>Ga0163162_10005720_pt1 | contig 12019 bp, 16 predicted proteins | sample S55metaG_FD_115310 | JGI IMG/M metagenome (GOLD analysis project Ga0163162, IMG submission 115310) | Switchgrass rhizosphere microbial communities from Kellogg Biological Station, Michigan, USA - S5-5 metaG | ecosystem: Host-associated > Plants > Roots > Rhizosphere > Soil | place: USA...
GCAACTACACCGACGGAGCAACAGGAGCGCGCGGCATGAGGTATTCGTCGGAGCCGGCGTTCACAGTCACGAGCAAGGTGGACCGCATGCGGAAGGAAGTGGCATGACCGGTTGGGGATTCACCGAACGGCCCGCTTGCACGCTCACCAACGCAGTTTTCCGTGCATGGGGCGGCTTTACGGGAGTCAAGAACGCAGTAGCAAACGCACAGATGGGGGGGCACTGGATGAACAGCCCACATGGCAACAATGACGGGAGCTTCGTGCAGTCCGTCCGCATCACGATCGAAGAGGCCGCAGCGCTTCAGTCCTACCCGCCGGACTTCCGCTGGGATGCGACGATGCCGAGCGGCAGGCCGATCACTAAGGGGAAAGTCGGTCTCGTCATAGGGAATGCCGTGCCAGTTCTCCTGGCCAGCGCTGTTCTCGAGGCGCTGTGGAAGGAGTCAGCATGACACTTCTCGCGCTAACCCAGGCAACCACCACCTACGGCGCCACCCTCGATCGCCAGGGCAAATTCGATGCTGCCGTGGCGCTGGCCGAGCACAACATCTTCAGCGCCCGGAATATCTCGCAGATCACAGGCCTAGCGACGACCACCGTGCTCCGCCTCGCCCCCAAGTCCGAGAAGACGGGCGGCAGGTTCAACCCAGAGTCGTTGCCGCACCTTGTTCGCCTGATGCATCTCCGCGCCAATGGTGAGGTGGATGTGCGCGAGGCGAAGGCCGCGGTTGACAAGGGAACGTCAACGACGTTCGCGGCACGGCTGACGGGGATTCCGACAACAACATTCACGAGGTATGTAAAGGAGGCAAGGGGATAATGAGCCACACAGTCACCATTACGAAGCTCCCCGATGAGGAGAGCGACGACTACGAGTACGAGTTCGGCGGAACGCATGGCTCTGACTGTGAAGTGTACGTCCGGTGCAAGCGCAAGGCATGCCAGGCAATGAACCCTCATTACGAACCATACGACGAGCGCGTGCGCCACGGAAAGCAGCACTTCCACCGTGACGGAGAGTGGATGGTTGAGTCCGACCAGTGCGCCCTCCGTTACGTGTTCGAGTCGGTCACGGCGGAGGAGACGTTCGGCGGGCTGGGGCTCGGCACCTATCCCGTGAGCATCGAGTGGGAGGACGACTGGTGGCTCGAAGTGCAGGTCCCAGTGCGCGCATGACCACGCATCCGTTTTATTGCCACCCCTGGCCCATCACCCTCGAGCGCCTGGCCCTTCTCAAGCAAGCGAAGGCTTCCCTGGAACTCGACTATCTGATCGAGCCCCAGGCGGCATTCCCCGGCGTTGGCGAGCGGGTGCTGGCGTTCGGTGCCCGGCCCCCGTTCGCGTGCGAGTCGGCCGTGGTCGTCAACGAGACCTTCGACGCCGTGCGAGCCGCGATGGCGGTGGTTCTGAGTGCAGACCCCGACCCGCGGATGTGGACGTACGAAGAGTGGTTCAGCGACGTGATGGGAGTCGATGTGAGGTTCAGTCACACCGAGGACCGCACGGGGATGGTGATGTTCAGTGTTTCTTGAGCCGCCCGACTACGAAGAGTTCACCATCACCAACGGCCCGCGTGATCGCGCCGAGTACCAGGCGCTTCTCGATTCGATCGTTGCGGGGGCTCACCGTGTCCGCTGAACTCATCGAGCCAGCCCACTACGTCGAGGATGCCCCTGGCGCTGTTGGAACTCTGATTAAGAGACTGAAATCCCGAGACTGGGTGGTGACCTGCCAGCGGAGTGTCAGTGTGATACCTCCGACTCTTTATCTCAAAGATGGAGCAGGCTATCTCAAAGGGGATGTGCGCTACCCGGAGTACATAGGGACGATCTTCAGCGTCTTCGGCGTCTTGAAGGCTGGCCGATCAGTTCTCGCTGTCGATGCGTGCTGGATTCAGCGGGGGGACAAGAGCTTGTCGTTCCAGTCGGCCAAGACATACGACCCGATCCTCAAATTCGAGCACCGGATGGGCTACTTAAAGTCGCGCCCACAAAACGAATGGGAGGCGGCCGGAGGTGTCGACCCGCCACTCGGGCTCAAGCAATGGCTGGACATCGTGTGTCCCCTACCGACGAAGACCAAGAAGGAGAAGAAGTGACACAGAACAGAAGTCGCGACAAGTCGATCATGACGTGGGTGACGGCCGAGGAGCGCGCGCAGGTCAAGGAGAACGCAGCGGCGTTCGGAATGAGCCTCAGCGATTTTGTGAGGCACGTGACGCTCGGGCCGGTGGTGGAGAATCCTCGGAGGGCCAAGCGTGTTCCAGCTCAGCGTTGACCCGGGCCTGAACAGCGGTGTCGCCCTCGGCTTCTACGACGCCACCACGCCATATCAGCTCATCAAGCGCTATCAGGTCCACGATGGTCTTGAGGGCTTCGTCAGTTGGATGCACACCCCCGCTGCGCCGTATGAGGTGAACGAGGCGGTGGTCGAGCGCTTCGTATCCGTTCGGAATGATTTCGCACCCGACATCACCGGCATCCCGATCGAAGGCGTCATCCGCCTCTGGGCGTGGGAAGACAAGTTCCCGGTCTACTGGCAGACCCGGATGGACAAGTCGGCACTCGTCGGCTACCCGGCTGGTGCGATCACCAAGGCCGAGCGTCAGCGCGTCAGGTTCGACTTCCTCAAGAAGCATGACCTGTTCGCGCCTGGAACGGAGAACGACGATTCCAACGATGCGATCTGCCACGGCTTGATCTCGTTGAAGCGCCGGAAGCACATGCCGACGCTGAAGAAGTACTGGGCACCGAAGGCATGACACTTGCGGGATTTAAGGCACAGAACCATCCTCAGCAGACTGGAGCCCGCGGGGCTAAGGACGAAGTGGATGATCGCGGCACTCTGCCGGAGTTCATCGCGAGCCTCGAGGAGCGATTCGGCGAGCCGTTCACTCTCGATGTCGCCGCAGCGCCACACAACGCGAAGGCACCTGTCTTCTACACCCGCGAGGATGACGGGCTCTCGCTTCCATGGACCGGAAACGTCTGGTGCAACCCGCCCTACTCCAACATCTACGACTGGGTGGATAAGGCATGGCATGAATGGTATGCCTCAGGCGTCGATCGCATCACAATGCTTTTGCCTGCCAACCGCACCGAGCAGGGGTGGTGGCAGAAGCTCGTCGAACCCCATCGAGACAGGCCTAACTCACCCCTGCGCGTCGAGTTCCTACCCGGACGCATGAGGTTCATCCGCCCGAGTGCCGTGATCGGCCCGAAGGGTGACCGACCGCCGTTCGGGTGCTGCCTGTTGGTATGGGAGCGCGGCGCATGAACGTCGGCGACAACTACCGACTGGTCGGCATCATGTGGCCGCCGTCGATGCTCGGCAAGGTGTTCGTCGTCCTGGAGTGCAACATCCGCGATGGCTACGGGTGGATCGAGGGCGAGTGGATCGTGAGCGAGAACGCCGACCGCAGTCACGGTTTCGAGGTGGAGCAGGTCGATGGCTAAGACATGCGTGTGCCGTGGGCACTCCGGCCAGAGGAAGCAGTGCTACCGATCGCGCCGAGCTGCGGTCACCGTGGCGATCCGACGCGGATGGGCGCCAAGGGCGTACTTGTGTCCACAAGGGCGCGGGTGGCATCTGACGCACGGCTGATATTTCCTAAACGAAAAGCCCCCGGCTTATACGGCCGGGGGCTTTCGAGATATGGATCACCTCACGGGGTTGTGTCGGTCACTTCCGGCTGAAGGGCAGGCGCCTCGACGGCAGGAACCACGATGGAGTTCGTCGGCAGGTTGCTCTTCGCCACACCGAACAGGTACGGAGCACCCGCGGCGTAGACGGCGGTCGCGGTGCCGAGCCAGATCGGATACTCGGCGAGAGCGTGCTGCGAGAACAGGTACACGACGCCGGCGTTGCACAGAAGCAAGCCGTAGCCGAGCGCCTGGCCCAGGTCGTAGAGGATTCCGCGTGTCTTCTGGGACTTAATCATGTTCCCGAGGAATACGTCATCTGCCATATGGATCTCCTATCGGTATTGGGTGGGTGGTCTAGACGATCTTGAGCGAGCCCAGATCGAAGCCGATCTCGGTGACATCGAAGATCATGGTTCCGGGGAGCGAGTCGCGTCCCTTGACGTTCCGGTACCAGTCCGAACCGGAGTCAAGCGTCGGCGCTCCCAGCCACATTCGCTCACGACCGGTGAAGGTGTTCTGCCCCGCGACGCCGGCGCCGAACGAGTGGTAATGACCCGAGATCATCACGTCCGCGCGCGAAACGGCCTGGTCGCCGAACGCCTGCTGCGCCCACCAATCGATCGCCTTGCCGGGTGAGAACTGGTGTCCATGGACGAGTCCGATCGGCGTTCCAGCGAAGTCGACACATAGCGACTCGTCGTACTCATCGGGGAAGTGCCACTGGATGTCGTCGAAGTGCTTGGCGACCTGCTTGTGGACGTAGACCCCGAAGTCGTCGGAGGGGCGGCCGAGGTTCTGCTTGCCCCGGCGCCACGCGGAGTGGTTGCTCGGCACCGCGCCCACCTGGGTCTCAGCGTGCTGGTCACACAGCCGGACGAACTTCAGCAGTTCGGTCGAGTAGGCGTCGAGCTGGTCAGGAAGAGACATGTCGTTGGTGTGCATCGGGTTGCCACCGGATTCGAAGTTCTCGATGCCGTCACCGCCGTCGAGGAGGAGGATCTGCTGGGGCTCGCGCCGTTCCAGTTCCTCGGCAACCTTGCCTCGTGCATCCTCGAGACGCGCTAGAAGTTCGGCGGTACCACCGCGCCGCCCCGTCTTTCCGATCTGCCAGTCAGAGATGACGACGACAGTGCCGCGTCCAGGCCGAGCAACGGGCTTCGGGTACTCTCGCTCGGCGATCTTCGCGGCTTCGGCGTAGAAGTGCGAGAGCGAAAATGTCTCCGCCAGGTCCGTTCCACTCTTGGGCGCCTTCTTCACCGCTGAGAATTTGTTGGCATAGAGCGGCTGGCCCGAAGCGGACTGCCACACCGAGTTGCTGTACGAGTACGTGAAGTCGTCGGGGTCGTAGCCCCGGGCGCGCAGGTCATCCAGCCACTCAGTGAGCGGGATGACCCGATCGATGGTCTTCGCCAGATTGACGTTGCCCTTGAAGTCTTCGCTGAAGGACTCATCGGCTTGCGCGGTCACGCTGGGCAACGTCACTGAGCCGGACCCGACGGTGTAGGCCGCCTCATCCGCCCGTGGTGCGCGGTAGCCGCGCCTCACATCGGCGACGAGCCCGGCCGACACGTTCCACTTCTCGCGAACCGCCTTGGACCTCATCGTCCGGCAGTCATTCAGGAAGTCCGGGTTGTCCCACAACGGTGATTTGCCCACGGGTCGTCTCCTTTTAAAACTTAATCCCGAAGTCTAAACGTGGTGTCTGACGCCTAGTCTGACGTTGTGACAGTGCGGCTGATCTCGACCCGGAGCTGTTCGTCGGCCTGATTGAGCCCCTTAACGTCGGACTCGACGTTATCCATTCGCTCATCGAGGCGCTGTACTCCGGTCTCGATCCGGTCAACCGCATCTTTGATGCTGGACCCGTCGTTCTTGTGGGTCTCGTGGTGGATTTCGGCGATCTTCCCCTCGAGAACCCCGAACCGTGCGTCGGTGCGCTCTACGAACCCCGGTAGCACCTTCACGTGGTCGATGACCTTCGCCGTGGCGAGGATCGCCTTGGCGAACTCGACGAGCCACTTGCCGCCCTTCTTCTTTATGAAGATGATGCCGCCCACGATGAACAACGCCCAGACGATCAGGTCGAACAGGGTGACGGTGTGCGACCACTGGACGAGCCACGGAGGAATCATCTCCATGTCAGGCGCCCAGAGCCTTCTCAATGGCCGCCACCGCGTCACCAATCTGGACGAGCGCCGCCTGGATGGCTGCCACGTCGATCACCGGAGGTTGTACCGGCGGGATGATCGGCGGTACCACGACCGGATGTGCGGCGTCGTATATGGCCTGCGCCCTGGTGATGATCGACGGGATCTTGTTGTAGAGGAAGTCGCCGGGGCATGCAGTGGCAACCGCATCACGGTGCCCGAGAACGTGGTCCCGGTCGATCTTGAACTCGACCGGGATACCGTCGAGTTCCTTGCCGTCGTAGCTGGCGAGCCATGCGATCGCCTGGGCGAGCCATTCGAGCTGCGCGGCCGAGACGGTGAAGTTGGCGTCCACATCCAGCACCTCGACGGCGACGGAGCGCCAGTTCCACTCCGGGCCGGTGGAGCACGGCTTCATCTTCGGCCGGATCAGTTCGATGGCCGACCCGTCGGTGCGCAGGTACCACGTGGGGCACGAGGACCGGTCGTTCTTGTAGCTGAAGTAGTCCAGTTGGTCGTTGCCGGGCGCTGAGGTGTGGTGGATGATGAACCGGTCGATGATGACCGGCACGGCGACGGGCGGGTTGCCCTTCGCGCCGCGCGCGCCATCGCCCAGCGGGGCGACGAGGCCTTCCTTCGCGCCCGGGTAAACGGGCGTGTAGGTGGGCAGGTTGCGCGGGTTGTCCGGGGTCGACGGCTGCGGCGGGACCGTGGTGGGGAACGCCTTCGCATCCGTGACGGGTCCCCATATGCCGTCAGCGGTGAGACCCACCGACTGCTGGTAGGCGATGACGGCCGCAGTGGTCGCCGGGCCGTAGATACCGTCTGCGGTGATCTTCAGGAAGGTCTGGATCTCGGCCGTGGGGCGGCTGGTGAGATTCTTCCCAACCGGGGGCTGCGGCTGGACGGGGGGCTTCCATGCGATGAGCGCGGCCTTCGTCTGCGGTCCCGCAATGCCATCCACCGTGAGCCCGTTCGCCTGCTGGAAGGTCTTGATCGCGGCGGTAGACATCGGGCCGATCTGCCCGTCAACAGTGAGGGACGCCCCGGTGCGGTTCAGGAGCGCCTGCACGAGCGCGTTCTGCGTGATGGGGCCGGCGATACCGTCAGCGGTGAGGCCGTGCGCCGACTGGAAGGTCTTCACGGCTCCCGCAGTGGCAGGGCCTGCAATGCCGTCGACCGCGAGCCCGGCGTTGTCGACGAGGTTGAGCGCGTTCTGGACCCACGCGGTGTCCGTCGTGGTGGTCGTTCCGCCACCGCCCGCGGGCGCCGCGTACTGGATCTCGTTGTCGGTCATGAACCGGTCTGTCCACCCAAGGTAGGGGCGCCCAACCTCCGCGGCGCGCTGGTCGATAGAGACCGTGTGCCAGCCGGAGTACCAGACCGCGGACACCATGCCGCCGCCTGCGGAGATGCCGACATCCCCTGCGCTCGACGAGGAGTTCGCACCGAACCACACCGGGACACCTGCGGGCGGATTCTTGTCTGTGTGACGCCCACCGGTCGCGTTGTACGCGGACAACGCCGTCGGGTACGTGACAGACGACGTGGCGCCGTGCGCCTTGTAGGCGAGCCACGTGTACTCCAGGCACCGGCCCGGCGTCATGTTCGAGTAGGACTGGAAGGTCTGGAGCGCCGCGACCCCATCAACTACGGGCATAGCACACCCTTTCCGAAACTTAAGCTATTTCGTCAGGGTAGGTGACCGCTTCTTTTAGTTAGATCGCGGCCACTGGTATCCGGTAGCGGGGCGCGATGAGCCACCACCACCACCGGGGGTGTATGTGACTGCCGTACCGCCCGCGTTGGACGGAAACCCCGTGTCGTCGAGAAGGTGGATGGTCAGGTCTTCGCCTGTGATCTTGACGAACGGACCAACCACGGGGAAACAGCCATGCTCAGCGCCATCGCTGCTCGTGCCGCCAGCCCATAGGTGCCCAGAGATGCGAACCTGTCCGGTCGTGCCCGAGTAGTAGGTCTGGATGCCGGGGTTGGCATAACCTGGGGAGCCCTCGCCGCAGTAGATATTGCCGCGGATTGTGGCACTCCCGTCGGCTAGACCGAACGAGATGCCAGGCGCCCCGGAGCCGCCCGTTACATCTCCGGTAATGTCCATGACCGTGCTGCCCGCGCCGTTGATGCCTGCGCTTGATCCTCCGGTGACATTTCCAACTACGGTAACCGTGTTGGCGCCCCCGCCATCCAGGGCATAGCCAGATCCTCCGGTGATATTGCCGTTGACGGTGATGGAGCCGCCATTCATGAGGACACCTGTGTCGCCGGAGGCGGCGTCAGAGGCAATATTGCCGTTGACCGTGATACTTGCCGTGGATGAGAAATCGACAGAGACACCGTTTCCGTACTTGCCGGTGATGCCCGCGTTGATGATGATGGAGCCACTGTGTGATGCACTCACCTTGACGGCGGTGCGGCCGAACCCCGCTGCGCCGCCATAGATGCCCCCGGCGGCTGTGATGGTGACGCTTGCCGAGCCTGCATTAATGGTGAGCAGCGCGGTGCTGTTGGCCGCATTGTCGGCGGGCTGGATACCCGCCGTGATATTCACTGTGGCCGCGGCGGTGACAGTGAACCCGCCTCCGGCCGCAATGGAGGGGGTCGTGTTCGAGATCTTCTTCAGGCTATTGACCGCGACCGACTGGTCGATGGACACCGTGAAGTTGTTGGCATACACGTCATCACCGGAGGCGGGGAGTGTGCCGCCGTTCCAGGTGCTTGTAGCCGACCAATTACCGGCCGCGACAGCGTATCGGATCGCCACCGCCCTACTCGATCCGCTTGTATGTGAACGTGACGGTGATGGCCTGAGCTGTGGACCCGGTGTTGTCGATCAGGATGGGCGCATTGATGGACGACTCGAAGTTGGAGCATGTGATCGCCGGCGGGAGGGTGAAAGTTTCCGCGCCTGTCGAGGTGTACTCGAACATCACCCCGTGGTCGCCGGTCGGGTCCGTAGATCCGCGAGAGGCATCCGCAGTGCGCTGGGCGATAGTCGCGTATACGCGGATGCGAGCAGCCTTGTCCACCTGGATTTTCGCCAGAATGTACTCGTTGCCGACCGGGATGGTGGCGGTCGCCTGTGCGGCGGCGGCGATGGTGGCCGTGGTGACGGCCGTTGTGGTGCGCGGGTACGAAGTCTGCTTGGCATCCAGCGCCGCCTGGAGACCATTAGTAGCACCGATCGGCCACGAGTTAGCTGGTACGACGGGGGCGCTCGTGAACGTCTTGACGCCCGCGACAGTTTCCGCACCCGTGTTGTGAACGGTAGCGGAGTCGACCGCGCGGGTTCCCACATCGGTGTTGACGGCCGCGATGTTTGCGTCGAGCTGCGTGTTCCACCCGGTCGTGGAGTAAGGGATCGGGACGAGGGTTGCCATTATGCCCCCTGCGGAATGATGACACCATCAAAAGATAGATAGTTGGTCGTGCGGATCGAGAGCGCCTGGATGAGGATCTTCCCGTCAGTCCCGAAGGTGACAACCCCCTGCGTGTCGCCGACGCCAACCGGACGAGCGGCGGCGGTGTAGTTCGGCTTAGCTCCGCCGGGAAGCTGACCGACCTGAGTGCCTGCGGCTCCGCTGATAGGTGTGCCACCCGACTTCGCCATTCCGCCGCGGAGCATCACGCCGCCAGGAACCGCGCGGTATGCGAAGGGAGCGTAGCCCGGAATGTCGCCGTAGCCGGGGATATGTGCGATCGCATTCCAGTCGGAAGAGCCGACCTCCTGGATCATCGAGTTGGTGCCGCCAGTCGTGGTGAAGATGCGGCTCGAGGCGGTGGCCTGGTCGATAACGACGGCACTCGGGAATGTGCCGATGTTGCTCGTCAGTCCCGTGAGGAACGTCGACAGGTCGGTGACATAGCCACCGATGAACAGCCACTTGCCGCCCGACCGGACGAACCTTGTACCCTCCTTGACCGCGCCGGAGTCTGCGGTCATCACGGCAATCTGCCCGTCCGGGTGCATGGCGCCGGACAGTGCATCGAGTTCAGTCATCGACCCGACGTAGCGGATGGGCAGGTTGTCTTCGACGGACTGGGTGCCATTGTTGATGAGGTCGTGCAGGACCATATCATCCGTCGACTCCTCGACGAGGCTGAAGCCAAACATGGGAGTCAATGACATTAGGCCGAGTTTAGGTGACCGTGATTGTCACGGCTGCGGTCGGGTCGCCGCGCACCCCCATGTTGCTCACCGGGACGAGGCGGTACTGGTAGGTTCCCGGCGGAACTGGGTCGCGTACGGTTCCGGGGCCGAGGTACGTGCCCACATCGATCCAGCCGGACAGGGTGTCCCGCTGGACGATCACGTACTTGATCTCCGGCCAGGGCAGCTCGGTGTTCACCGGGTAGGCGGGTATGCCTGGATCGCCAGCGATGATGCTGAGCGTGAGGAGGGTAATGCCCCCGGAGTCCTCGACGTAGACGCGACCAGAACCCGGGATCGTCTTGAGCCTGTTGTAGTAAGCGTCCGACCAGATCAACTCTGGATCGCCGGCGGTGATGTCCACGTTGTGCGTGTTGACGACCGGGCCGTGTGCGGAGACGGACGGGGAGACCGAACTGACGTACACGGTATGGGCGTTGTAGGAGTAGCCGGTCGACATGTTCGTGAACCAGAGACCGCTCTGACCACCGGAGACGTAGTTCCGGCTGACGAGCGCATACCCACTGACCGGTATTCCACCCCAGTTCCCGGACCCTCCAACGGTGGCTACCAGGGAGGTTACAGCGGATGGGTCTATCGCATAAAGGTTCCCGCTGGAAATGAGGAACGTGTTGGAGGGCGACGAGCCGTACAGGTAGGGAGTGTGTACGGTTCCGCTCAGGACATCTCCAGAGAGGGTGAGTGTGCTGTGCGTTCCGCCAGACGTATTGAGGGATAGCACGCGCCAGTTCCCGGACGAGTCCTGGACGATGGACGAGTAATTCCAGGTTCCGAGATACGCTATCGGCCCCCCGGACCCGGTATACCCGTCCGAACCCCAATCCACCGTGCTGAATGCGAGACTGGTCGTGTTCAGATCGACAAAGCCGTAGGCGCCGTTGCTGGGAATCCAGGCGATGCCGTCCGAGGTGGAGTAGACATCGAAGTTGATTCCTGATCCAGCTCCGGTGGGGAACGTGATCGTTCGGGCGCGGGCCGCCACGTAGCTCAGCGTGTCGGACGTGGTGTCGATCTTCCAGATGACTTCCCACTGCTGCCCCGACCCGACCGGGGGTGTGATCGAGGTGGGCTGAGGGCTGGTGGAGCTATTCAGGTAGGTGGAGAACCCGTACATGTTTCCATCTGGGCCGGGTGCGAAGGCGACCAGATCGATGTCATTAACGGTTGAGGCTCCACTCGTGTACTGCACTTCGAGTAGGTGGATGTCGAGCGGCGCATGGGTGCCACTTGCGCCGACCACGAAGAAGGCATTGTCAGGGTTACCCGGGCCGCCGTATGAGGCGCAGTAGATCTTGCCATTCGGCGCCGGATACGAGTACTGAACGAGGCCACTGCCGACCGGAAGGTTGATGCGCTCTGCGGAGAACCCCATCGCATCCGGGTAACCCGGCGTGCTGGGGGTGAAGTGCTGGGTCCAGTCCCAGGTGGCGCACACGTCCGTCCCGCACTGCTCGAGGAGCGGCGGGTCAATGGGGCGGACCTTCGGCTCCTTGGGCGTGGTGAACTGCACCTCTTCCGACCACACGCCGGGTGTTCCGGTCGCGGTGATGGAGCGCACCTTGACGGCGTAGGTGGTGAGCACGTCGAGCCGGTTGACCACGGCGTAGGTGCTCTCGGTCTCGGCGACGATCTGCGAGTCCCCGGTCGGCGGCGGATCCACGCGCATGTCCGCGAACACCGGGTAGTCGCTCTCGACGCGCACCTCGCGCAGCGCGACCTGATACCGGTTGGCCTGGCCGCCGAGGACTTCCCCGGTTGCGCTGCGGTAGTCCCAGGACACGTTCACCGCGCCGAAGGTGTAGCCGTTGCGGGTGAAGTAGGCGAACGGCTCCGGGTACACCGTGGGCGGGTCGCCGAGGAGGATGCCCGCGTTGACGATATCGGGGGCGGCGACGACTGTCTGGTTGTCGGTGACCGAGGCCTGCGCGGCAACCTCACCCTTGATGAGTGCAGTGGCGTCCTGGTTGGAGGTGACGGCGGACTCGACATCCCGACGCCACTGCTGGGAGCCGGGAGGGAAGTCGGGGGCGTTGGAGAAGA
>Ga0163162_10005721_pt1 | contig 12019 bp, 6 predicted proteins | sample S55metaG_FD_115310 | JGI IMG/M metagenome (GOLD analysis project Ga0163162, IMG submission 115310) | Switchgrass rhizosphere microbial communities from Kellogg Biological Station, Michigan, USA - S5-5 metaG | ecosystem: Host-associated > Plants > Roots > Rhizosphere > Soil | place: USA: Michigan...
AACGCAGCCGTGATGGTAAACCGGAAACCCTGCGAGCAGCCGTTGACATTGAATTGCGCGTTGCACGAAGCGGCCGCACCGCCCTTGTTCTCGATGGTGAACGCCGGAATTGGGGAGGCGTAGGCGACGCCCGCAACAGCAAGAAGGCTCGCCGTCGCTAGCGCAGTGCGAATGGAGTGTCGGTTCATGGGCGTTGAATCCTGTTCGTGTGAGTAATCGAGCTCAACAAAAATGTAAGCGCAGCAACTAAGCAATGTGTATGCCGAACGCTCCGTTCAAAAAACTACAGTAACTGGGGTGCCGCCGTTAGTTAGTCGTCCGGGCGGTAGATAAACGTCTTCTATTGACCTCGCACTATACTGATCGCCTTATGCGTCCTGATCCCCTCGCCTTCGTCGCCGCCGAGCTCGACACCCTCCGCCAGCAAGGCCTCTACCGCTCGCTGCGCGTCCTGAACGATCGCCAGCAGGCCACGTCGCACGTCGACGGCCACACGGTCGTCAATCTGTCGTCGAACAACTACCTGGGACTCACGACCCATCCCAAGCTCGTCGCGGCGGCGATCAAGGCGATTGAGGATTTCGGCGTCGGGTCCGGGTCGGTGCGAAGCATCGCGGGCACGATGGCCATCCACCTCGAGCTCGAACGCCGGCTCGCGGCGTTCAAGAAGACAGAGGCGGTTGTCGTGTTTCAGAGCGGCTTTGCCGCCAACGCGGGAACCGTGTCCGCGCTCCTGAACAAAGATGACGTGATCATCTCGGACGAGTTGAATCACGCAAGCATCATCGACGGTTGCCGTTTGAGCAAGGCGGCAATCAAAGTGTTTCCGCACAAGGACGCCGGGGCTGCGCGCACCATTCTCCAGGGACTGCCGGCCGCTCAGCGCAAGCTGCTCATCACCGATGGCGTGTTCAGCATGGACGGTGACGTCGGCGCGCTGCCGGCGCTGTGCGATCTGGCCGAGGAATTCGGCTGCATCATGATGGTGGACGACGCGCACGCGAGCGGCGTGTTCGGGAAGAACGGGCGCGGCACGGTCGATCATTTCGGCCTGCACGGCCGCGTGGACATCCAGGTCGGCACGCTGTCAAAGGCGATGGGCGCACTCGGCGGCTACGTCGCCGGATCGAAGTCGCTCATCGAGTTCCTGTATCACCGCGCGCGGCCGTTCCTGTTCTCGACGTCGCATCCGCCGTCGGTTGTGGCCACGTGCATCGCGGCTCTCGACGTGCTCGAGCAAGACCCCGCGATCATCGAGCGGCTGTGGGACAACACGCGCTTCTTCAAGGCGGGACTGAAGGCGCTCGGGTTCAACACCGGCTTGAGCGAGAGCCCCATCACGCCGGTGATTGCCGGTGAAGGCAGCCGCGCGATGAAGCTGTCCGATCGCCTGTTCGAAGAGGGCGTCTTCGCGCAGGGTATCGCGTTCCCCACCGTCGCGCGCGACAAGGCGCGGGTGCGGACGATCGTGACGGCCACACACACGAGAGCCGAGCTTCAATTCGCGCTCGACAAGTTCGAGAAAGTCGGACGCGAACTGGGGCTCATCTAATCAAGGCCGATGAGGCCTCCCCGCCGCCGGTTTCTTGATCACTACACGCGCGACCTGACGTCCGCGGACTTCCAGCGCCTGTTCACGCGTGACGCCCCTGAGGCGTACCGGTATTTCGCGCGTGGCGTGGACTTCGATCGGCTGGCAGCCCAGCCGTGGTACCGGCGGTGGCTGGTGCGGACGCGACTGTTCTTCGTCGCATTCACGACACGACTGTCGCCGCCGCGGCGCGTGCTCTACGCCGCGGCCCTCGGCGGCGCGCTCATCGGCATCCTCACCCTGTTCCGCGGATTCGAGCCCGTCAAGGTGCTGCTGTTTCCGTTTTCCGTGTACCTGCCGCTGCCGCACTGGGTCGACGGTTCGATTTGGCTGATCGCGGCGTTCGCCGTCGTCAATCTGCTGATCCTGATGGAGGTCGCGGACCGGCTGTCGCTCAAGGGCGACCTCGAAGTGGCGCGCGACATTCAGCTCGCGATGCTGCCGAGCGGCATCCACACGGCCGGCGATACAACCATCTGCGGCGCCACGCGCCCCGCCAACACGGTGGGCGGCGACTTCTACGACATTCTCCCGCGCCCGGACGGACGGATCGTCATCACGCTCGGGGATGTCGCCGGCAAGGGCAGCCCCGCGGCGCTGCTGATGGCGCTGCTGCTCGCGATGCTGCGGACGCTCGTGGATGAGGGTCTCGAGACCTCGCGCCTGGTCGAACGCCTCAACGTCCAGATCGCGCGTCACAGCCCATCGTCGCGGTTCATCACCTTGTTCTACGGGCTGTACGATCCGGCTGATGGGAGCCTGCTCTACGTCAATGCCGGCCACTTGCCGCCGCTGCTGAAGCGCCGCGACGGCCGCGTCGAGCGCATCCGGGCAGAACGCAGCGGGTTTGCGCTCGGCATGTTCGAGCAGGCGACACACGAGACGCGCCGCCTGACGATCGAACCCGGTGACACATTCCTGCTCTTCAGCGACGGCCTCACGGAAGCTGAAGACCGGCACGGGCAGCCGTTCGAGGAACGTGGCATTGAGGTGGTGCTCGCGGAGCGGCACGATGCCGACCCGCAGGCGCTCGGCCGCGCTCTGCTCGCCGCCGTCGAAGCGCACGCCGGCGACACCCGCCTCGCCGACGATCTCACGGCGCTGATTCTGAAGCGGAAGTGAGAAACGACCTCGGGTGTCGTTTTCCTCGGCGAGTCCGCCCACACACGGACAACCAAGAAAAACGACACCCGAGGTCGTTTCTCATTTCCGGACAGATGACAACACAGCGCCCCACGGTTCTAATCTGAACTGTGCCTCACCTGCGCCGGCTGCTCGTCGCGGTCGCGCTCGCTGTCCAGGCTTCCCTGGCCGCGTCGCAGGCCGTGCCATCGCGGCCCGCCCCATCTGACGACGCCGCACGGGTGCTCGCGGAACTCTCTGCCGCACTTGCAACGGGTGAGGTTCAGCGATTTCGCAGTCTCGCATCAGCTTCGCTCCCAACGGCCGATGCAGCAATGGTCGAGCAGGAATTCCGGCCCGGTTCGACTCAGACCGCCACGATCCGCGAACGCGCACGCGTGCCCGACCAGGGCGGCGTCGACGTGCTCGCTGACGTCTTCTTCGGCCGCGGCCGCCAGGGCAAGATCGCCACCTGGCGCATCACGCTCCGGCCGCGAACCAGCACACCCGGACGATTTGAGATTGCGGGTGTCCAGGAACAGGCCGCCTTCGACGGCCTGATCAAACTCGCACTGGACGACACCCGCCAGTTCGCCGTTCGCGATCTCATCGTGCATTCGACGGACATGAAACTGACGATGGTGTCTGGCGCGGCGTTCGTCGCTCAATCCGCGGACGGCATCACGGCGCTGGTCCTTCGCGGGTCCGGCACGCTCGAGTTCACGCCGCCGGATCCGGCCGAGCAAGCGCAGCTGCGCGTCGTGTCCGGGCGACCCGCGCTGCGCACGAGCGTCGATTCGGCGTTCATCCGGATCAACCCGAAGGAATTCGCGTCACACGTGGCCGGGTTCAGCCTGACGCCTTCCGCGGTCGAAGCGGTCGAAGTCGCCCGCGCGCGCGAGTTGTTCGCGCGCATGGCGCCACAGTCATTCAACGTCGACCTGCACGATATCGGCGAGCAAGGCTGGTCGCTCACGCCAGGCGCCGAGAACCTCGTCGCTGAACTCAAGACGAAGACGCTCGGCTGGCTGACCTACGCGCGCGCGCCGAACGAGGCCGAGGACGTCACGCTCGTCAGCCGGGAAGCCGGCCACGTGCTGTCGTCGTACGTGTCGCCGGAAAGGCTGGCCAAGCGCGGCCGCGTGTACGACGAGGATGCCGGAACGACGTACGACATCGAGCGATCCGAACTCGACGTCACGTTCGATCCGGCGCGGTTCCAACTCTCCGGCCGCGCGGCCCTGCTGGTGAAGGTGAAAGCGGAACACGTCACGACGCTGATCTTCCGCCTCGACGAGGCGCTCGCCGTCTCGTCTGTCTCGACGCCGGGATTCGGCCGTCTGCTCGCCATGCGAGTGGTCGGGCAGGACAAAGTCCTTGTGAGCCTTCCTGGAGTCGTGTCCCGCGGCGCCGAGCTGGTCGTCGAGTTCACTTACAGCGGCCGCATGGCGCCTCCCCCGCTCGATCGCGAGGCGCTGCAGCCAACCGTCGATCTCCAACAACGTCCCTCACTGCAGGCCCAGCCGGCCGAGATCTTCCAGCCGGATCCGGAACCGCTGCTCATCTACAGCGGCCGCGTGGCCTGGTATCCGCAATCATTCGTGAGCGACTACGCGCCGGCGTCGATGCGATTCACCGTTCCTGCCGAATTCAACGTGGCCGCAAGCGGGTCGCTCGTCCGCTCGTCGCTCAGCACCGTCGACGATCCCTCGAAGCCCGGCGGCACGCGGTCGATGCGCCTGGTCGAATTCGCCGCCACCCGGCCGCTTCGCTATCTCGGATGCGTGATCGGCCGCCTCGCGCCGGCGGGCCGCGGACGAGTGGACGTGCCCGGTGCGGTCGTGAACGTCGAGGTCGTGGCCACCCCTCGCGAAGTCGGCAAAACCCGTCAGTTGCACACTCGAGTGGGCGAGATCATCCAGCTATACGCAAAGACGATCGGTGAAGCCCCGTATCCCGACCTCACCGTGGCCGTCGCCGACGACAACATTCCGGGCGGCCACAGCCCGGCGTTTCTTACGATCCTGCGACAGCCGCTCACGACGACGCCGTTCGACTGGCGCAGCGACGTCGTGGCGTTCCACGAGTATCCGAACTTCCTGCTCGCGCACGAAGTCGCGCACCAATGGTGGGGCCAGGCCGTCGGGTGGCAGAACTACCACGAGCAGTGGCTCAGCGAGGGTTTGTCCCAGTACTTCGCGGTGCTGTACGTCGGCTCGAGCCTCGGCGACGTGTCGATGCGCAAGGTGCTGGGGCTTATGCGCGCGTCCGCGCTCGCGGTGTCGGCGCGCGGCCCGATTTCGCTCGGCTACCGGCTCGGCCACATCGAAAACGACGGCCGCACGTTCCGCACCATCGTCTACAACAAGTCCGCCGTGGTGCTGCACATGCTGCGGCAGCTCATCGGCGACGACGCGTTCTTCGCGGGGCTGCGGCGGTTCTACCGCGACCATCGGTTTCAGAAGGCGGGATCCGACGATCTGCGGGCCGCGTTCGAGGCCGAAACGCCGATGCGGCTGCAGCGGTTCTTCGACCGCTGGATCCTGACGCCGGGATTGCCCAGGCTGAAGGTGACCACGCGCCTCGAGGAAGGCGGCATGGCGGCGGCCATCCGGGTGGAGCAGATTGGGCCCATCTTCGACCTGCCGCTGACGCTGGCGGTGGAGTACGCCGACGGCCGGACCGAGGAAATTACCATTCCGGTCACGGACGGGCTGGTCGAGCGCCGGATACCCCTCAAGAGCAAGGCCAGCCGGGTCACGGTCAGAGACGATCTGACCCTGGCGGTGATAGTCAACTGAGGGCTGTCGCAACGGTTCCGAGGTTCCGGGTTCCGAGGTTCCGAGGTTCTGGATTGAGCGTGAGCTAAACAGCGGCCCCCTGAACCCCGGAACCTCGGAACCCCGGAACCTCGGAACCACTTTGTCGGGCCACCTTGATAAGATCACCTGATGGACACCGTCACGCTGACAATCGATGGCAAGGCCGTCACGGTCGAGAAGGGCAAGACCGTGCTCGAGGCCATTATCCAGACCGGCGGCCAGGTGCCGTACTACTGCTACCACCCGGGTCTGGGCGTCGACGGGTCGTGCCGCGTGTGCATCGTCAAGATTGAAAAGATGGCGAAGCTGCAGACGTCGTGCTCGACGGCCTGCGGTGACGGGATGGTGGTCATCACCAATTCGCCTGAGGTGGAAGAGGCGCGCGCGAGCGTGCTCGAGTTCCTGCTTCTGAATCACCCGCTCGATTGCCCGGTGTGCGACAAGGGCGGCGAGTGTCCGCTGCAGGACTTCTCGTACTCGTTCGGTCCGGGCCGCAGCCGCATGGAATTTCCGCGGCGCGTGTTCGACGGCGAAGGCGCGAAAGCGGACGTCGACTTCGGCCCGACGCTGATGCTCAACCGGAACCGCTGCATCCTCTGCACGCGCTGCGTGCGGTTCATGCGCGAAGTGGACGGCGATGCCCAGATCGGCATCGTCTCGCGCGGCTACGGCAGCGAGATCGCGACGTTCGAGGAACAGGGCGTGATTTCGCTCCTCTCCGGCAACCTGATGGACGTCTGCCCCGTCGGCGCGATCACGACGCGCGATTATCGATTCAAGGCGCGGCCGTGGGACAACCCGCAGGCGGTGGACACGATCTGCACGCTGTGCGAGAAGGGCTGCAACACGACGGCGTGGATCAAAGCCAAGCCCGAGTGGGCCAAGGGCGCGAGCCTGGTGCGCATGACGCCGCGGCTCAATCCCGACGTCAACAGCTACTGGATGTGCGACATCGGCCGCTTCGACTACCACTGGGTGGAGGGCGACCGTCGCCTGCATCAGCCGCATCTGCAGAAGCCCGCGGCAGGCGGACGGCCCGCGTCGTGGGAGGCCGTGCCGTGGGCCGATGCGCTCGTCGCCGTCAACGAGGCGGTCGTCGCGGCGGGCGGCCCCGCGCACCTGCAGTTCTTCGTGTCGGCGCACGCGTCGCTCGAGGAATTGTTCGTCCTCAAGCAGCTGGCGCCGGCGTCGGGCGGCGTCACCTTCGGATGGCGCCACCGCGACAAGCCGCAACCGAAAGGCACCAAGTTCAAGATTCCGTCCGTCGATGCTCCGAACGTGCGCGGCGCGCGCGACCTGGGGTTCAACGTTGGCGCGGGATCGGGTCCCGCCGATGTCTCAGGCCTCAAGGCCGCCGTCGAAGCGGGCCAGGTGAAGGTGCTCTACGTGTTCGACCCGGGCCCGGACGGCTCGATTGGCGACACCGACTGGGTGATTGCCGCGCGCAAGAGCGGCAAGATCCAGACCCTCATCGTGCAGGCCGCACTGAAGACGCCGCTCTCCGAGGCGGCGGACATTCTGCTCGCCGGATCCGCGTTCGTCGAGAAGGACGCGACGTACACGAACATGACGGGCCACGTGCAGGCGGCGTCGCGAATCATTCCGCCGCCCGGCGACGCCGGCGAGGACTGGCAGATCCTGATGAAGCTGGCGCCCGTGTTCGGCGCGAACGTGAGCTATGTGTCGGCCATGGCCGTGCGCGACGCCATCGCGACGTCGCTCGCGTCGATCCCGGGTTACGCGGCGCTCAAAGACGTCGCGTTCTCGAGGCCGGTGTCCGCGCGGCACTGGCTGCAGGCGTCGAATCCATCCGAGCGCTGGAAGTGGGACTTCATGTTCCAGGACCTGCCGCCGATCAAATTCGGTGAAGACTTCGGGCCGCTCCCGCGCGCGGAAGTGATCCCGCTCAGGAAAGTCGACTAGATCTCCGCCCCAAAACCTTTTCCACCATGGAGGACATGGAGTTCCATGGAGATCATGAGGACACAGCTCTTAGCTCTGCTCGCGGTCGTGATCGGGCTCAGCATGGCCCAGACGCCCGTACGCCGCGTCCCGCCCGCTGAAGTCACCCCGCTCATCGAGCGCGCCAAGGCCCACGCCGGCACCACCGTGCGCGCGGCGCTGCAGGTGCGCCTGCCCGACGGCCTGCACGCGCAGTCGAATAAACCACTCAAGCCCAACATCCCGACGACGGTGACCTTCGACGTTCCGGCTGGAGTGTCGGTGGCTGAGGTGGTGTTCCCCGTCGCAACCGAGATCACGCTGCCCGGCTACGACAAGCCGTTGCCGGTGTTCGAACACGACTTCGTCATCGGCGTGCAGTTGGCGCTCGAGCCCAGCCTGGCCCCGGGATCGATCAGCGTCCAGGCGCGCCTCCGTTACCAGGCCTGTGACGACACGAAGTGCTTTCTGCCCATCACCGTTCCGGCGACGCTGGCCCTGACGGTGGTGCCGGCATCCGATGCGCTGCCGGCCACCGAAAACAAAGACGTTCTCGGGCGCATCGCCTTCGGTCACGGCGAGAAACCGGAGAAATCGACTCCGGGAGTCGATTCCGGTCGGAAATCGACCTCCGGGGTCGATTTAGGCGCGGCTGGTTCGAAAACGACTCCCGGAGTCGATTTGGCGCTGCTCGATGAGTTCACCGTGCAGGGCGCGCCGCAAGGCGGGTACCTGAACACGGCGGAGTTCCTGCAGTTCATTCGCGACGCCGAGGCCAACGTGCGGGCCAAAAGCGCGTTCGAGGATCGCGGCCCGCTGGCGATCCTCCTGCTGGTCTTCGTCGGCGGCCTCGCGCTCAACCTCACGCCGTGTGTGCTGCCGATGATCCCGATCAATCTCGCCATCATCGGCGCCGGAACGACCGCGGGCCGGAAGGGCCGAGGCCTGCTGCTTGGCGCCGTGTACGGCGGCGCGATGGCGCTCGTCTACGGCGTGCTCGGCCTCGTCGTCATTCTGACGGCCGGCACGTTTGGCGGCATCAACGCCTCGCCGTGGTTCAACGCCGGCATCGCCGTGCTGTTCGTAGTGCTCGGCCTGGCGATGTTCGACATCGGCGTCATCGATCTGTCCAGGCTCTCGAGCGGCATCCGATTCAACAGCTCGGACCGGGGCACGCTACTGCTCGCGTTCAGCATGGGCGCGGTGGCGGCGCTCCTGGCCGGCGCCTGCGTGGCGCCCGTCGTGATTCAGGTCGTCTTCTTCGCGAGCAACCTGTACGCCGGCGGCAACGCGAGCGCGCTGGCGCTGCCGTTCGTGCTCGGCATCGGCATGGCCGTGCCGTGGCCACTCGCCGGCGCCGGCATCGCCGCGCTCCCCAAGCCCGGCGCGTGGATGAACCGCGTGAAGTACGTGTTCGGCGTGTTCATCCTGGCCACGGCTGTCTATTACGGTTACGAGGCGTACGGCTTGTTTGCCAATCGCTGGGTCGATCCGGCGAGCGTGCGCGCGAGCGTCGACGCGCAACTGAAGAACGGCTGGAACGCCTCGCTCGCCGACGGACTCGCGATCGCGAAGCGCGACGGCACGCCGGTCCTGATCGACATGTGGGCCACGTGGTGCAAGAACTGCCTCACGATGGACCGAACGACGCTGGCCGATCCGGCCGTGCAACAGGCGCTCGCCGGGTATACGAAAATCAAATTTCAAGCCGAGGATCTGGACGCCTCGCCGGCGAAGGATCTGGCGGCGCGTTTCGACGTCGTGGGCCTGCCGACGTACGTCATCCTGAAGCCCAAGGTGCGCTGAGTCCGGCCGGCCTGACATAATTCGCTCACATATGAAGCGCATCTGGGTGCTCCTCATCTGCGCCGGCGCCTCTCTCTCGGCGCTCGCGCAATCCGGCGGCCAGGGCGCCAATCCCTTTCTGCCACCGGCGGCCTCGGTGCACTACGCGCCCGATCGCACCTACGACCTGATCAAGGTCATCGTCGATCTGAATGTCGATCCGGGCTCTCGCACCGTGCGCAGTCGGGCAACCGAGACGCTCGCGCCGCTCCGGGACGGCGCCACCACCCTTGTCTTCAACGCCAAGGCTCCGATCAAGATCGACGCCGTCAGCCTGGATGGACGGCCGGTGACGCCGAATCGTGACGGCAACCGGCTCTCGATCGACCTGGCAAACGCGACCGCCGGCCGCCCGGTGACGGTCGTGTTCGACTACAGCCAGTCGAACAGCAAGGCCGCTCCGTTCGGAGGCGGCGAAGGCGGCTGGCACTGGATCGAGCCGGCGCAGGACGACCCGGCGCGAACCGGATTCTGGACGCAAGGGGAAACGGACGGCAATTCCAACTGGGTTCCGATCTGGGACTACCCGAACGACTTCACGCTCACGGAAACGCGCACGACGGTCCCCGCGGACTGGACCGTGGTCGGCAACGGCGCCCTCGTGTCGGATACGCTCAGCGCCGACCGGAAGACCAGAACGTTCGACTGGCGCATGGATCAACCCCACGCCACCTATCTGCTGTCGGTCGTCGGCGGCCCATTCGACGTGAAGAAGGACGACTGGGAGGGCACGCCGCTCTGGTACGTGGTTCCGCGCGGCATGGGCCAGTACATCGACGACTCGTTCGGCGACACCAAGGACATGCTCACGTTCTTCTCGGCGACGCTCGGGCTGCGCTATCCGTGGGCGAAATACGCTCAGGACGCGATGTGGGAGTTCTCGGGCGGCATGGAGAACGTGTCGGCGACGACGCTCGGCGCCGACTCGCTCACCGATCGCTTCGAAGGCTTCCGTACCATGAGCGATCTGAACTCGCACGAGCTCGCGCATCAGTGGTTCGGCGACTTCGCCACGTGCCGCGACTGGGGCCAGGTGTGGCTCAACGAGAGTTTCGCGGAATTCATGATGCTGGCCTACACGGAGCACGCGCGCGGAAAGGCGGCGTACGAGCAGGCCGTCGCGGGCAGCACGAGCGAGTACCTGCGGGAGGCCAAACAGTACACGCGGCCGCTCGCGACGAATCTGTACCCGGATGCCGACGCGATGTTCGACTCGCACACTTACCCAAAAGGCGCGGTGATTCTGCACACGCTTCGCCGGCAGCTCGGCGACGACCGCTTCTACGCGGGCCTCCACCAGTACCTCATCCGGATGAGACACTCGCCCGCGGACACCTCCGACCTGGCCACGGCGATCGCCGACGCCACAGGCGTCAACGTCAAGCCGTTCTTCGATCAGTGGATCTACAAACCCGGACATCCGGTGCTCGACTACACGTGGACGTGGGACGACGTGAAACACGAGGTCGTGCTGCACGTGAAGCAGCTGCAGGACACGTCGACCGGTGCGCCGATCTATCGCATTCCGGCCAAGGTGGGCCTCATCGCCGGCGCAAGCGTGGCCAGAAAACCGGCGGAGTTGTCAGACAAAGAGCAGGACATCCGAGTGGCGGCATCCGGCAAGCCAGACGCCGTGTTGCTGGATCCGGATCTCGACTTTCTGAAAGAAGTCCCCGAGGTCCATTGGAGCCCGGCGGAATGGCCGTTCATCTTTCAGTACGCGCCCAACGCGGTGGACCGCGACCTCGCCATGACGAAGCTGCTCGAGGGTGGTGCGTCGGATGAGGTCTTGCAGTTGGTGATCTCGGTATTGCGACGCGATCGGACACCATTTCCGGTCTTCGACAACATCCGTCCGCTCGGCGCGAAGAGGAATCCCGCGCTGCGCGCGTTTTTCCTCGAAGAACTCAGCCATCCGAACATGCGAATTCGCGCGCAAGCGGTGCAGGCGCTCGGCCTGCTGCCGAAAGATGACGCGACGGCCGGCGTCGTTCAAGGACTCGTGAAGGCCGGTGAGCCGTATGGCGTCATCACAAATGCGCTACGCGCGCTGGCCGGCTGGGACGCAAGCGCGTACGGCGGCGTCTTCGCCAGCGCGCTGGCGATTGAGTCCAAGGGCCAGGTGGTGCAAGGAGCGGCGTTCGAGGGGCTGGCCAAAACCGGCAACGGGCCGGCGGTCGCGCGGCTGGTCGAGAGCGCGCACGCGCGCGATGAGAATCTGCGGGTGGCGGCCCTGCGCGCCATGCGATGGATGGCCGCAGGAGAGCCCAGCTCGCTCTCGGCGCTCAAGGAAGCGATTGGGTCCGGACGTTGGCGCGAGGCGTCCGTCGCATCCGACAGCGCCGGCGTACGCGGGGAAAAGTCGCTCGTTCCCGATCTGAAAAAAGCCCTCGAGACGCTGACGGCGGCGCCCCAAAGCGCGCGCGACACGATCGCCCGCGCCCTCACTCGTCTCGGCGGGGGCTGAGACCGGCTGCGCCCGACACGCGCAGCGCACCGGGGACGATTCGCACCTGGGCGCGCCCGCTGGTCTCGAACGGTTCTCCATCAACGTGACACACGAGCCGGGCGTCGGTCATCAAGGCCGTTTGCACGCGCGCGCGCGGGGTGCCAGCCGTCAACCGGTCGGCCGACCCCAGCAAATTACGGGGTCGACACACCTTCTCAAGGGGCGAGCTCTCGACGATGACGGCCGCCT
>Ga0163162_10005723_pt1 | contig 12016 bp, 11 predicted proteins | sample S55metaG_FD_115310 | JGI IMG/M metagenome (GOLD analysis project Ga0163162, IMG submission 115310) | Switchgrass rhizosphere microbial communities from Kellogg Biological Station, Michigan, USA - S5-5 metaG | ecosystem: Host-associated > Plants > Roots > Rhizosphere > Soil | place: USA...
ATGGAAACCGGGCATCGCATCGCCGCGTGGCGTCACCTCGATACCGATGCCCATGGCGGTCTCGACTCCGCGCATGACGCACCGCTCGCACAGCTCGCACAAGTGGCCGAGCGCCAAGCCGCACGTCGCCATGCTGTCACGACACAGGTGCGCGTGGTCGCGCGAAGCCCTCTGCGCGTGTCAGCACGCGTTTGTCAGCAGCCGGTCCGGACCTGCCGCGCGACGCAGTCGCGCTTGAGGACCGGGCCTGCCCCGGCTTGCGGGATCGGTTAAACTGTCCAATGCGCGCGCTGACGCCGCCGCGCATCAGCCATCAAGCGATGTACCTTACCCACGAGCGGACATGAACGGAGAAGACACGTCCCCTCGGATTTCCCGCCAGACAGGTCTCCCGCATGTCAGTCAGTGTCCACAAGACGACCTCGAAGCAGTTCACGCGCTACGGCTTTCTTGAAGGCACTGGCGTCGAAGTCTTCCACGCTCGCTTCGATCATCACCGCTTCACTGCGCACGCGCACGACACGTGGGCGATCGGCGCGGTCGTGCGCGGAACGAAAGACATCGCGGCGAAAGAGCGACAGCCGCAGGTTCTCGACGCAGGCCGGGTCTACGCGATTCCACCCAACGTGGCGCATGCGGGCAAATGCGTCGGCGATCGGGGGTGCGAGTACGTGATGATCTACATCCCTGACGATGAATGGAAGACGCAGTGCGCCATTCAAGGCGTGTCGCCACACGTCCTTGCGTCTTCCGTACGGAATCCCGGCCTGGTCGCACGGTTTGCGGCATTCGCGGCCATGTCCCTGGAGCGCCCGCAGGCTCTGTCCACCTGGCATGGCGAATGGACGCTCTTTTGCGAGCGCATGCTCGGCGCACTGCATCCGAACGATGCCACCACGCGGCTGCCGTCAGCGGTTGCGCCGGACAGGCGCCTCCTTCGAGCCCGTGACTTCATGCGGACGTTCCCCCACCGCAATGTGACGCTCGACGAACTCGCGCGCGAAGCGTCTCTTTCGGTGCCCGAGTTTTGCCGGCGCTTTGCCGCAGCCTTCGGGCTGAGCCCGCACCGATATCACCTGGTGCTACGCCTCGTCGATGCGAAGCGGCTGTTGATGCGCGGCATGGCGCCTTCCGAAGCGGCCGTCGCGACGGGTTTTGCGGATCAAAGCCACATGGGGCGCCACTTCAAGTCCATGTTCGGTATGACGCCCAGCGCCGTTGCCATGCGAAACAGCGCAAGAACGTTCTAGATCGCCCTACGGTCGGGCCTTAGAGTCGGGGGGGTCAACATACTCCGCTCCGCGCCCATGCCCTCGAACGCCCAACCCGGTCAGCCTGCCGTCACCACCTATCGACACGCGCACAAGGACGAAGTCATCGGCCTGATCCTGCACATCCAGAACGCCGAATCGGGAGTCGGCATTGCGCTCGAAGACCAGCCCGACCTGCTCGATATTCCGCGAAACTATTCGGATACAGGAGGCGGTTTCTGGGTCGCGCTGGATGGCACCGGGCACGTCGTTGGCACGATCGGTCTGCAGATCAAGACACCACAGGTCGCGGTGCTCAAGAAGTTTTTCGTCTCGGCGGCCTGGCGAGGGGCCGGCATGGGCTGTGCTTCCCGCCTCTTCGATGAGTTGATGTCACACGCCGGAAGGAACGGCATCACGACCATCGTCCTGGATACGCCATCCGTGTCGGTACGCTCGCATCAATTCTACAAGCGGCAGGGATTCGTACAGGTCACGGCAGCCGACCTGCCAGTTCGCTATGACTTTCCGGACCGCAATTCGCTCTTTTTCCGCCTCGATCTCGCGCCGCTGTGATGACGAGAAAGACCGAAGACACGCATGGCCCCTCTCTTGCGAGTCCATGTGCAGGGGCACAAGCATGTACGCGGGCGAGACTGCATGGGTGGCGCAAACGCGTTTGCACTGGATGTACGCCCCCGCATGCAATGCCTTCCCTGACGCAATGAGCGGCGGTTCATAGCTTGTAAAACGTCCACACGACTGGCGTCCCGCGCTTCGTCCATCGACGGTCACACCCCGCTACCGCTCCAATCACCAAGGCCGCGCTCGCGTCCCCCGTCATGGCTCATGCCCGGGCCCGGAACGTGCGGCGCAACCGCCACCTGCCCACAGGAGCGAGGCGCTGCCATGGACCGTCGACGTTTCCTCTCGCTGTCCGCGTTCTATACGGTCGCCGCCGCGACCGGGACGCTCACCGCATGTCACCACGATGACGACAACAACCCGGGCAGCAGCACGCCTCCTCCTCCGCCGACCGGCACGTTCGCATTCCCGCAGGGCGTCGCGAGCGGCGACCCGCGCGATGTCTCCGCCGTCTTCTGGACGCGCTGCACGGGCTCGAGCGGCGCGGCGCCAGGCGCGGTCGCACTGGTGTTGCATGTGTCGCCGTTGCAGGATTTCTCGCAACTCGCCGCGAGCGTTCAACTCAGCGCGGTGCCCGACTTCGACCATACGGTGCGCGCAAAAGTTACCGGGCTGACACCGAAGACCACTTACTATTACCGCTTCGTCGCGGGCAGCGACATCAGCGCGACGGGCACGACGCGCACCGCGCCCTCCGCCAATGAAGCGAACCCGCGCGTACGCTTCGCCTGGTTCGTCTGTCAGAACTGGAGCGCGAACCACTGGCAGGCGATGTCGCTGCTCGCAGCCGAAACGGATCTCGACTTCGTCGTGCACCTGGGCGACTACATCTACGAGACGGTCGGGCCGGCTGCTCAGCCGGGCCCGGCGGAGCCGGCGCATCCGCCGCTCACGCTGCCAGACGGATTGCCGCTTCGCAGCGGCGGCACCTACGCGAATTCGCTCGCGGATTACCGCACGCTCTACCGCACGTATCGCGGCGACGCGCGTCTGCAGGCGATACATGCGCGCTTTCCGATGATCGCGATCTGGGACGATCACGAGTTCTCCGACGACTGCTGGCAGGACCATCAGACCTACACGAACGAGAACCGGCAGGAGACCCAGCGGCGGCGCAACGCGAATCAGGCATGGGCGGAATATCTGCCCGTCGACTGGGGCGATGTGTCGTTCGACCTGCGCAACGGCAACTACGACAACATCCGTCTCTATCGCGACTTCCACTTCGGCTCGCTCGTGCATCTCGTCATGACCGACGAGCGGCTGTATCGCGACGATCACGTCGTCAGCGAAGCGGCAATCGCGCAAACGCTCGGGCACGATCCGGTCAACGACAATGACCTCGTCGGCTCCCGCTACTTCGTGCCGCAGGCGGTGCTCTCGCAGTTCGAGACGCTCGCCACGCAACGGCTCGGGCGGCCGCCGTCGATCCTCGGCCCCGCGCAGACACAATGGTGGAAAGACACGCTCAAGGGTTCGATCGCGACATGGAAGGTCTGGGGCAACGAGGTGATGATGAATCGCCTGTGGCTCGATCTGAGCGCGATTGCCCCGGCGCCCGGGAACGTCGTGTTCGTGCTCGACTGCGACGCCTGGGACGGCTATCCGGCGCACAAGGCCGAACTGATGTCGTTCGTGAAGTCCCAGGGAATCAGCAACCTCGTTGCGATTACCGGCGACCTGCATGCGTTCCAGGCGGGTGTCGTGCGCGACGTGCCGAATCCCGCGACGGGTACGCCGGTGATGGTCGACCTGATGTCGGCGGGGATCAGCAGCCGGCCTTTCTTCGAGGACATCAAGACTTATTCGGCCGGCATGCCGCTCGGAGCGCTGGTCGCGTCGCCACAGGCGGTCGATGCGTTCGTCCGGCAGAACAATCCCGACATGGCCTATGCCGATCATGACGGAATCGGGTACGCCTCGGCGACGGTGACACCGGGGCAGTTCGTGGCGATCTTCAACAAGGTGAAGCCCCTCAATGCGGACGGTAGCGCACCGGCGGCGGCGCTTGCGAAGAGGACACGGATCACGGTGAATGCCGGGGCGGTGGCCGTTGTCGTCGAGGACAATATCTGATTGCTGCGCGGCCGGGCGGCGCAAATCGGTTGCCGGCTTCGCGCCAGAGCGGCGATTCGTGCTGCCGCTCGTGATGAGATCGGAGAACCAGCCGGCCGTGAGTGAGCCCACGAAGCCGCAGAAGAACGGAATCGATGCCGCGATGCCGGTATGCATGAGGCACTCAACCACCGCGCGCTGACCCGATGCCCCGCCCCTTCGACCGTCCGTCGCCCGCCTCCGACACGGCCGCCGCCCGATCGCCGAAGGGCCGCACCGCGCTCTCCGATGTCGCGAAACGCCCGGTCCTGGCGCTGGGACCAACGATTGGCCTCGTTCGGCACGGTCTGTCAAGATGCGCGGCGCCCCATCGAAACGTTTGTGGCGAAAACACACACCGCATTCTTTGCTCTCAATACTCCGCAAACGATTGCTTATACTCTGTGCACCTCTATCTCCGAGGCGCATCGTATGTGGCACGAATGGCTTGAACATCTCCAGCAACTTGGCTGGAACACTCCGCTGACTTTGGCACTGACGTCAGGGGCGGTTGGCTCTGTCATCACGCTCGCGTGGATCTCGGCAAGGGATGCCAGGGAGCGCAAGCGTCAGCGGCGCGACACGGCATTGGAACTTGCGTTATCGCTGGAAAGCTACGCTCGAACCTGCCGCACGATGATGCATAAGGCCGCCTGGGCAACAGCGGAGCCCGCCGGCCCCATGAGCCGCGAAGCCAGCAAGGGCGTCTCCATCCCCGCCTTCGCCTACCCTGACAAGCTTCAGTGGCACGTCCTGAGCCGCAAGGTCATCTCCGAGCTGCGCGAGTACCCGGCAACGGCGCACGCCGCGCGGGAGTATGTGGAAGCGTTCCGCGAATTCGGCGAGCCGATCGACGTTTGCGGCCAGGTCGAATACGAATGTGCGAAGGCTGCGATGGCAGCCTTGGCACTTGCCCGGACCACGCGCCGGCGATACGGCGCCGCGACATGGAAGCCGGGCGCCAAGGATTCAGCCATGGAGCGCGAACTGTCCGACTTCATCGCGAACGCTGAAGAAAAGCGCAAGGTGTCGCTCGAGCGTCGAACGGAATCCACGGTTGATCGGGCAACCGACGCGCAACCGTTTAAACAGGCACTTAGCGCCTGAAACCTGGACGAAGCCAGCGATACCCCGTTCGGCCGTTCGTGCGCTTCGTCATCGAATGACCGGAATCAGGGTGTGCATTCGGCCAGTCGATGAAACACGCCAGGCCGTAGCGGCAAAGCGGCGACGAGACGTCGCCGACCTCTGCCCAAAGCCTGTTCAATCAAAGCAAGGGCAACGTAAGCCGGATGTGCTCCGCGAATGCCGTGATCAGAAGGGACGGACGCTCCCGTTCGAACTTCAGCGTAATGCCTATGCCGGGCAAAGGCGGAAGCGCCGGATCGGCATTGAGTATGCAGAGATCCGGCGCGACGGCAGTCTGTGTGATGACGGCAAAGGCCTGCCCCGAACGGACCAGGGCCGTGAGGCCCGCAAGACTGCTGCTCGCGCAGGCGATGCGATAGGCTCTCCCCGAGCGTTGCAGCGCTTCGCAAGCAGCCACGTGATCGAGCGTGTCCGGATCGGAAAGCGCGAGCGGCAACGGGTCGAAGTGCGCGGAATCCAGCCCCGGATAGCCAACCCAGACGAGCGGTTCGCGGCGAATGATGTCTTCGTTCGCCGTGTCTTCCGGCAACGAGATCATGGCAAGGTCCAGCGCATGCATCTCCAGCTGTTCGAGCAATCGCGGGGTCGGGGCGCAAATGACCTCCACCAGCGCATGCGGGTGTTGGCTTGAAAACTGCCGCAGCAAATGCGGGAGAAAAACGGCGGCGTAGTCGTCCGGGCAGCCGAAGCGGATCGTCCCCGACAGCCCCTTGCCGGAAAGATCGGCCATCGCCTCGTCATGCAGCCGCAGAATTCGCTGGGCGTGGATCAACAGGCGTTCGCCGGGATTCGTCAGCACCACGCCACGCCCCGTGCGCTGAAACAGCGGCTGATCTACGATTTCTTCGAGCCGCTTCATCTGCTGACTCAGCGCGGACTGGGTCCGGCCGACCCGGCTGGCCGCGCGACTCAGCGCGCGGACTTCGGCAACGACGATAAACGAACGCAGCAGATCGATTTCGAGTGAAAGACTCAAGATATTAGGCTCGCTTCTATCTTCCATAAGAACTATTCGATTCTATGAAAGCAGAGAGCCCTCTAGACTGCAAGCTATTCTCGCCACCCGTCAAGGAGAAGCAAGGTGTCCCGGAACAACGATGCAACTTTTTGGCGTAACGCCAGGCAGCACCTCATCCGCTATGGAGGCACCTTCGAGCCGATGATCATCGAGCGCGCCCAGGGCAGCTTCGTCTATGACGCGGACGGCCGCGCGATCCTGGATTTCACCTCGGGGCAGATGAGCGCGGTGCTCGGGCACAGCCATCCGGAGATCGTGTCGGTCATCAACGAATACGCTGGCAAGCTCGACCATCTCTTCAGCGGGATGCTTTCGCGACCGGTGGTCGACTTGGCGACCCGCTTGGCCGAGATCACGCCCGACGGGCTCGACCGGGCGCTGCTGCTCAGTACGGGCGCGGAGTCGAACGAGGCCGCCATTCGCATGGCGAAGCTGGTCACCGGCAAATATGAAATCGTGGGCTTTGCGCAGTCCTGGCACGGCATGACGGGGGGAGCGGCATCCGCGACCTACAGTGCAGGTCGCAAGGGCGTCGGTCCGGCAGCCGTCGGCTCGTTCGCGATCCCCGCCCCGTTCCTGTACCGGCCGCGTTTCGAGCGCAACGGTGAATACGATTACCTGTCGGAACTGGACTACGCCTTCGATCTCATCGATCGTCAGTCCAGCGGCAATCTTGCCGCCTTCATTGCAGAGCCGATCCTCAGTTCCGGCGGAATCATCGAACTGCCGGAAGGCTACATGGCCGCACTGAAGCGCAAATGTGAGGAGCGCGGCATGTTGATGATCCTCGATGAAGCGCAAACCGGGATCGGGCGCACGGGCACCATGTTCGCCTGTCAACGCGATGGCGTCACGCCCGACATCCTCACCCTGTCGAAGACGCTTGGCGCCGGCCTGCCGCTCGCGGCCGTCGTGACCTCCGCACAGATAGAGGAGCGGGCCCATGAACTGGGCTACCTGTTCTATACGACCCATGTGTCCGATCCGCTTCCCGCAGCTGTCGGTCTGCGAGTGCTCGACGTGGTCGAGCGCGAGGGACTGGTTGCGCGCGCGAACCTGATGGGCGAGCGACTCAGGCGCGGCCTGATGGATCTGATGGAACGCTTCGGGTGCATCGGCGACATTCGCGGACGAGGGCTGCTTCTGGGTATGGAGATCGTCAAGGACCGCCGCACGAAGGAGCCGGCGGATGGACTCGGCTCAAGGATCACCCGCGAGTGCATGAATCTGGGGCTCAGCATGAACATCGTGCAGTTGCCCGGTATGGGCGGTGTCTTCCGGATGGCGCCTCCGTTGACCGTCCACGAGGACGAGATCGACCTGGGTCTGGAACTGCTCGGGAAGGCGATCGAACGTTCGCTGTAGTCACCCGGTGTTCATGGATGAGGGCAGGCGGCCGTTCGGTGCACAAGATCCCGGACGGCCGCAAAAGAAGCGCTGCTGCCGTCCGCTTCAATGTCCGCGACTTGAAGACGTCGCTGGTGACTCATCTTGTGCGCGCCGTTCGGCGCGCGCCAAGCGCTGAAGATCGCCTAACGCGGGCCCGCTTCTTCCAGCAGCCACTCCTTGAACGCGAGTACGGGCGCGGACTGGCCGCTTTCCTTCCGGTGCACGAGGTAGTAGGCAAGTTCGCAGCCCTGCACCGCTTCGAACGGCTTCACGAGGCGACCTTCGGCGAGGTCGCGTTCCACCAGCGTCGTTCTGCCGAGCGCGACACCGTTGCCGGAAACGGCCGTCTGGATCGCGAGCGCCGAGTCGTTGAGCTGCAGCCCGCGGTCAGTGCCCACGGCGTCGCGACAGCCGGCGTGCAGCAGCCACGAGCGCCACGTCGGAAAGACGCCAAAATCGCTCATCGAAATATCGTGGATCAGCGCGTGATGTCGCAGATCGGCCGGCGTTTTCAGCGCGTGCCGGCCGCGCAGCAGCGCCGGGCTGCACACGGGGAAAAACTCGTCGCGCAGCAGAAACGTCGCGACCAGATTGGGCCACACGCCCGCGCCGTAGCGGATGCCGACGTCGATGCGTTCCGCGGTGAAATCCGTCAGATGCCGGCTCGTATCGATGCGCAGATCGTAATAGGGATGCCTGCGCTGAAAACGTTCGACGCGCCACAGCAGCCACTTGTCCGCAAAGGCGGGCGGTACGGTCAGCGTGAAAGCGATGCGCGACTTGCTTGCCTTGATCCGTTCCACCCCGTTCGACAGCAGGTCGAAGCCGCCTTGCAGATCGGGCAGCGCGGCCCGCGCGGCATCGGTCAGGGTAAGCCGCGATGGCCCGGACGCGGAGCGATGAAACAGCTCGACGTCCAGATAGGTTTCCAGACTGCGGATGAGCTGACCGACCGCGGCGGGCGTCACGTTCAGTTCCGCTGCCGCCGCGGTATAGCTCAGATGTCTTGCGACCGCTTCGAAGGCTCGCAGGGCGTTGAGGTTGTTCGGTGCGCGCATTGTCGTCGGATGGGACGGTGGAGAGCCCCGACTTTACCGCGTTGCCGAACGATTGCGTCAGCCGCCGGTGCGTTCGGGCGCAACCCACGTTGGCGGGGAAGACCGGCCGGCATCGCTTCATTGCCGGCCGTTCGCCGCCATCGGGCCCTCAGATTTGCGACAAGCCGCCGTCGACCACCAGTTCGGTGCCGGTCACGTACGACGCGTCGTCGCTGGCGAGGAAGAGCACAGCTTTCGCGACTTCCACCGCACTGCCGATGCGCTTGAGCGGCACCGCCGCGGCGAGCGCTTCGCCCGACTTGCGCAGATCGTCTTCTGGCAGCCCCAGCTTGCTCGCAAACGGCGTATCGATCGGGCCCGGGCTCACCGCATTCACACGGATGCGGCGCGGCGCAAGCTCGGCGCCGATCGAGCGAACCAGCGAGCGCACCGCGGCCTTCGTGGCGGACAGGACAGCCAGGCCCGGCGTGCCGACCGCGTTGAGGAACGACGTGGTCACGACGATGCTGCCACCGTCGCGCAGATGCGGCGCGCTCTTCTGGATGGTGAAGAACAAACCGCCGACGTTGAGCGCGAACTGATCGCCGAGCTGTTCTGGCGTGACCGCATCGAAGGGCGCGGACTTCCCTGCTCCGGCGTTGGCGAAGACGATATCGATCGCGCCGTGCGTTTCGACCACTTCGGCCACTGCCTTGTCGATTTGCAGCGGATCGCGCAAATCGGCGCGCAATATCATGGCGTTTTCGCCAAGCACATGTTCCGCTTCCCGCAGCCGCTGCTCGCTGGTGCCGATAACGACGACCTTCGCGCCTTCGTCGCGAAACAGCCTGGCGGTTTCGAGACCAATCCCCGACGTGCCGCCCGTCACCAGTGCCACCTTGTTTGCCAGCTTCATGATGTTTGCTCCTGCATGAGAGTTGAGTCATTCGAATAATCGGAAGCAGCGCTGCGTCCCGGTGACTCAACTATCGGCGCCGGCGAACGGCGCGGCAAACGAGAAGATCTGTAGCGGCGGCAAAGAAAAACTATCTGAGTGAGCGCGCTTTCGAACGGATTACGGAATGCAGATCCGTTGTCTGGCTAAAGGCTGGCTGAATTCAAGGACGCACGGCTGCAGCTCGCCAGACTTCGGCCTCGCGTCCTGCCGCATCGAACGGCGGTTGCCGACGTGGTCGTCGGTTCATTGAACGGGTGCCGGCACCAGCCCGTACCTGGACATGACACCGATCAGCTTCTCGCGGTCGGGCGGCCCACCGGCATTTACGATCGTCGCGACATCACGAAAATACTGCGCGCCGATATCGGGCGTAAGGACGATCAGTGCGCGGGCTGTGCCATTGTGCGGGTTGCTGAAGTGATGAACCGATCCTCGTGGGGTAAACATCCATTCTCCGGGCTTCAGGTCCCGGACGATCCCGTCGACCGAGTACCGAAGCACGCCCTCAAGAACATAGACGCATTCTTCGCTGCGCGTATGGCAGTGCGGCGGCGGAACTTGCGAGTTGGGTGACACCGTCAACTCGAAAACACCCATCCCACCTGTGGCCGTTCCATCAATCAGGTACTGAATGCACAATTGACCAACGTTGATTGGTTCACCTGCCGCCGCGCCGCTGGGAGTCATTTTCAACCTCCTTCAGATTAGGGATCTTCGTTAATCCGCCGACGTTACAGGCAAGGGATGCGCCGCTTGCGGCACGTCTGCCGCCTGAGGGAACTCAATTCAGCTCGGATTATGCGCCTCTTAGAACCGTACTTTCTCCGAGCGCGGCGAGGCCGGAACGAAGTGACGCGAAGCTGAATCCGCGCGGTCCTCTGGTGTCCCCGTTTAGCGTCGCTTGTTTGCAGCGTCTTTGTTTGCTCCGGGTTCGTCTTGCTCTGCGCGGCCAAAACCGAAGGTGCGCTCCAGATCAACCGGCGCACGCGACTGGCAACGTCCCAACCTCCCCGCAAATCGTCAAGCCCCAAACACGTAACGGCTACCCGTGTACGAGCGAATGAACTTCTCAGGCATCTCTTTCTGCAAGACCTGGACGAAGATTTCGCCGGTTCAGTGCATCGGAATGACGTAGTCGGGATCGGTTTCCTTTGGTGCCGTGACGGTCTGCCTGACATAGTCTTCCTTTTGCGGCGCCAGGTGAAAGCCGCCTGCCACAGCATGCACTTTCTTGATTCTGGAGACCTCCATCGCGCGTCTGACCGTATTCACGACGCCGCGGTGGCTGCAAGAGGTAATCACCACGAGACCGCGCCCCTTGACGTTGAAGCATGTCGCTAACGAGGTGTTGACCTGAATCCGTTGCGACCTGTTCGTCCAATATAGGGCAACAAACCTTACCGTGTTCGATGGGGAACACACTAAGACAGGAGTGTGCCCGCCTGGCAACAAGATTACGCTCCCGGACGACCATATGCGCACCGCCGAGTGGAGACTGCACCGACTCTTGCCGCGGTCAAGGCATCCACGTATGGGCGATGAGGCGCTGGGTCGACGTATCTCTGGCGTTTGCAGCGGACGTGCGAATTCAACCGGTCGATGCAATGATATGCGTCGGGTACAGGTTCATTCTCAGCCGCGTCTGAACGCGAGCAGCCGGGCCACCGAGCGCTGACACAGTTCGCCATGCTGGTTTAGCGTATCACTCTGCATAGTCACGACACCGCGATCGGGCCTGGACCTGGATGGCGCGATGTCCATGACCGTGCTGACCACATGCAATACGTCGCCCGGGCGGGTTGGCCGAGGCCATGTGATTTCACTGCCCGCGCCAATGATTCCACCAGCCAGCGGCACACTTTCCACGAGCAGCTTCATCGTGATCGCCGCCGTGTGCCAGCCGCTGGCGGCGAGCCCGGTGAAAAAGGTATTTCGAGCCGCTACTTCATCCAGGTGGAAGGACTGCGGATCGAAGCGCCGTGCGAAATCACGTATCTGCGTGGCATCCAGCCCGTGTTCCGAGCTTTTGAAAACCGCTCCCACTGTCAGGTCTTCGAGGTAAATCGTTCCTGATGTTACGTAACTGTTGTTCGGCATGGTGTGCTCCTGTCACTGATCGTCGATCTCACGGCGAACCCTCGCAATGTTCTCAAGCCGCATGAAATAGCTTAGAAATAACATCTATTTGCCGCATCCTATCAAGGATTTTCAGGGCGCCTGCGGCAACTTGCAGATATGCCAGATGAGGGCGTTGATGACCGTGTCGCTATCCTTGCTGACGATTTTCATCAGCACGTAGCGTGTCTGACGCCACTTTCGCCTCGTCCGCGCCGAAAACCCCTTATTTTCGGGCCTCAATGCATTGCGCGTTCGCGCTTGCATTGATACGCTATCGCGAGCCTGAGGAATTGGCCCTTTGCGTAAGTCGACCACTACGACTACTCAAAGGCAAAGGTTCAGGCCAACCTTTGATCAA
>Ga0163162_10005725_pt1 | contig 12015 bp, 13 predicted proteins | sample S55metaG_FD_115310 | JGI IMG/M metagenome (GOLD analysis project Ga0163162, IMG submission 115310) | Switchgrass rhizosphere microbial communities from Kellogg Biological Station, Michigan, USA - S5-5 metaG | ecosystem: Host-associated > Plants > Roots > Rhizosphere > Soil | place: USA...
AAAAGCGTGCGTGATCGAAGGAAGATTTTCTTTGTCCCAAGTCCATAGTTTCATGGAGGAATGATCTTCGCTGCCGGTTTGCATTGGCAAGATCACAATCGGTTATCTCGAAAGAGGTAGTCGCCAGCAGCTCATAGGTGGCATCGCAAAATCCCACCGTTGCGCAATGGCGGCAGGCTCACTCGTGCGAATACGTTCGAGCCATGAATGAAACCGATATTGGATTTAACAGATACCTGCGAGAGATCGGACGGTTTCCGCTTTTGACGCCACAACAAGAGATCGATCTGGCGCGGAAAATCAAAAAAGGCGATGCCAAGGCGCGGGAGCAGATGATCAACTCAAATCTGCGGCTGGTCGTTACTATCGCGCACGATTACGTCAATCTCGGTCTTCCGCTGCTCGATCTGATCTCTGAGGGAAACATCGGATTGACCAAAGCGGTCGAGCGTTTCGATGCCGGGAAAGGTGCAAAGCTGAGCACATATGCTGCCTGGTGGATTAAACAATCGATCAAGCGCGCGCTGGCCAATCAGAGCAAAACGATTCGGCTGCCCGTGCATCTCGTCGACAAAATTGCAAAGGTGCGTCGCGTTTCGCTGCAGATGAGCGATGAGCTCGGACGCGAACCGACCGATGACGAACTGGGCGAAGAACTGGGCATCGCGAGCGAAAAAGTCGGGCGACTGAAAAGCGCCGGCATTCGCCCAGCATCGCTCGACGCCCCGATTGCGGACAATGACTCGACGGAGTTTGCCGAGATCATCGGGGACGACGAGGCGCAAACGCCATTTGAATTGTTGCGCGACAAAAACCTGCGCCGTGAAGTCGAGGGCCTGATCGCAGTTCTCGACAGCCGGGAGAAGAAAATCATTTCCCAGCGGTTCGGTCTCGACGGCGGAAAACCGAAAACGCTGGAAGATGTGGGTCGGGATTTCGGCGTCACTCGCGAACGCATTCGACAGCTGCAAAACATTGCTTTGACCAAACTCCGGCGCGCGTTGGCCAAGAAAGAAGAACCCGCCGAACTGCTGACCGCAGCCTAACAAGAAAGAACTGGCAAAATGGAAACACACGGCCCTCTAGTCACAAACATAGCGCTTGGGTTCACGATGCTCAGTCCGGTGATCGCCCTGATCATTGAATGGTTTCTCGGGCAAGTGGTGGCTTAGAAGCGCAGCGTGTGTTTGACGCAATAAAGGAGCGAGCCGCTTGAACGATGAATCTCGAGCTGGGAAATAAACTTGCTCTTGTTACCGGCTCGACCGCCGGCATTGGTTTCGCCATTGCGAAGGCCCTCGCCGCGGAAGGCGCACGCGTGATCATAAACGGCCGCACTGAGAAGCGCGTGAAAGAAGCGATCGCGTCCCTTCGCGCGGATGTTCCGTCGGCCAAACTCGAAGCCCTCGCGCTTGATTTGTCGCGAGCCGACGCGGCAGCGCAAACCACCAAACGCCATCCTGAGGTGGATATTCTCGTGAACAATCTGGGCGTTTATGAAGTCAAGGACTTTGAGCAAATCACCGACGCCGAATGGTCGGCGATCATTGAAACGAATTTTCTAAGTGGCGTTCGTCTGTCGCGTCATTATCTGCCACGGATGAAAGCCGCCGGTTGGGGACGCATCATTTTCATCTCCAGCGAATCAGCCGTGAACATTCCGGTGGAAATGATCCATTACGGCGTGACGAAAACCATGCAGGTCGCGCTCGCCCGCGGACTAGCCGAAACCACGGCGGGAACGGGCGTGACCGTCAATTCGGTACTGGCGGGCCCAACACGCTCGGAAGGCGTGGAAAAATTCATCGACGATTTGGCCAAAACCAAACACGCGACGCCTGCTGGCGTGGAAAAAGAATTCTTCACGACCGCACGGCCCACTTCACTCCTGAAACGTTTCGGTACTCCGGATGAAGTCGCGGCACTTGTTGCCTTCGTGGCTAGCCCGCTCGCATCGGCTACGAACGGCGCGGCGTTGCGCGCCGACGGGGGTGTGGTGCGCTCGATTCTCTGAGTTCGAGATCTTGTTTTTGCGCTTTACGCGCCGCGACGAAAACGATAACAGTAAAGTTGGCTGCTTAAGCGAGGAATAAACGCCATGCCATCGCTCAGTGCGTTGCTCTCCAAATGGCCGCTCGTTCGTCAAATCTGTGAGCGGGCTGACGGGACAGGGCTGGAGGCGATGTCGGACAAGACGCGCGCGATGCATGCACGGATCGACAATGCCCAAGTGGCGCGATCGATTTGTCCGTACTGCGGAGTTGGTTGTGGTCAGCTGATTTTTCACAGGGACGGCAAACTCATCTCCATCGAAGGCGATCCCGAGAGTCCGATCAGTCAGGGAAACCTTTGTCCGAAGGGCGCTGCATCCTATCAATTACTCACGCATTCGCGGCGTGAGACGAAAATGAAATATCGCGCGCCGCGCTCGAAAGAGTGGACGGAGATTTCGCTCGAGCGCGCCATGGATATGGTCGCCGAACGCGTCTGGGAATCGCGCAAACGCACATTCGTCAGGCAGGTCGACGGATCAGCCGTCAATCACACCACTGCCATTTGCCACCTCGGCGGCGCCACCCTCGACAACGAAGAAAATTATCTCATTAAAAAATTGTTCACCGGAGGCCTGGGCATGGTCTGTGTGTCCAACCAGGCCCGGATATGACATAGCAGCACGGTGCCCGGTCTGGGCACCTCCTTCGGCCGGGGCGGAGCTACGACTGCGCAACAGGATCTCGCTAACGCAGATTGCATTCTGATTGAAGGTTCCTCGATGGCCGAAGCGCACCCGGTCGGTTTTCGCTGGGTGATGAAAGCGAAGGAGCAGGGCGCCACGATCATCCATGTCGATCCACGTTTCTCGCGCACGAGCGCACTGGCCGACATCTGGGTGCCGATCCGCGCCGGCACTGACATCGTATTTCTCGGCGGGCTCATCAATCACCTGATTGAGTACGAGCTGTACTTTCGCGAGTACGTCGTTCATTACACGAATGCCTCCTGCATTCTGTCCGACGAATATCGCGACCCTGAGGACAACGGCGACGGGTATTTCTCGGGGTGGAATCCAGAGAAGCGCGCCTATGAAGGCGACAGTTGGGTTTACAAAGGCGGAGACCTGAGTCGGCCACAGCGCGATCTTACGTTGCAAGATCCGCAATGCGTTTTTCAGAAATTAAAACGTCATTTCTCCCGCTACACGCCGGAGATGGTGGAGAAAATCTGCGGCATTTCGCCCGATATTTTTCACAAGGTGGCACACATGCTCGCTGCCGCATCCGGCCCAGAGCGCACAGCGGCGGTCTGTTACGCGGTTGGCTGGACGCAGCATTCGAAGGGCGTGCAGATCATCCGCGCCGCAGCGATTTTGCAATTGCTGCTTGGTAATATCGGCCGGCCCGGCGGCGGAATTCTCGCGTTGCGCGGTCATGCTTCAATCCAGGGCTCAACTGATATTCCCACGCTCTACGACATTCTGCCCGGCTATCTCACGATGCCGCGTAAAGGCGATGAGACCCTTCAGCATTATCTCGATAAGTACACCAAGAAAACCGGTCTCTGGTCGAATTACCCGAAATACCTCGTCAGCATTCTCAAGGCTTACTATGGGAAGAACGCAACTGCTGAAAACGATTTTGGTTACGCTTGGCTTCCCAAACTCACCGGCAACCATTCCTTCTTCGAGTATCTCTACGACATGCTCGACGGAAAAATGGAAGGCATGTTTCTGATGGGACAAAATCCGGCAGTGGGCGCGCCCAATTCGCGGCTTCAACGCAAGGCTCTCACAAAGTTGAGATGGCTCGTTGTAAGGGACATGGTGGAGGTCGAATCGGCAAATTTCTGGATTGAGTCGCCCGAAGTCGATCGTGGCGAGTTGAAGCCTGACGAAATTGAGACTGAAGTTTTCTTCTTCCCTGCGGCCGGACATGCCGAAAAGGAAGGCGCTTTCACGAACACGCAGCGACTTTTGCAGTGGCGCGAAAAAGCGGTAGACCCTCCCGGCGACGCGCGCTCCGATGCATGGTTCATTCATCAGTTGGCGTTGCGCCTGAAGGCGAAAGCGCAGCAATCAAATGATCCGATCGACGAGCCCCTTCGCGCGCTCGACTGGTGGTATCCGGAAGATGAATTGGGCGACACGAAAATGGAAGCCGTGCTCGCAGAGATCAACGGCTGGTACACGCTTGAGCATCAAGAAAACGCCCAACGTCCAACGCCCAACGTCCAACGTCCAACTACAGAACAGCAGAGTGACGGGATTGTTTTCGGCATTGATCGCGACGGCAATCCGCATCACGGCCCACAGGTCAGCGGTTTCGCGGAATTGAGAGCTGACGGATCCACTGCATGTGGCGCTTGGATTTACTCCGGTGTGTTTCGTCGTGATGGTGTGAACAAGGCGAACTCACGGAAGTCACAAGATTATCTCGGTCACGGTTGGGGCTTCGCGTGGCCGAGCGATCGCCGGATCATCTATAACCGCGCGAGTGCGCGGCCGGACGGTCGTCCCTGGAGCGAACGGAAAAAACTGGTGTGGTGGGACTCTGAAAAATGGACCGGTATAGACGTTGCCGGATTTGTGCAAGGGAAACCTCCGGACTATGAGCCCGAAGTAGGCGCCGAGGGTCTCGACGCAATTCCGGGCGATGCGCCGTTTATCCTGCACGAGGACGGCTTGGGCTGGATCTATGTGCCAAAAGGTTTGAAGGACGGCCCGTTCCCGACTCATTACGAGCCGCTCGAGTCGCCCGTATCAAATGAACTTTATTCGCGCGATACCAATCCGCCGGAGCATTGGTTTACGCGTCAGGAAAATCGATTCGCACCGCCGGGCGATTCCAGATTCCCATTCGTGCTGACCACATATCGCCTGACCGAGCATCATACCGCCGGCGGCATGTCGCGCTTTCTCAGCCATCTCGCGGAATTACAGCCGGAAATGTTCGCCGAAATTTCGCCCGAGCTTGCACGTGAGCTCAAGATCCGCAACGGCGATCACGTCTGTATTGTTACCTTGCGCGCAGCGATTGAAGCGCGCGCACTCGTTAGTCGCCGCATTCGGCCATTGCAGCTTAATGGAAGAACACTGCACCAGGTCGCATTGCCTTATCATTATGGGACAGCCGGCCTGGTGCGCGGCGCCTCAGCGAACGATCTTCTCACGATCTCCGGTGAACCGAACGTGACAATCATGGAAGCCAAGGCGTGCACTTGCAACATTGTGCCCGGTCGATTACCGCGTGGTCTTGCCTTCGCCGAGTTCCTAAATAAATACGCGCCCCAAACAGGCCCAGTTCTACATCCCGAGGAACCGGAACGCCGCGTGACTGCGCGCGGCGGCGGCCTCGCGATGGAAGGAAAAGAATGAGGGCGCCAGGAACGGTCGAGCGCAATCGCCAGGCGCGCCGAAATTGTGGGATGCAAGTCGCACACGGAGCGGCGTTCCCTCCACGACAGATTTTATGATCGGCGAAGGCACACACAGTACGAACCAACGGCGGCACAATTACGTGCAGGAAAACGTCGAAGTCGGTTTCTTCACGGATCCGACTGTATGCATTGGTTGCAAAGCCTGCGAGGTTGCGTGCAAAGAATGGAACGAAGTGCCGGATGACGGCTTTACCTGGTCAGGAAATTCCTACGACAATACCGGGCATCTCGGCGCTTCGACGTGGCGGCATGTTTTGTTTCTCGAACAAGATCGGCAAAAGGGAAATCAGCTCGTGGGCTCTCACTCGTTAGGCAACGGCGATGGGGAAGATCCGTTCCGCTGGGTGTTTCTCTCGGATGTTTGCAAGCATTGCGAGGAAGCCGGTTGCCTCGAAGCCTGTCCAACCGGCTCAATTGTTCGCACCGAAACGGGAACGGTTTTTGTGCAGGATGATGTTTGCAACGGCTGCGGCTATTGCGTCGTCTCGTGTCCTTTCGGCGTTATCGATCGCCGGCCCGAGCCACTGCCGAATGCTGGCGGCGCTTTCAAGTGCACATTTTGTTATGACCGACAAAAAAGCGGCCTCGTGCCCGCCTGCGCAAAGGTTTGTCCAACCGAATCGATCGTCTTCGGACGACTCGATGATCTGCGCGCGCGTGCATCTAAACGCGTGCAGCAGCTCAAACAAAACGGATACGACGACGCACAACTCTATGATCCGCTGGAAACTTCAGTTCGCGGAATTCACGCTTTCTTCTTGATCCTCGGTGAACCCGAAGCCTACGGGCTTCCACCGAAACCACAGATTCCAACGATTTACCTGAAGTCGGCATGGACCTCGGCATTCGCGACCGCAATTGCATCAATCATCGCAACGCTCCTCGCGTTCGCGTTTTTCTCATGACAACCAATTCGCCATCCGAAAAGCGGCTCGAAGAGTTGCGCGAGCAAGCGTGGAAGGAGAGCGCCGTAACCGGACGCGGCGTGGACGTTGCCGGTGGTCCAATTCCGCGTAAACCCGGTTACTACGGCCAGGCTGTGGTCAAACCGCCGGTCTGGACGTGGCAAGTTCCACTCTACTTTTTCAGCGGTGGAATTGCCGGAATGTCGGCCGTAATCGCGAGCGGGGCGATCATCTTTGATCATGTCGATCTTGCACGCACTGCCATGTGGCTCGCGTCCATAGCTGGGGCGATTCTTTCACCTGTTCTTTTAATCATGGACTTGGGCCGCCCCCATCTCTTCCTCAACATGCTGCGCGTTTTTAAACATCGGTCCGCCATGTCAATGGGCGCCTGGATTCTGACCGCGTTTGGGGCTTGCGCCGTTCCAGGTTTGATCGCCATCGAACTGCACGCGCATCAGATTTTCCCTGGAACACTCGATCAACTCCTGCGCGTCGCTGCCGGCATTTTCGTTTTTGCTGCGGCGATCTTCGGAACTCTGCTCGCGACTTATACGGGCGTGTTGATCGGAGTAACAGCGATTCCGGCCTGGTTTTTGCATCGCACGCTGCTGCCAATTCATTTTGGGACTGCCGGATTGGGATCAGCTGCGGCAGTGTTGGAATTGCTCGGGCACCGAATGCCCGCGCTCAACTTTCTCGGCTTTTACGCCGCCGCGGTTGAAACCGCGCTCTTGATTTGGCTTAGCGTCGATAAGCACGACAAGGCCGATCGCGCCATCCACGAACACGCCTCCGGCTGGCTGATTCGGATCGGCGAAGTCTTGAACGGCCCGCTCGCACTTGTTCTCCGTTTGTTCGGACTCATTCCGCTCGCGGCCATTTCGTTCTTAATCGGCGCACTGGTCAGCCGCTTCGGCTGGATCGCGGTGGGCAAAGTTTCTGGTGCCGATCCGGAAGCCGTGTTCGCTGCGGAACGCTATTAATATTTTTCGAGAATCACGCGCTCGACGTGCGAGTAGAGATTAAACGAGGGCGGTCGAAGAAAACCGATGAGGGTCTGATTGCCTTCTCTGGCAAAATTCATTGCCAGAGTCGACGGCGCCGAAACTGAGGCAACAATGGGAATTCCCGCGGACAACCCTTTCTGCACGATCTCGAATGAAGCGCGGCCACTGACGAGGAGAATATGTCGATCTAACGGCACCAGTCCGTCTAGAAATGCGCGACCGATCGCTTTATCGACCGCGTTGTGCCGGCCGATGTCTTCGCGGACGATTTTCGGCTTGCCGGTCAGATCGAAAATCCCAGCGGCGTGGATTCCGCCGGTGCGGACAAAGTCTCCCTGACGTTCTCGCAAAAGGTCGGGAAGCGAAGTCAGTGTTTCCGTTGCGATGCGAACGTCTGGCGACGACGAGATCGGAGGAAAATTCTGGCGGATCGCGGCGATGCTGTTCTTCCCGCAAATTCCGCAGCTGGATGAGATTGTTCCAAAACGTTGGGCTGAATCGAGTTTCAATTTTACCCCGGTCGCCAGCTCAACGGTGACGATGTTGTCGCCAGTTTCCAAAATCGCTGTGATCTCTTTGCGGTCGCGAACGATCGCCTCCGAAACGAGGAACCCGGCAGCAAGCTCCTCATCGTGTCCAGGCGTGCGCATCGTCGTTGCGAGCGTCTTGCGACCAATTCGAATCTCAAGCGGCTCTTCGATTGTTAGATCGTCCGTCTGGTACTCCAGTTCACCGTCGCGTTTGCGGCGAATGATTTTCTCCGATCCGATTCCGGTGTCTTTCATGTGAAACGGCCTGACGGCGATGGTATCATGCGGCGCAGTGGAAATCTGTCATCTTTATGTTTCACGCGGCCACAATTTTGTCGGGCACCATGGCGGCGAACCGGATGAGTATCCCATGGTCGAAGTCAACGCGATCGAATGCGTGGCCGGGCGCGGCATTCGTGGCGACCGCTACTTCGATTTTAAGGACGATTACAAAGGGCAAGTCACATTTTTCTCGCTGGAGGTTTTCGATGAGCTGCGCAGCGCGCTGCAGGTGGATCGAGCGGTGCCTAGTGCGGTGCGGCGAAATGTTTTCACGCGTAATGTCGATCTTAACGAGTTGATCGACCAGGATTTTGAAATTCAGGGAGTTCGATTTCACGGCACCCAGGAATGCCGGCCATGTTATTGGATGAATCGCGCCATCGCTCCGGGCGCGGAAGAATTTCTCAAAGGGCGTGGCGGCTTGCGCGCGCGGATTTTGACCTCCGGCGAATTGCGTTCGGCCGCACGGATTCCTGAACGAGCTGGATGAAGATCAGCGCGGTATTGCTCGCTGGCGGCGAATCACGGCGCATGGGCAAAGACAAGGCGACGCTTCTTTTTCGCGGAAAGCCGCTCTGGGAGATTCAACTCGAACTGCTGCGAAAACTGGAACCGGCAGAAATCTTGGTTTCGGCAAGAGCTGATCCGCCGTGGCGACCTGACGATGTGCAGTTCGTTGCAGACGTTCCGCCATCACGCGGACCGCTTAGCGGTCTGGCTGCTTCGCTGGCGCAGATGCGCAGTGAATATCTGCTCGCTCTCGCTATCGATATGCCGTTGATGAACGAAATCTGTTTGCGCTCGCTCTGCGATCAGATCGAACCGGGGCGCGGTGTGCTTCCGATGATCGGCGATCGGGCCGAACCTTTGGCCGCGATTTATCCAGCTAATGCACATGTCGATCTTGTCGAAGCGCTTTCCGGAATCGACTTCTCGCTTCAAAGGCTAACGAGCAAACTGGTCAAAGCACGCAAGCTGCTGGCTCTTAAGGTGGGGAAAGAAAGCGAAGTGCTTTTCCGGAGTCTCAACGACCCGGCCGATCTCAACTTAGCGCAATAATTTCGCGTTTTTGGTCACCGCGAGCGCTGCTCCCTCGCGTATCTACCTCGGAAGAGGCAAGCGCAGTTCCCTCAGCCGCAGGAGAAGAAAATCCCACGAGTGCAGACTGGCCGCCATGGAGTTCCGGCCCAAACGTAGATCATGAAAATATTAAATCACGTTTCACTTAAACTAATCATGATTGCAATCGCATGCAGCTTTGCTGCAAGCACACCCCTTCAGGCGCGAGAGGCCAGATCGAACTCTGCCTCGGCCGGTTCTGAGGACGGCGCTCGTTTGATTGTGGCCAGGGGAGCCAATTTTGGGACTTTCGAGTTCCTCAACTTGTTCGTCGACGGTGTTCAGGTTGTGAAGTTGGGGTTTCTTCGGAGTTACGAAGCGGTGTTGCCCCCTGGGCCGCACGTGTTGTCGGTAACTCCACAACTAGGGCACGATACGTATACACTCGTTAACGCAAAACCCGGCAGGACCTACGCATTTACCGCGTTTTGGATAAACGATGACCAGGTTCGCCTCGAGAGGGGGAACGGCGCCTCGAAGAAAATCGTCGCAGCGAGCAACCCAGGCTGAGATGCGAGCACACCTGGGTCTGGCCTAACGGATTTGCGGACAGTGACGGAGCAGGACAAGACATGAACAAATCCAAAACAAAGACATAACCCCCAAGAGAAAATAATCATGAGCACATTTACTCGTCGAAGTTTCATTGGAAAAACCGCGGTAGCGATCGGCAGCTTTGCCGCGTTGCGAACGAATAATCGATGGGTGATTGCAATCGCGGGAGTATTTTTCCAGATTGCGCTGGGTGCGGTCTATGCCTGGAGCGTGTTCCGTGTTCCGCTCGCGAAACAATTCGGCTGGACCATCTCAGAAGTAACGCTGACGTTTACGATCAGCATTTTTGTCCTGGGCTTTGCCGCATTTTTCGGTGGCTTGTGGCTGAACTACAAAGGACCGCGCTTGGTCGCATTAACCGGCGGGGTGCTCTACGGGCTAGGAGTTTTTCTTGCCAGCTTCTCTCATAATCTGTGGTGGCTATATCTCAGTTATGGCGTGATCGGCGGAGTTGGTCTCGGTCTTGGGTACATCGTTCCGGTCGCGGTCCTGGTGAAGTGGTTTCCGGACCGCAGAGGACTCATTACTGGAATTGCGGTTGGCGGATTCGGTGCTGGCGCGCTAATTACGGCGCCTGCGGCGACGGGACTGATTCAAAGCGTCGGCGTATTGAACACATTCGCTTACCTCGGGATCGCGTATCTGATCGTCACGGTTGTAACCGGATTGTTTATGCAGAGTCCACCCGATGGTTGGAAACCTGAGGGTTGGACGCCGACAGCGAGCCAGACTTCCCACCGCGCCGGACGCGACTACACGCTGAGCGAGGCGCTCAAGACTTGGCAGTGGTGGGCGCTATGGCTGCTTCTATTTCTGAATACTTGCGCAGGCATTTCAATCATCTCGCAGGAGGCGCCGCTTTTTGAGGAGTTGACCGGAGTAACCGCAGTAGTCGCCGCAAGCATGGTCGGATTGGCGAGTATTGGCAATGCAGTCGGGCGCGTCTTTTGGGCGTGGATTTCCGATTTGATCACCAGACGCGCAACATTTTTCGTGATGTTCGCTGGCCAGCTTCTGTTGTTCTGGTTCCTTCCTAACATCGCGACTGTTTCGTTGATGACGATCGTTACGTTCGTGGTGTTGATGTGTTACGGCGGCGGCTTTGGCACCATGCCGGCGTTTACAGCGGATTACTTTGGTCCGAAGAATGTCGGTCCCATCTATGGCCTTATGTTGACCGCGTGGGGCTTTGCCAGCGCGTTTGGTCCCCTACTCATCGCGCTGATGCGCGAAACAGCCGGATCGTATCGCGGCGCGCTTCATGTCATCGCCGGCGTCATGGCGGTCTCAGCTCTGTTGCCGATTTTGGTGCGTCCGCCGCGGGATCGTGACACGGGCACCGGGATTGCCTCGCGAGTGGCAAGAGCAAATCCTTCCACGCGCGCCGTCGCAGGAGTGCGACCCTGAACCTTACTTTGGTTATGAAACCGACTATCGAAGTAACTGAAGCAAACTTTGAGACTGAAGTTCTGAAATCCAACCAACCGGTGCTGGTTGAATTTGCCCCTGGATGGAGCCTTCCGTCGATGACGTTGGACGGAGTCCGGGAGGAAATCGCCAGCGAATCCCTCAATTACTTGAAGGTAGCCCGGGTCAAGCTGGATCACAGTCCTAATCTTGGGTTGTGGTATGGCATTCGATGCATTCCGACATTCTTATGTTTCATCGATGGCGAAGAACGCATCGGGATTTTTGGGACGACGAGTAAAGAAGCAATTCTTTCGCAGCTGAGACCGGTCATAAATCGCAGCGCTATCGGCTGAGCGAACAACTTTCGAGACATTCGGATGTGAAAAAGAAAATCGCTCATCTCGGTCCCAGAACATCGGCAGCCACATGGCATTCAATCTTCTCAAAGCCGGTTACGGCCTTACTATTCTTTTGTTTATTGGAGGAGAGAGTCTGATGGGACAACAACCTAAAGAAGTCGAACCTCAGCAATTAGTTTTTAAAGACGACGGCGCTATCCCTAATAACGCGCTTCCGCTGCTGCTTTACCGCCAGGCATTCGCGGCGGACACGAAGGACCTTGCTTCCGTCATCGAACAACGCTTCGCGGATAACGACTGGAGCAATTCGTGGCAGGCAGGTGTCTATCCATTTCCTCATTACCACAGCACATCGCATGAAGTGCTCGGTGTCTTTAGCAGTTCAGCAACGCTGCGGCTGGGCGGCTCTCAG
>Ga0163162_10005726_pt1 | contig 12014 bp, 10 predicted proteins | sample S55metaG_FD_115310 | JGI IMG/M metagenome (GOLD analysis project Ga0163162, IMG submission 115310) | Switchgrass rhizosphere microbial communities from Kellogg Biological Station, Michigan, USA - S5-5 metaG | ecosystem: Host-associated > Plants > Roots > Rhizosphere > Soil | place: USA...
AAAAAAGGGGACAATCATCAATCGCATCACCTGGACGCCACTTCCTGAAGGCAAGGTGAAGCAGGAGTGGGCGAGCTCAACCAACACAGGTGCCAGTTGGCAGATATCCTTTGTCGGAATTTACGAGAAACAGCCATAGGACACTGTTCCCGAGCATCTATCAAGGTCCGGACCGGCCTGACACTTTCGAAACAACGGCTGATATAGAGAGCAGTCATGACTAAGTCTCGTGAGGAGTGGCGTCACCTTGCGCTGCTCATTTCCATCTTGTTCCTTTTCGTCTTCACCCCGCTGATTGCTCACTTGCCTCGTGGCCCGGTGATCCTGGACGCGGCTGCCTCGGCTGTCTTTGTTACTGGTTCCTACGCGTTGATGAAACGCGGGCGTCTCTTCGCCATCGCCGTGGCGCTGTCCGGCATTTCCATACTCGCCACCTGGTTTTTGATGATCACACAGCGGCATTGGGCCGCGGTCTTCTCACAAGCCTGCCTTATTACTCTCATTGGTTTCTTTGCAATCACGATCCTTAGCTATGTGCTACGCGGCACACGCGTGACAACGGACAAAATCTTTGCCGCCATTTGCGTCTATCTACTCATCGGCTATGCGTGGACCTTCATTTACGCCTTGCTCGAAGAATTGCAGCCGGGCTCGTTTGTCGCGTTGTCGCCGGTCGCGCCGAACGATTACACAGCTCGCTATATGGAAATGCGTTACCTCAGTTTTATGACTCTGACCACGGTGGGCTACGGTGACATTGTCCCGCATTCTTCCGCCACCCGCACCCTCGCTGCGCTGGAGGCAATTGCTGGCCAGATTTACCTTACTGTCCTCGTGGCGCGCCTCGTTGGGCTGCACATCGTCCACGCGGGTAAGACGTCGTCGGGCGAAAACTGAAGTGCGACTGCCGATTGCGAGACACCGCCCGATCTGATCGGGCGGCTCTCGATTCACATCGTATAAGCTTGACTTTTGTACCGTCTCCACGGGAGAATCGACCATGAGAAATTCATCGTCTTTTCAATTGGTTCGGAGGCAGGAGCGATGAAGCACACACGTTTCCAAATCCTGGCATTGCTTGCGATTCTGCTTCTGGTCGCGGCTTCGTTACCGTTGGCCTCGTTGATCAAGCCGCTGCGGCACAATGGCACGCCGAGCGAGCCGAATGAACGCGAAGAGAAGGGTAAAAATAGCCCACCAGAAGATTGGTTCATCAGCCAACGCGTAGCCCACGGCGGCATTCCGCGCGGGGCGCTCAATAAAGCTGGCGAACAGGCCGCTGCGCTCAGGCAATCCGCCGGACAATCGGATTCGGTGGCCGCGACGCGGTGGAAATTTGTCGGCCCGACCAATATCGGCGGTCGAATTGTGGATATCGCAGTCGATCCGGTAGCTGCCGACACGATCTACGTCGCCAGCGCAACCGGTGGTGTTTGGAAAAGCACGGACAAGGGCGCTCGCTTCACTTCAATTTGGCCCACCACCAACCCACAAGCGATGGGAGCACTGGTCATGACCTCGACGGGCGTGCTGCTTGCAGGAACCGGCGAAGCCAACCCGGGCGGCGGCAGCATCACCTACGGCGGCTCCGGCATTTACCGATCAATCGATGGCGGCGCGACCTGGCAAGTGGTGGGGTTGACCGACTCCGGCGCGATCGGTCGGATGGCGGTGGATCCGACTAATTCGCAACACATCTTCGCTGCCGCGGCCGGCGATTTGTATAACCATGGCGGCGAGCGTGGTGTCTACGAGTCGACCGATGGGGGATCGAACTGGACCCAAGTGCTGGCTGGCGACAATGACACGACTGGGGCTGTTGACCTGGCCATCGATCCGACCAACCCAAACCGCGTCTACGCAGCAATGTGGGACCGCCTCCGTGAACCTGACTTGCGGACCTACGGAGGTGTGGGTTCCGGCGTCTACAGGTCGATTGATGGCGGCACGACGTGGCAACGGCTCGCGGGGGGACTGCCTGCCGCCTCGTCCACGATCGGCCGGATCGGTGTAGCGCTGGCTCCCTCGAACCCACAGCGGCTCTACGCCATCATCATTCAAACCGGTGGACTGTTCCAAGGACTCTACCGCTCTGAAAATGGCGGCGACACTTGGACGAAGCTTCCCACAGACGCGGCCCTCTCAAGTGCGCAATCGAGCTACGGATGGTGGTTCGGTCGCATGTGGGTGGATCCGGTCAACGACGCGCATGTGTTCGGCGCAGGTGTTTATCTCTGTGAGTCGAAAAACAGCGGAGCCTCATTTTCGCAGGCGTTTAGCCCCCATCCCGATCATCACGCCATGATCTGGGACTCGAAGGTGCCCAATCGCGTCTATTTAGGCTGTGACGGCGGAGTCTATCGATCGGACGTCAACGGATCGAACGATCAATGGATCGCGGGTGTCAGTCAGCCATACACGCAATTCTACAGTGTGGACGTGAGCGAGCAGGATGATCGACGGTTGGTCGGAGGCTGCCAGGATAACGGCGCTAATCGCTCTTATCCTGGGGGATGGAATTCCTACATTGGAGGGGACGGTGAGGAAGCGCTCATAAATCCACTTGACCAGAACAAGGTCTATGGATGTTACCAATATGGAGCCTGCAGCCGCTCCACCGACGGCGGTAACTCTAACATCGACTTCACGGGCTCAACGGTATCCTCGAGGCGTAACTGGTTCACGCCGGTTCAATTTAATCCTGGCGATCCCGCGGTCTTATATTACGCGGGAGAGCGGGTCAATCGGTCCACCAACAACGGAGTTAGCTGGTCAGTTATTAGTCCAGACCTAACCGGCGGACCAGGCCGCGATCCTAATTATCCGTTTGGCACAGTTACAACGGTGGCCGGCGCGGCAACCGACGCTAACCGCGTCTTCGCCGGGACTGACGACGGCAGACTCTGGTTCACCACTAACCTTGGCACGAACTGGACCCGAGTCACTGATTCCGACCTGCCGGGTACCTGGGTCACTCGGGTAACTGTCGATCCGACGAACGCGCAAATAGCGTATGCTACCTTTTCGGGGTATCGCGCCGGGGTGGCCTTACCCTATGTGCTCAAAACAACGGACGGCGGAACGACATGGGCCAGCGCAGCCGGCAATCTTCCGGAAGCTCCGGTTAATGACATCGTGGTTGTGGGGACCACGCTCTATGTTGCGACTGACGTAGGGGTGTTCCGCTCGGTGAATGGCGGAGCGAAATGGCGACCAGCCGGCAATGCCTTGCCGAATGTCCCCGTTACCGACATCGAGTACAGGGCCGCTTCGAATACACTCTATGCAGCCACGTTCGGTCGAGGGATTTACGTCCTGGCGCTGCCTTCGCTGTAATTCACAAAGGAGGCCGCGCACTGCGAAGGTGGCGTCCCGTCACGTCTAGCTGCTGAGGTTCGCGCACGTCGCGACCTCAGGGTCCGATCTACGCAGCAAACGGACGGCGAGCAAACGCCGCTACCAGCGCATAGAGGAAAGGAGAATTGCAGCCAAACCGGCCAAACCGAGCAAGGGGGCAATTATATCCACTGAATTGATCGACAGAGCGACGGCGCGGACGCGGGGGGCAGTATTTTTCATCTTGGAGGAAACAAATAGGACTTCTGAAATCCGATTATGGTATTTTTGGATCCTGCCTGTCTACAATTATTTTGTGCCTCTGGGATGATTCGGAAAGAGAGCCGAAGACGGGATTTGAACCCGTGACCTACGGTTTACGAAACCGTTGCTCTACCACTGAGCTACTTCGGCGCAGGCGATTGCGAGGCGGAAGATGGCATCCGCCTGAGGCTTCAGCAAGCGCTGCTCAGATCCGCCGACCTCAAGGGACGGCGGGCCGCGTTAATTGCTTTTCGTCCCTCCAGGAGCGCATCCCGAGAATCTGTGCGAATTGTTTTCAATGGAGACAGGCGCTCATTTGTTTTCGCCGTTGCCGCTGCGCGACCTGAACTTCCGCAATCGGATCGTGGTCTCGCCGATGTGCCAGTATTCGAGCGACGACGGTTTCGCGAACGACTGGCATCTCGTTCATCTCGGCAGCCGGGCGGTCGGAGGCGCCGCACTCGTTTTCACCGAGGCGGCCGCAGTTCTGCCCGACGGACGAATCAGCCCGCAAGACCTTGGGATCTGGAAAGACGCACAGACCGAAATGCTCGCGCGGATTTTCCAGTTTATTGAGGCGCAAGGTGCTATCGCCGGAGTGCAATTGGCGCATGCCGGCCGGAAAGCGAGCACAGGCCAACCGTGGAAAGGTGGCAAGCCGGTCAGTGTCGCCGACGGAGGCTGGACACCGATCTTCGCCCCGAGCGCAGTGCCGTTCGCTGATGGCTACCAGGTCCCGCAGGAGCTAAACCCTGGTCGGATCAGGGAAATCAGTCAGGCTTTTGCGAAGGCCGCACGACGAGCGCTTCAAGCGGGAGCCAAAGTGATCGAGGTTCACGCGGCTCATGGTTATCTGCTGCAAAGTTTTCTTTCGCCGCTCAGCAATCGCCGCACGGGCGATTACGGAGGATCCTTCGACAATCGGATTCGGTTTCTCTGCGAGCCGATTGCTGCCGTGCGCCAGGTTTGGCCGGAGAAATATCCGCTTTTCGTGCGCATCTCGTCGACCGACTGGGCGGAAGGCGGCTGGACTGATGACGAATCGGTTGCCCTCGCCACGAAATTGAAATCGTTAGGCGTCGATCTGATCGATTGCTCGAGCGGTGGCACCGTCCGCGGCGCAAAAATTCCGGTCGGCCCCGGCTACCAGGTGCGATTTGCCGCCCGGATTCGACATGAAGCGAAAATCGCCACCGGCGCCGTCGGGATGATAACCTCGCCTGAACAAGCGGACGAAATTGTGCGTCTCGGCCAGGCTGATTTGATTCTGATGGCGCGCGAATTCCTGCGTCGTCCTTACTGGCCGATTCACGCTGGAGCTGTGCTACATCAGCCACCCGTCCCGCCGCCGCAATACCTGCGAGCTTTTCAGTAGCACACACCTTTTAAGTGTCCTTGCTCACGAGCCGATCACAAATCGATTGCCCTCGCTATCCTTGAAAATTGCGTAGGTCCCCCACGGCTGTTTTTCGGGCGCTCCTTCAAACTCGACGCCGCGCGCTTTCAATTCCTCATAGGTCTTATCGATATCGTCACACTCGTAAGACATGTTCATCATCGTGCCGACGCGCTTTTCTTCGCCCTCGGCGGTGAATAACACGACGCGCGTCTCCGCTTTCGGGACGCGGAGTTCTATCCAGCGCTGTTTCTCGTCGAACGGCTGGTCCGTGATAATCGTGAACCCGAGCTTCTCGGCGTAGAAATCCAACGCGCGATTCTGGTCAGCGATTGGGATACTGATAAATTTGATTTTCTTGATCATGGCAGCCGCAAGCTAGGACGACCGGCGCACCAACGTCCAGCGCCCAACTATCGTTAGGCGAAGAAATTGCTGTCCTTTAATCGGTATAGAGGCTTACAATGCCAGCTATGCCGCGTTTCCGCCAAAGTGTCCCGGTCGACGACTATGTTTTGGATGTTCTGATGCGCGATCTGGTCGGACACGATCAGCAACCGGGTGCCTTTCTCGTCTATCTGCACCTCTACCGGGCGACTCAACGAAAGAACTGGCGACCGGTCACGCAGAGCCTGCGCGCGATCGCCGAAGGAACGGGCCTGTCGAAAAGTGCGGTGCAGATGGCGCTCCGAAGGCTGCGCCGTCGCGAGCTGGTCGAATCCACCAGCGCGCATTCCACGGCGGCGCGGCGGCACCGCGTCCTGCGCCATTGGCGATAGCGGGTTCGTTAGGATTAACCCTTTTTTTTGCGAGACAGTCGAACATCAGCATTCGACTCGGCAATATTGCAGCCTCTACGCTCAGACAACAGAGACGATCGTCTCCTCGGCAGCGTGCTCGGCTATGCTACTTAGCTTGCGGGTGCCGCCAGGAAGGCTCTGCATCCAGTTTCAGTTCTTTTACCTCCTCTGGTCGGGCGGGCTCAATTCCTCGCTTGCCGGACGAGTCATGCCAATAACTCCCGTCAGAAGTACTTATCCCTAACGACAAAATTAGATCTTCAGATTCCTGCTGCTCAATCCAATCTATTTTCGCTCCATCTTTGGGACTCGTCCCACGCGGCAAGAGCTTCATGCGGGCGGCATAATAGCGGTTTAGCCGCGCAACCTTAAGCGATAAACCCAAAGGCCGATGATGCAGCCGATCCCAAAAGGTCGCCATCACAATTCCCACCATGTCGTGCGAATCTTGCACTCCCAGACGGTGGAAATATTTTGCCAGACGAGAGTTTGAGTTCAGCTGCCACCGATTTGTCAGCTCAATCCCGATGGGAATTGTTAATGCATCCTTTTCGTCCTTGAGCCCTTTGATTTCAGCGACGCCATTGGGTGAAAACAAGCGAATGAGTTCCCGATGCGCATCCGTCAGGTCCTTGGGAATGTAAGCGTGCTCATGTGCGACGGCTCGGCCTCCATTCAGCGCGAGCAGCAGAACCAACGCGGGCGCGATGATGCCTGGCGCTCTGATCAGGGTCGGACGCACTCCACGGTGCTGATCAGGCCTCAAGCCTTGATGCCGTAATCAAGTTGAGTGAGAAGATTTTCGACCTCGGCGGCGCCGAGATCGGTCTTCGCATAATCGAGCGGCACGGCACCATGGAGAATGCGCTGCGGCGCCTTTAGCCAGCGGCGCGCCTCCTCCAGCCCTCCGAAAAGGTGAAGGGCGTGACCAAGCAAACGCGCGAAACATACCACCTTACCCGATTCATCGACGGTGAGGTGACCGGTCGCCTTCCGCTTCTCCATCGTTGCTCGGGAAAGCCCCAATCGGGTTGACAGCTCGTCGAGCGAAAGATCCAACTGCCGACGAAGCGCCTCGAATTCTCCGAAGTCGAGCCCGGGTGGCGGTAAACTCTGTTTCTTGTTCGGCAGCGGCTTGAGTGTTGGAAGCGGCTTCAGTGGCTTGGCCGCCTTTTTGGGGGCCTTGTGTGATTTAAGCGGTTTGGGCGGCTTGGGTTTTTTCGCCGCCACGGACCGCGCCTTTGAAGTCTTGCCGGCTTTGACTGACTTTTTTTTAGACGCAGTTTTCATTCGCGAAAAAGCTCATACCAAATTGGCGGTGCTCTTTACAAGTCCAGTTCATGCAGGCCACTGGAACGCGTTTGGGTTCTCGCAAATCGGCTTGCGAATGAGCCGGGCGGGTTCCTAAATTGAAAGATGAATACTAAAGGAACGGAGTACGCGCATCCGGAGGTGTTGGTTGAGGGGGATTGGCTCGAACAGCACCTCAACGACAAGGATATTCGCATCGTCGAATCCAACGAAGACATCCTCCTCTATGACACCGGGCACATTCCCGGTGCAGTCCATATCGACTGGCGGGCGGATCTTCAGGACGCCGTTATTCGCGACTATATCGCCCCCGAGAGATTCGCCGCACTTTGCTGCCGCCATGGGATCACGGCCGACACCACCTGCGTTTTTTACGGTGACAAAGCAAACTGGTGGGCTTGCTATGCGCTTTGGGCTTTCCGCTTATTCGGACATGAGAAGGTGAAAATTCTCAATGGCGGGCGGGACAAGTGGAAAGCCGACGGCCGAAAGATAACCCGCGACGTACCGCAATACCCGAATACGAATTATCCGGTACCGGCACGGCGTTTCGACAAGGAGATCCGCGCATTCGCTGATGAAGCGCTCGCTCAGAGCAAGGCGAAAAAGCCGCTAATCGACGTGCGATCACCCGGCGAATACAAGGGCGAGATCACCCACATGGCGGAATATCCGCAGGAAGGGGTTTTGCGCGGCGGACACATTCCGGGCGCGAAGAGTGTGCCGTGGAAAACGGCAACGAACGACGACAGCACTTTCAAGCCGGCGGCAGAGCTGCGGAAAATTTACTTTGAAAATGCGGGGCTGAAACCTGGCGAGGACACGATCGTCTATTGCCGAATTGGCGAACGCTCCAGCCATACGTGGTTCGTCCTGACTTATCTGTTGGGGCTGGAAAACGTGCGGAACTACGATGGTTCCTGGACGGAGTGGGGGAATAAAGTCGGCGCCCCGATTGAACGGAGCGCATAACGCTTCTCAGGCTCGTGGTTCAACTAATGCCGCAGCGCTACAGGGAGATCCGATTAAGAGCATGAGCAAAAGCACGAGTAAGACCGGCAAGAACATGTATCCCGCCAAGCTGCAAAACATCATCGATCTGTTCGACCACCTCCCCGAGGTGGAGCGTCGCGAGACGCTCGTCTCTTATTCCGACAGTGCCTCGAAACTCGAGCCGCGTCCGGGCGAGAAATTCGATCTCGAAGACATCCGCAAAGACGAGGAGTGCGCCGACACCGTTGGAGTTTACTTACAGGTCGATGCGAACGGGAAAGCGCACATCCGCATGACCCTCGGACCGGAAGTGCAAACTCTCACCCGGGCTTTGGCTTCGATCCTTTGCAAAGGGCTGGATGGCGCGACGCCGCAGGAAATTCTCGACCTTCCCCAAGACTTCGTCACACGCATTGTTGGTGCTGAGCTCGTTCGGATACGCAGCCAGACGACCTATTACGTGCTCTCGCGGATCAAGGGAATTTGCAAAGTCTACCTCGACCGACAACGCGCGGCGGTTGCTTAGCTCGTCAGTTCGCTGGTTTGTTGCTGGGATAAATTTCCTGCAAAACTGGCTCACAGAGCAGAATCGCCAGGGCCGATTGACCATCGATCATTCGTCCGGCGCGAACGAGCGCGAGCGCTCCTTTGAGCGACATCCGCTTCGTCTCCAGCAGCTCCGCTTTTCCTCGTCCTGGCGGAGCGTCTAAGACCACGCCGGCGGCTAGGTAAACATGGCATTTCTCATCCATCAACGCGTTGGCGGAATAAAAATCGGCGACGTGAATCAGCCTCTCACAGCTCCCGCCAACTTCTTCACGCAGCTCACGTTTAGCAGCCTCCTCGGGTGACTCATTAAAATCGGGATCGATCCCACCAGCCGGCACCTCCAAACACCATTCGTCGACAGGGTACCGGTAATGATTGATCACGATCATTTCTCCTTCCGCGGTGATCGGTACGACGATGACAACGCCCATGCTCCGCTCCAAATAGGCCATCGATTTTCGCTTGGCGTCCGCCAATTCAACTTCGTCTTCGCGCAATGCGAAGACCTTATTTCGAAAGGGCCGTTGCGTGCGCAGAGTCCGCCAGCCCGCCGCAGCGCCATTCGGTTTGTCGGTTTCCGAGTCCATGCTTCCAAGAGTAGATCGCGCGCATTCGCGGCGATGGACTCGACCTCGGTCAATTATTGTTTAGTCTCCCGCTGCGCATGCCGCGGAACGACCACCTGCACAAGATTCTCCTTATCGGCTCCGGCCCGATCATTATCGGGCAAGGATGTGAATTTGATTATTCTGGAGTGCAGGCCTGCAAAGCGCTGCGCGAAGAGGGCTACGAGGTCGTGCTCGTGAATTCGAACCCGGCCACGATCATGACCGATCCCGAGTTCGCGGATCGCACCTACATCGAGCCAATTAGTCCGGCGGTCATCGAATCAATTCTCGCGCGCGAAAAGCCCGACGCAATTCTTCCCACGATGGGGGGTCAGACCGCTCTTAATGCCGCCATGGAGCTAAATCGCAGCGGCGCGCTCGTTAGGCACAATGTGCAATTGATTGGCGCAAATGCTCTCGCCATCGCCAAGGGCGAAGACCGTCAACTCTTCAAGGAGGCAATGGTCCGGATCGGGCTCGATGTCGCGCGTTCCGGGATCGCCCGCACGGTCGCCGACGCAGAACGAGTCGCAGGTGACATCGGAAGTTTTCCGCTCATCATTCGACCGGCATTCACGCTCGGCGGCTCGGGCGGTGGGATCGCCTACAACCGCGAGGAATTGGAGACGATTGTCGAGCGCGGGCTCGATCTGTCGCCAGTCAGCGAGGTGTTGATCGAAGAGTCATTGTTAGGCTGGAAAGAGTTCGAAATGGAGGTGATGCGAGATCGGGCCGATAATTGCGTCGTCGTCTGCTCGATCGAGAACCTTGATCCGATGGGCGTGCATACGGGCGACTCGATCACCGTCGCACCGGCGCAAACCCTGACGGATCGTGAATATCAGGCGATGCGCGATGCTTCTTTCGCGGTCATCCGCGAGATCGGGGTTGAGACTGGCGGATCGAACATCCAATTCGCGATCGAGCCGACAACCGGGCGCATGGTGGTGATTGAGATGAACCCGCGCGTTTCGCGCTCCAGCGCGCTCGCCTCGAAGGCGACAGGATTTCCCATCGCCAAAATTGCGGCCAAGCTCGCGGTTGGCTATACCCTCGACGAGATTCGCAACGACATCACGCGCGAAACTCCGGCCTGCTTCGAACCGACGATCGATTATTGCGTGGTTAAAGTTCCGCGCTTCACCTTCGAAAAATTCCCGGAAGCGGATGCCACCCTGACGACGCAAATGAAAAGCGTCGGAGAGGCCATGGCGATCGGGCGCACCTTCAAGGAAGCGCTGCAAAAGGCGCTGCGCAGCCTCGAGATCAAGCGCTTCGGCCTCTGCGGCGACGGCCGCGAAGTGCGCGTCGATGCAGAAACCCTGCGGAGCAAACTGAGCGTGCCGAATGCGGAGCGGATTTTCTATTTGGCCCAGGCTTTCCAGGACGGAATGTCGATCGACGAGGTTTTCAGCCTAACGAAGATTGACCCGTGGTTTCTGAGTAATATCGCGCAGCTGGTGGAAGTAACCGGATGGCTGCAGGCTGGAAACAAGCGAGATTTGTCAAGCGCGACGCCTGAATTACGCCGCCTCAAGCGCCTAGGTTTTTCCGACCGCCAGCTCGCGCACTCGTTAGGCGGCAGTGAGCAGGAAATTCGCACCCATCGAATAGCCGCTGATGTGATCCCGACTTACCGACTCGTCGATACCTGCGCGGCGGAATTCGAGGCTTACACGCCTTACTATTATTCGACCTACGGGATCGAAAACGAAATGCGCCGGAGTGCGCAGCGCAAAATCATGATTCTGGGCGGCGGACCTAATCGGATCGGACAGGGCATTGAGTTTGACTACTGCTGCGTCCACGCCGCTTTCGCCCTGCGCGAGCTCGGCATCGAGACCATCATGGTGAACTCGAACCCGGAAACCGTTTCGACCGACTACGACACCAGCGACAAACTCTACTTCGAGCCGCTCACGCACGAGGACGTCCTCAACATCTACGAACAGGAAAAACCGGAGGGCGTGATCGTGCAGTTCGGGGGGCAAACTCCGCTCAATCTCGCCGCCGGACTCAAGGCTGCTGGTGTGCCCATTATCGGCACGCAACCGGAGAGCATCGAATTGGCAGAAGACCGAAAATTATTTGCCGAAATGCTCGATCGACTCGGCTTGCGCCAAACGCCAAACGGTTCCGCGACGAGCGAAGAGGAAGCGGTCGAAATCGCGGACCGAATCGGCTACCCAGTCCTCGTAAGGCCATCCTTCGTCCTTGGCGGACGCGCGATGGAACTGGTCTATCATCCGGAAGATCTCCGTCGCTACATGCAAAGCGCGATCGGCGTGAGCTCGCGTCGTCCCGTCCTGGTCGATCGCTTTCTCGAAGACGCGATAGAAGTGGATGTCGATTGCATTGCCGATGGCGAAAGGGCGGTGATCGGCGCAATCATGGAACACATCGAAGAAGCGGGGATTCACAGCGGCGACAGCGCCTGTGTCGTACCGACCTTCTCGCTCGCGCCCGCGGTGCTCGATGAAATTACTCGCGCGACCAAGGCGATGGCGCGCGAGCTAAATGTGCGCGGACTGATGAACGTCCAGTTCGCGGTCAAAGACGAAAAGGTTTACGTTCTCGAGGTGAACCCGCGCGCCTCGCGCACGGTGCCGTTCGTGAGCAAGGCGATCGGTGTTCCGCTGGCCAAACTCGCGGCCAAGGTCATGACCGGAATGTCGTTAGGCGAGCTTGGCTTTACCAAAGAAATCGTGCCGACCCATTACTCCGTGAAGGAAGCGGTCTTTCCCTTTCTTCGTTTTG
>Ga0163162_10005727_pt1 | contig 12014 bp, 11 predicted proteins | sample S55metaG_FD_115310 | JGI IMG/M metagenome (GOLD analysis project Ga0163162, IMG submission 115310) | Switchgrass rhizosphere microbial communities from Kellogg Biological Station, Michigan, USA - S5-5 metaG | ecosystem: Host-associated > Plants > Roots > Rhizosphere > Soil | place: USA...
AACCAAAATTAACTTATACACATATTAACAACAATAGACCTTTTGCCTGATTTTAACAGTTCATAATATAGCCGCGGGCAGGTAATTTAACGAATAGAGTGCTCGTATAATTACGTGTTTTTTGAATGATAAAAGATCAGACTTTCGGCTTAGTGCGGGAACGTATTTATTTAGAAAGGCTAAAATTCAGGATTTTAGTCTGAATGATTGTAACACATCGTATTTCGTAACAATATGAAAATTCCCACTGTCATCCTTTGCCAAGACAGCACCGTTTTCTTTACTGATAAGCGTACTGATTCTTTCAACGGCTGTGTCAAAGGCAACTACAGGATAAGGAGGTTCTATCACTTCCAGGATTTTTTTAGATCTAATATCTGTTCCGTTGCTCAGCATGATATTAAATAATCCGCTTTCACTAACAGCCCCTACAGGGATGCCTGATTTTACAACCGGAATATTTTCAATATGTAATTCTTTCATTTTATCCACCGCGTCACCGACTGTTTGTTCCGGGGTGAGCGTCACCAGCGTATGGGAGCCTCTTGCGTTTACGATATCGCGGAATGTTTTTACATCCAGGAACCCCCGCTCCATCATCCACTGATCATTATAAATTTTTGCAACATACCGGCTGCCATGATCATGAAAAATACAAACTACCAAGTCATCTTTTTTCAATTTTCCTTTTAACTGTGTCAGTCCCTGAAAACAACTTCCTGCACTGTAACCGCAAAACAAGCCCTCTTCCTTAGCAAGCCTGCGGGCCATTATGGCTCCTGCTTTGTCTGTAACCTGTTCGAAGTGATCGATTACTTTCATGTTATAGTTTTCCGGTACAAAGTCTTCTCCGAAACCTTCAGATATATATGGATGTACTTCATTCATATCGGTCTCGCCGGTGTTATAATATTTCGTCAGCAGGGATCCGAAAACATCAATAGCCCATACCTGAATACCGGGATTTTTCTCTTTCAGGTACATGGCGGTTCCGGTGACTGTTCCTCCAGTTCCTGCTGTGCACACGAGGTGTGTGATCTTCCCATCTGTCTGTTTCCAGATCTCCGGACCCGTACTTTCATAATGTGCCAGCCGGTTGGACAGGTTATCATATTGATTACAATAAAATGAATTGGGTATTTCCCTGGCTAGTCTTTTAGCAACAGAATAATAACTCCGAGGATCTTCGGGTTCCACATTCGTGGGACAGACAATTACCTCTGCCCCTACGGCTTTAAGAATATCAGATTTTTCTTTCGACTGTTTATCTGTAGTGGTGAATATGCATTTATATCCTTTTACGCAGGCAGCTAACGCCAATCCCATTCCTGTATTTCCACTGGTGCCTTCAATGATGGTTCCGCCGGGTTTAAGTTTTCCCTCTTTTTCGGCTACCTCAATCATTTTTACAGCCATCCGGTCTTTGATGGAATTACCCGGATTAAAATATTCAACTTTGGCAACCACGCTGCATGGGAAATCTCGTGTGATTTTATTTAGGCGAATCAGCGGAGTATTGCCGATGGTTTCAAGAATATTATTTTTTATATCCATGAAGCAAATGTACAAAGGATTCTGCAGTGCAGGTTTGGATCAGAGTTCTGTCCGGCCTGTATTTTTCTTAGCCTGCAGATATTTGTCAACCAGGATCAGGCCCAGGATTGCACTGATGCCTAAAAATATATTGATATAGGAATTGTTAAGTAGTTTACTCCAGTTCATTTTGGTAGCATCCAGGGATACGGGAAGGAGACTATTGGAAGAACTGGATGTCCAGTGTATCTGACCGAGGAAGTAGATGAATAATCCTGCGATCATGGTGAGAAAAAAAGCAGTAATCCCGCGAATCACATTTTTATTAATATAATTTTTTGTGGCAGGTGCCACATGGTACTGGGCAATTTCCTCCATCACATTTTTGGTAAACCGCAACGAAGGCATATCCAATTCCTGCTTTTGAAGCAATTCATGTACACCCAGCAACTCATTATATTTACTGCGCCAGACGGAGTTTTCCGCCAGCTTTTGCATAACAAACGCTTTTTCCACTTCATTGCAATGTCCATCAATGAATTCCCAGATTCGTAGTTCTATTTCCTGATCCATGGTTTTAATTTTAATAAACGGGTATTCCGGCGCATGATTTTGTTCTCTTTTAATCCGTATGTATTTCCCGTAGCTCATTAGCAAAATATTTTTCCATCTTATCTTTCAAACGCTGCCTGGCCCGGTGAAGTTTTACTTTCACTGTATTCGGATCAAGCCGCATGATTTTCCCGATCTCTTCCAGGGTCTGGTCACCTTTATAAAAAAGGTTAAGTACCTGGGCATCATCCGGACTCAGCATCGCTATCGCCTGGTTAAGCATGGCATGTTTTGATTTTTGTTCAACCAGGTTGGCGTTAAAACCCGACTCTCTGTTTTCAACCTGAATTCCGGTCCTTTCATTGTCCAGCGACAGCGTATCCAGTTTCTTTTTTCTTAAAAAGCTAAGGCAGGTCGTGCGGGTGATCGTAAATAACCAGGTGCTGAATTTTGAATCCCCCCTGAAATCGGCCAGCGAGCGGTAAGCTTTTACAAACACATCCTGGGCAATTTCCTCAGCGTCCTCCCTGTTTTCTGTAAAACGCAGTACAAGTGTAAAAACATAATTCTGGTACCTTTCCAATATTAAAGCATAGGCAGCCTGATCCCCTTTCAGAACCCTGTTAATGATTTCCTCATCTGGTTGCCCGGTTGTTGTCACTTATTTAAGACGTTGTGTTTGATAGCCCGGTTACAGGCTAAGGTACAATTATTATTAGCCCAGGCCTGAAGGCCAAAGCCTAGAGTTCAAAGACTTAAGTGGGCTCAGACCAGCGTTCATGGCAAAGATTTTCTGTTACCCTTCAAAAAAAATCCCATGGACTGTAACCTGGGTTGAAAAGCCGTCGTCTGATGGAGTATAAAACAATTGGTAAAATTTAAAAAACAAGTATATGGGACCCGATCAACTGGCTATTTTCTGGCTTATTTTAAGCAGTCTTTCGATTTGTGCATTGATTTTTGGCATCAGGTATTTAAGTAATCGTGAAAACATGGCCATGATAGAAAAAGGGCTTGATCCAAAGTTAAAGCTTGAACGTCGTCCTGCACCTTTCCGCAACCTGAAGTGGGGTCTTCTTTTGGTAGGGTCCGGTGTGGGACTGTTTCTCGCCTACCTGCTCGATAATTTCATATTATTCAATGTGAAAACTACCACAGCCCATGAATATAATGACGGGGCAAATGCGCCAATCTATTTTGCCCTGATTGCTATTGGAGGTGGTATTGGACTGATTACTTCCTATAAAATTGAAAGGAAACAATTGCCTGATAATAACTGATTATTCTCAATGGCTTTTAACTGCAGACGGCATGGGGCTGTTGGATTCCAACAGCTCCATTGCTTTTTTAAGTACAGGATCATTCTGATTCATAACATAGAAATATCCTTGTGACCGCCAGAGCATTCTTGCGAGCAGGGCTTTTACCCGGATCTCCACCTGTGCCCGGTCTTCACTATTCAGACCGCCTAAATCTATGGAATCCCTCTTCGCATACTCCACTAAATTGCTCCATAGTATTGCATTATTATTAAATCCTGCATAAAAGTCAGCAGGTGAAAGGAACTTTTTCATTTCTGCCTGGTGCTGTTTATAATATTCATAGACAAAATTATTTAACGTACCAGTGACGTATAGTTTACTCACGCTTCTGGCTATCTGGGAGGTGTCAAGGGCGACAAACACATCCGGTGTGATACCGCCACCACCATACACCTGCCTGCCTGCTGCGGTTTTGAATAATGGTCCGGAATGAATAGTGCTTGTATCGCCATGGATTACTTCCCCATTATGAAACCTGTCTATCACTTCTTCATTGTATGCATCGCGACCTTTATTATAAGGTTTCTGAATGCTTCTTCCCAGTGGCGTGTAATAACGGGCAATCGTCAGTCGCAACTCACTGCCATCATTCAGTTCAAACGGTTCCTGCACGAGTCCTTTTCCAAATGTGCGCCGACCAACAATACTGGCGCGGTCCCAGTCCTGAAGTGCTCCGGCGAGTATTTCGCTCGCAGATGCCGTGCCCTCATCCACCAGGAGGATCAGTTTCCCTGATTCAAATGTTCCCGGCCTTTGTGCATGATATTCTTTCCGGGGACTTTTTCTTCCTTCTGTATAAACAATCAAGTCGTCGTTACCAAGGAACTCGTCAGCCATATTCACAGCTTCATCTACAATACCGCCACCGTTACCGCGGATATCCAGCACCAGTTTTTTCATGTCCTGTTTCTCCAGTACCTCCAGGGCGGCCATAAATTCTTCAAAAGTGGTTCGCGAAAATTTATTGATGCGGATATAGCCTGTTTCTTTATTTATCATATAAGAAGCGTCCAGAGCCGGGAGGGGAATCATTCCCCGTTGGATGGTAAATAATTGTGGTGTGTGGTTTCGGTACATCGTCACAGTTACCGTACTGGCCCCCGGACCACGCAGAAATTTTTTAATTCTGTCTCCTGTAATACCATTACCGGCAACCAATGAATCATTTACCCGGAGGATTTGATCGCCCACCTGCAGACCGGCTTTATCGCTTGGACCGCCACTGAGCACATTAGTTATATTTACAGTATCGTTGAGGATCTGGAATTCCACACCAATTCCCTGGAAATTACCTTGCAGATCTTCATTCATTTCAACCTGGTCAACGGCCGGGATATAATAAGAATGCGGATCGAGGTGGGAGAGGATACCCTGGATGGCCTCTTCGCTCAGGGAATCACCTTGTACTGAGTCAACATATTTATCGCGGATAATATCCAGCACTTCCTGTACCGGCGTCAGTCGGCCTGTTTTAAAAAATCCGCCGGTACTCGTATTTGGATACAGTCTGAATCCGACGATCATGCCAAGGACCATGACCACCGCAAATAAAAGGGGCAGCCAGAAGTTCAGTTTTTTCATGTACTTGATTTCTCCTAAATGGTGCAAATTAAGCAAAGAAATGTTGTATGACAGTTGGTTTATGGTGGAAGGTTTATGGCTATTCACCATTTACCATACACTATAAACCCTATAACTTCGTCCCGGGATTAACAAAATGAATACATGGAGATACTGATAGCCGATAGCGGTTCTACTAAATGTGAATGGTGTTATATTTCAGGGGGTAGGAAACAAGTCATAGAAACCCAGGGTGCAAGTCCTTATTTTCTGAATGAATCACAACTCATAGCCATGATGCAAAGGGAATTACTGCCCCCTCTGAAAGGGAAGGTCCCGAAGCATATTTTCTTTTATGGTACCGGATGTGCGGCAGCAGCCAACCGGGCGATGGTTAAAAGGGCCATCAAAAAAATTTTTCCTATCGCGGACATTGAAGTGGAACATGACCTCACCGGTGCCGCACGCGCATTATGTGGTAAGAAAAAAGGCATTGTGGCCATTTTGGGGACAGGCAGCAATTTGGGTTATTATAATGGAAAAAAGATCGTTCGAAACAGTCCCGGGCTTGGTTATGTTTTGGGTGACGAAGGAAGCGGTGCTTATCTTGGAAAAAAAGTGCTCCAGTACTATCTCTATAAAACATTCGACACATCTCTTCATCACAAGTTCCATAAAAAATACGGGGTGGTTGCGGCTGATATTCTCGATGCAGTTTATAAAAAACCCTTACCCAATCGCTATATTGCCGGATATGTGATGTTCCTGGTAGAAAACCGTGGGCATTATATGGTAGAAAATATAATTGAAGACGGGCTCTTGGATTTTTTTTCCACTCACCTGTCTCATTATCCCCAATCCGGTAAAATTCCCATCTGTTTCACCGGTAGTGTTGCATTTGGGTTTCAGGATATTCTGAAAGAACTTTGTAAAACTTTTGGCTGGGAGTCAGGAAAATTTCTTGCCAAACCAATGGAAGGCTTGATTGCGTATCATAAAATGAGATGATGGATTTCGAAAAGATCACCGAAGAACAGGGCCCGTACAGGAATTTAGAAAAGATGAGCACCCACGAGTTGCTCACTTTTATAAACAGGGAAGACCAGCAGGTACCGCTGGCCGTGTCGCAATCTATACCGCAAATAGAAAAGTTAACGGAAATCATTACCGATAAAATGCTGGCCGGCGGAAGATTATTTTATCTTGGTGCGGGTACCAGCGGGCGGCTGGGTATCCTAGATGCCAGTGAAATTCCGCCAACTTATGGAATGCCTTACGGGCTTATTATCGGCCTGATTGCGGGCGGAGAAAAAGCTATCCGCACGCCTGTTGAGAATGCAGAAGACGACTGGGAACAGGGATGGCTGGACCTTTGCGAATTTGAAGTCAGTGAAAAAGACCTTGTGATTGGAATTGCTGCCAGCGGTACAACTCCTTATGTGATCGGCGCCCTGGAAAAATGCCGTATAAACGGGATTTCCACCGGATGTGTCACCTGCAATCCGGGTACACCACTGGCTGCAGCTGCTGATTATCCGGTGGAGGCAATTGTGGGTCCTGAGTTTGTGACCGGCAGCACCAGAATGAAAAGCGGAACAGCACAGAAACTGGTGTTGAACATGATTTCAACTACCGTGATGATCCGGATCGGACGAGTAGAAGACACGCGAATGGTCAATATGCAACTGACAAATAATAAACTGATAGAACGCGGCACAAGTATGCTCATGAATCAAACCGGAATCACTGATTATCAAACTGCCAAAAATTTGCTATTACAATACGGCAGTGTTAAGAAGGCGGCCGAAAGCAGGAGGAAATTATGAGAATGGTTTTACCCTGTTCCCGGCGAAGGTATATTGAAGAAGGACGAAGCTAAAAATCTGAGGGAAATATATATGTCCGGCTCGATTAAATAAGGAACGGGAAATGAATTCCCGGAAATCATGCATGATATAGAACCATATTATAACTGGCGCCACATTTATGTGAGTGAAGACGATGAGCGGTCTCCGTTTTACGGACGTGTTTATTCAGAATTTGAATTCACGCAGGCAATCTATAACTACCTCATCCATCCGCAATGGGATGAATTCGGTTCCCGTACGCTTTATTTGAAAGTGCTGCTGGCAGACTATGAAGAAAAATACGTAATCATGGAACTGATCGGAGAGTGGAATGATGCCATAGAAAATGACATTATGAATCTCAAAAGGAATGTAGCGGATAAATTTATGTCTGAAGGCATTTATAAATTCATTCTGATAGCTGAAAACGTCCTGAATTTTCATAGTGGAGACAAGGACTATTATGAGGAATGGCAGGAAGATGTAGAGGAAAAATCAGGTTGGATCGCATGTATCAATATGCCGGAACAGACACAATATGATTTCAGGAGGGCAAAACTGGACCGCTATATAAGCCTGATCGAGCAGCCTGACTGGAGGATTTTCAAGCCATTTCATCTTTTTAAACTCGTGAGCGCCCTTCAGGAGAGAAGGCTGAATCTTTGAGGAGTCTACCGTCCTTGTAGAAAATAAATTTGTTGAGTCGCGGGAATCATTTATTTTTGAATCCGAATATGTCAATCGCCAAAGCATACCGTTATTTTAGCTTTTATTTTTTCTTCTATTTTAGAAGCAAACCGGGAATGCTTTTGTTAATCAACAGATAATTTTTTAAAACTTAACAATAGAATCCCGGTCAAAAGCCGGGATTTTTTTTTATCAGATGCAACACCCCATTCAACGCGTAGCTGTCCAGGGATATGAAGGAAGTTTTCATCAGGAAGCGGTCCGGTTATTTTTTGGAGAGAAAACAAATATTCTGGCCTGTGCACGATTCCAGGAAGTGGTGAAGTCCGCTGCCGATCCTTCCCTTTGTGATGCGGCTGTAATGGCCATTGAGAATTCGATAGCAGGAAGTATACTTCCGAATTACTCGCTGTTACGTAATAGTGACCTCGTAATTGCCGGTGAAATTTATTTACAGATACGTCAGAACTTGGTGGTGAATCCGGGTATCACACTGAAAGATATCAAAGAAGTGCATTCACATCCTATTGCTATCCTGCAATGCCTGGATTTTTTGAACCAGTATGACTGGAAACTGGTGGAGACAGAAGATACGGCCCTGAGTGCAAAACATATTCATCAGCGGAAGAGCAAACACATAGCGGGAATTGCAAGTAGTCTCGCGGCAAGCTTATTTCAACTGGAAATGCTCGCACCGGATATTCATACTATGAAAAATAATTACACTCGTTTCCTGGTATTATTAAGAAAGGACAATATAGTACCGGTTAAAGATGCTAATAAGGCTTCTGTTACTTTCCATACCGACCATTCACGGGGAAGCCTGGCGAGAGTGCTGACCCTGATTGCAGAGGCCGGCATTAACCTGAGTAAATTGCAGTCCTACCCGATACCCGGAAGTGACTGGAAGTATAGTTTTCATGCCGACATGGAATTTGATAATACAGATCAGTTTGAAAATGTAGTTGAAATCATGAGACCGGCGATTTCGGACCTTAAGATTTACGGTGTGTATAGAAAAGGAGTGAATGCGTAAGATAAGTGTGGAAGTGTGGAAGTGTGGAAGTGTGGAAGTGTGGAAGTGTGAAGTATTCGAAGTGAAAAGGACTTCGTGAGTTGAACTGTAATTGCAAAATTAATTATAAAAACCATAATTACCGGAAGCCTTCTTTGAAAATAAAAAAATGAATACTGCAAACAGACTCGAGGGAATCGGGGAATACTATTTCTCAAAAAAACTGCGGGAGATCGAAGATCTTAATCGCCAGGGTAAGAATATTATCAGTCTGGGAATCGGCAGTCCTGATCAGGCTCCTCATCCGGATGTAATTAAAATATTACAGGATGAAAGTAGCCGGTCTAATACCCATGCTTACCAGAGCTACAAAGGGTCTGCCGTTTTGAGAAAGGCTATGGCAAGCTGGTATAGCCAATGGTATGGTGTGGAATTGAATCCGGAACAGGAAATTCTGCCATTGGCAGGATCCAAAGAAGGAATCATGCATATCTGCATGACCTATGTGAATCCGGGGGATCTTGTACTGATTCCGAACCCGGGATATCCGACTTATCAAAGTGCTGCAAAACTCGCTGGTGCTAAACTTAATACTTACGAGCTCAAGGAAGAAAATCAGTGGATGCCTGATTTTAGTGAAATAAAGAAGTCAATAAAAGAAAAAGGCGCAGGTCAGGATACCGTAATCATGTTTGTGAATTATCCGCAAATGCCAACCGGACAGTTACCGACGAAAAAACTTTTCGAAGAGCTGGTGGCATTTGCAAAAGAAAATAAAGTACTGCTTGTTCATGACAATCCCTACAGCTTTATATTGAATGATGAACCTTTAAGCATACTACAGGTAGCCGGCACGGATGCGCAGGTAATTGAATTGAATTCACTGAGCAAGTCACATAATATGGCAGGATGGAGGGTGGGGATGATGTTGGCGAATGCAGGGCACGTGGAAAATGTACTCCGGTTTAAAAGTAATATGGATAGTGGTATGTTTCTTCCAGTTCAGTTGGCTGCAGCCAAAGCCCTTTCCCTGCCGGCTTCATGGTATAAAGAAGTAAATAAATTATACCACACACGTAAGCAGCTGGTGGAAGAAATGCTCGAAGGACTGGGATGCCATTTCTCAAAAACGCAGGCCGGACTTTTTGTCTGGGCAAAGGTTCCGGATTCCATATCTGACGGGTATGCAATGAGTGATCTCCTGTTATATAAGGCAAATGTTTTTATTACGCCCGGAGGTATTTTCGGGACTGCGGGAAATAAATATATACGGGTAAGTTTATGCGCACCAGAGGAAAAAATTCTGGAATGCATTAACAGATTAAAGCAGCAAGGATTTATAAAACCAAAACAACATGTTTAATACGGTTACTATTGTAGGGGTTGGTTTGATAGGCGGATCATTTAGTCTCGCCTTAAAAGACCATAAACTGGCCAATAAAGTAATCGGCGTGAGCCGGAGTGGGGCAACTGCACAAAAGGCACTGGGATTGGGAATCGTTGATGAAGTATTGTCACTGGAAGATGCTGTCCGGCAGAGTGACTTAATATATGTCGCCATTCCGGTGGATGTTACTTTGCCCGTTATGAGAAATATACTGGATCTCTTAACTCCGGAACAAATCGTGATGGATGCCGGATCCACAAAACAGGCGCTCTGTGCTTTTATTTCGGACCATCCGAACCGGGGACGTTTTGTCGCTACCCATCCGATGTGGGGAACGGAATACAGTGGTCCCGAAGCCGCTCTGCATGATGCATTTCGCGGACGTTCCTGTGTGATTTGTGAAAAAGAAAAATCGGATTCGGATGCGCTTGCCGTTGCAGAGAAAATTTACACGATCCTGGGAATGCCGCTGGTAAACATGGACGCAGAAAGTCACGATATACATGCTGCCTATGTGAGTCATATCTCCCATATCACTTCATTTGCGCTAGCCAATACGGTACTGGAAAAAGAAAGGGAAGAAGATGCGATTTTCGAATTAGCCGGTGGAGGATTTGAATCTACAGTGCGACTGGCCAAGAGCAGTCCTGCGATGTGGGGCCCGATATTCATGCAAAACCGGGAGAATGTACTGGATGTTTTGAATGAACACATCATGCAACTGCGAAAATTCAAAAGTTGTCTGGAGAAAGAAAATTATGCATACCTGCAGGAGCTGATGGAAAATGCCAACAAAATCAAACGGATCCTGGAGTAAATCCTATTGACTTTGTTTCAAAACTGAAAAATGAGGATGGGGCAAAGGGTTCAGGTATAATTGTGAAGTTGAAATTTGTTGGAAAAGGCATAGAAACTATTGGAAACGCGGTTATTATACATTTATGATAATGACTTAGGCCTAAGGCTATAAGCTTTGGGCTTTCCGGGGCTTTAGGCCTGGAAAAAGCGTACCTTTGCGCAAAATTTTAGAACTGTATGAGTACATTTGAAGGGCTTGGGTTACATGAGAATCTGTTACAAGCAGTAACAGCGTTAGGGTATTCCCAGCCCACCCCCATTCAGGAGAAAGCTATCCCCGTATTAGTCAGTGGTACCAAGGACCTTGTCGGACTTGCACAGACGGGAACCGGGAAAACTGCCGCATTCGGGTTACCCCTTTTGCATCTCCTGAAAGTGGAACATCGTTTCCCCCAAGCCCTGGTGGTTTGCCCTACCCGGGAACTCTGTATGCAGATTGTTTCCGAGCTGGAGCTTTTCAAAAAATTCATGACGGGTGTGCAGGTTTTAGCAGTTTACGGGGGAACATCCATTGGAATGCAGATCCGGGATTTGAAAAGAGGAGTTCAGATCGTGGTGGCAACACCCGGACGACTCATCGATCTGATCGAAAGAAAAGCTATCAACCTCGAGGAAATCAAATATGTGGTGCTCGATGAAGCGGATGAGATGCTCAACATGGGGTTCCAGGACGATATTGAATTTATACTGCAAAACACGCCAAAACGGGATGCTACCTGGTTATTCAGTGCTACTATGCCTCCTGAAATCAGACGGGTCAGCCGGAAGTATATGAAAGAACCGATGGAGATCACCGTTGGTAAAATGAATACGGCAAATAAAAATACTGATCATCAGTATTTTGTTACTAATGCCCATCACCGTTATGAAGCGCTGAAAAGAATGATTGATTTCAATCCGGGTATCTATGGAATTATTTTCACCCGTACAAAAGCTGACGCACAGAATATTTCCGAAAAGTTAACCCGCGAGGGATATGACATTGATGCATTGCATGGTGACCTCACCCAGCAGCAACGGGATAAAGTGATGGGCGAATTCAGGGAAAAATCCCTTCAGCTGCTTATAGCCACGGATGTTGCCGCCCGTGGTATCGATGTTGTTGGAATCACGCATGTTATTAATTACGAGTTGCCGGATGATGTTGAAGTATATACACACCGTAGCGGAAGAACCGGAAGAGCAGGAAATACCGGTGTTTGTTTGTCTATTATCAACTCCCGGGAAATAGGAAAAATACGCCAGATAGAACG
>Ga0163162_10005728_pt1 | contig 12013 bp, 7 predicted proteins | sample S55metaG_FD_115310 | JGI IMG/M metagenome (GOLD analysis project Ga0163162, IMG submission 115310) | Switchgrass rhizosphere microbial communities from Kellogg Biological Station, Michigan, USA - S5-5 metaG | ecosystem: Host-associated > Plants > Roots > Rhizosphere > Soil | place: USA: Michigan...
CCATATCGATTTTGGAACAACCCCAAACATTGCGCCGCCATCCAATTTGAAATAACCAGTGTTGATCGTATATAATTTCATGGATGATCATGCTTTGTTCAGCTCTGCAATTCTCTTTTCATATGCAGGTTTTGCATATAAGAGTGCGATGATGCTGGCTATAAAAAATCCACCCAATGCAAAAACGCTGTTTCGCATGCTGCCACTCTGTTCTTCAACGAAACCAAAAACAAAAATACCGATCACGAGGGCGACCTTTTCGGTGACATCATAAAAACTGAAAAATGACGTGGTGTCTTCTGTTACCGGCATCAATTTACTGTATGTACTCCTGCTCATGCTTTGAATTCCTCCCATCACCAATCCCACGATGGCGGCAAGGATATAAAACATTGTTTGTGTTTTTACCAAATAAGCACCTACACAAATGCCGATCCAGACTACAACGGCAAGGGTTATTACCCACCAATTCCCTATTCGTTTGCTAAGCCGGCTCATGAGCCATGCCCCGACCATAGCTACCAGTTGGATAATGATGATCGTTGCTAAAAGTTTCGGCTGATCATTTGGATCGGGGAATATTTCCTTCGCACCAAATCCTGCTGCCACAAGCATTACAGTCTGAACTCCCATACTGTATAAAAAGAAGCTCAGCAAAAATCTTCGCAGTGACGGCATACTCTTAAGTTGATTCCATACGAGACCTAACTCATGAAACCCGCTCATCAAAACGTTGCCCCTGGTCTTACGCTCCTTCTTTGACGGTAGCGGCAACACATTAAAAGTGATCTGTGCAAATCCCAGCCACCATAAACCTGTTAGTAAAAAGGATAAACGAACGGCGGTAGTGCCGGTTTCACTGAAACCAAACAATGTTGGTTTAAGAATGATCACAAAGCATATTAATTGTAGCAAAACACTTCCAACATATCCCAGTGCGTAGCCTTTCGCACTGATCCGGTCCTGGTCCTTAGGCGCGGCTATATCGGGCAAATAAGAATTATAAAAAACGAGGCTGCCCCAGAATCCTAAAGCAGCAATGGCAAAAGCAATCATCCCGAATTCGACTTCACCCTGGGTGATCACAGACCCTTTTCTTGTAAACCAAAAAAGGGCAATGCAGGCGGCCGAGCCGACATAACAAAAGCCTTTCATCCAATTTTTTTTGTTCCGCCTGTAGTCGGCAATTGAACTTAATACTGGAGAAGTGAACGCCACTAAAACGAACACAATGGCCAGCATATAATCCTGGAGAGCCGTATTGATAAATCTTCTTCCAAAAAAATAGACATACGATTTTTCTCCGGCACGTGCTGCCGCCGTTATACCTACGTAATAAGCAGGGAAAATAGTGGAAGTGATAACCAAATTGTAAGCAGAGTTGGCCCAGTCGTACATGGCCCAACCGTTAATGACTTTTTTGGTGGCCGTTTGCATGGTAATTCTTTGATCACTAAAAATAATGATTTGAAAGGATAAACAATATAGGATCTATCCGTCTAGGTACTATGAATAACTCCCGTATAAAGAAGGATAAGCATGACGATGCCCAGTATGATCCGGTAGAATCCAAAAATTTTAAAGCCGTGTTTTTGAAGGTAATTTATGAAGAACCGAATTGCAAGCAAGGCGACAACAAAGGCCACAACGGCACCGATTCCCAGTGTAGTCATGTTGCTTTTTACCAGTACCTCAGGATGTTCTTTATAAACATCATAAAAGCTTTTTGCGGAAGCGGCAAACATCGTAGGGACTGCCAGGAAAAAAGAAAATTCTGCGGCAAGGTTTCTTGTCAGCCCCTGGCTCATTCCACCGATAATAGTTGCCGCACTACGGCTAAGTCCCGGGAAAAGCACGGACAAAACCTGGAAGCATCCAATGATAAAAGCTTTTGGAAAAGAGATGTTCCTTTCTTCGGTAATCGCATTCTTCTTAAAGAAGTTATCGATAAAAAGTAAAATAATTCCCCCCCCGATCATGACACAGGCTATAAAAGTGAGGTTATCCAGAGCGCTATCGATATATTTTTTCAATAAGGCTCCGGCAATGAGAGCCGGAATCACCGCTACGATAAGTTTGATATAAAACGAAGGATGTTTAAAGTCAAAGAATTTTTTTGAATAGGCAAACACAACTGACAAGATCGCCGCTAGCTGGATCACTATTTCAAACATATTGGTAAAGGGTGTAGAACTGACACCAATTAACGGGTTTGCAAACTTCATGTGAGCGGTACTGGAAACGGGAAGAAACTCTGTAAGGCCTTCTACAATGGCAATAATGATCGTTTGAATAATGTCCATACTAAAATCTGAAAATATCACAACGACCCGTACGCGACCGGGACATGTAATGGGATTGAGTCATTGAGAGTTGGGGCAATTGTAATTATTCTTTCGTTTTCGGTTTTCTGAAAAGCGCAAAACACTCCACAACAAGGCCGGCAATGATCAAAATGGGAGCGATGGTAATGCGCGTGGTGCTATACACCTGTTCAGGATGAAACTGGTTAGGATCATCACTTTTGCCCCCAACCATCAAAACCAGGCCAATAGCCATGATCACGATACCACCAAGCATCCACAAATAGTTGTCTTTTTCAAAAATGGGAAACGATCTTGTATCTTTTGAAGTTGCAGAAGATTTCTTTTCAGCCATAGAAATAATTGAGGGGTGCAATATAGGGAAATCAGGTGATAGTGGACAGATGACAAATGATAGTTTAAGTGTTTATTAATTATCATCTATCCACTATAAAACTATCATCTAATAAAGCTCATCAAGCTTCATCTTCAGATATTTTAATACGCTGCGATGGGTGCTGAACAGGGTAATTCCAATTCCTAAGATAATAAGGACAATAGCCAGCAATATCATCATATTGGTATCGTGCAATTTTTTGAAGCCATCGAAGAAGTTCTCTGCCACTATCAATAAAGCATAAACGATAAGGGTGGCGATCAGGCCACTTAATGCTCCATTTGCAATGGCTCGCATATCAAGCGGCTTGGCAATGAACCACCGGGTAGCGCCTACCATTTGCATGGTCTTTATCAAAAAACGGTTACTAAACATGGCCAGGCGAATCGTATTATCGATCAGGATGATCACCATAATAGCGATCAGGATGGCCACCACACCCAGGATGATCCCAATGTTCCTGAAATTTTTCATCATTGAATTCACGACTGCGCTCGGAAAACGTACTTCATCGACGATAGGGTTTTGAGAAATGTCGGCCTGGATGCTGACCAGTTGAGCAGAGTCAACAAATTCATTCTTTAACGTAAAGTCGATACTTGGCGGCAGCAGGCTATTATCGATGAATTCGGTAAAATCTTCTCCGCCGCTTTTGACCCATTCTTTCTTGGCTGTCTCTTTATCGGTGTATGTTATACTCCTTGTGTAAGGTTTCGATGCGATGTAATTCTGCAAGTTGATGCGTGAACTGTCTTTGACATTCTGTTTGAGGAATACATGTACTTCAACGCTCTCCTTGATATTTTGTATCAGCTTCCGTCCATTAATGGTCAAAAGGCCAATCAGCCCGAACAGGCACAGTACAATGGTGACTCCCAGAATGGCCATGAAGTAAGAGGGTTTTCCGCGTTTGATCGATGCTTTACCGGCTTGACTCATATCCGTTTTTTGAATTTATGGGTTCGGTCCGCCCGGATATAAATACTATAAAATGAACCACTAATACCAATTCCGTTCGGACGGGCAAAAATAGCAGATTTAAAATATTTAAGAGGCCAATCCGTATTTTTGTCCCTCCCAAAACGACGGCATTGGTATTATATTGCCAGAGGTGCGTAAGGAATCGAAGGATGGATTTTTTTTAAATCTTCTTTCACATCTTTACTCAGCTGACGTTGCGACGCTCCGTTCATCTTTCTATTCTTTGTGCATCTTTTTTGAGCCACTGTCTGCCGGCAGGAACGATGGGATTAAGGCGCAAAGGGTCACGAAGAACTTCTCTTTGGCCATAAGAATTACTGGAGTTGAAGAGTGCGACGCAAGGGACGGTGAAGATGGAGATACCGCCGGTAACATAAAATAATAACATAGCATACGCATACAGAATATGGAATACAACTTTCGTGATATTGAAAAGAGATGGCAGAAATGGTGGAGGGATAATGAGGTTTATAAAGTAAGCAATGAATCATCGAAGCCGAAATATTATGCGTTGGATATGTTTCCCTATCCAAGTGGTGCCGGCTTACATGTGGGGCACCCGCTTGGTTATATTGCCAGTGATATTTATGCGCGTTTTAAGCGGCTGAAAGGGTTTAACGTGTTGCATCCAATGGGATACGACGCATTTGGACTGCCAGCCGAGCAATACGCTATTGAGCACGGCATTCATCCCGCAGTTTCAACAGAGAATAACATTAATAATTTTCGCAAACAACTTGACAACATCGGTTTTTCCTTTGACTGGAGCCGCGAGGTGCGGACCAGCGATCCGACATTTTATAAATGGACGCAATGGATATTTCTTCAATTATTCGATTGCTGGTATGATCGGAAAAAGCAAAAAGCGGAGCGCATTAGTGGCCTGGTCGAAATTTTTGAAAAGGAAGGGAACAAAGATCACCCGGTGCCCGATGCAAAATTCGAGATACGCAACCCGGATTTTGAAATACTGGGTGGAAATTTTTCTGCTGAACAGTGGAAAGCATTTGGTGAAAAAGTAAAGCATGATATTTTAATGGAATACCGCCTGGCATATTGCGGTTATGGTGAAGTGAACTGGTGCGAAGCATTAGGGACCGTGCTGGCAAATGATGAAGTGATCAATGGCGTCAGCGAGCGCGGTGGCTATCCTGTTGTAAAAAAGAAATTACGTCAATGGTACTTGCGGATAACGGAGTATGCCGACCGCCTGCTGGAAGGCTTGCTGACAGTGGATTTCAGCGAATCCATGAAAGAGATGCAGACAAACTGGATCGGGAAGAGCGAGGGGGCGGAGATCGAGTTTCGCCTCAACCCCTCAGGAGATGAGGCGGCAATAAGAGTGTATACTACCCGTCCCGATACCATCTTTGGCGTCGACTTTATGGTGATCGCGCCAGAACATGATTTGGTGGAGCAAATAATCACGACCGAACAGCGATCAGCTGTTGAAGAATATATCACTTATGTTAAGAGCCGCAGTGAGAGAGAAAGGATGGCCGAGAAAAAGATCAGCGGTGTTTTTACGGGAGCATGTTGCATTCATCCATTCAGCGGAAAGGAAATTCCTGTCTGGATATCTGAATATGTGCTGATCGGTTATGGAACCGGCGCGATCATGGCAGTGCCCTGCGGCGATGAGCGTGATCACAAGTTTGCAAGGCATTTTGGCCTTGAGATCACAAACATTATTGGTTCGCACTATAATGGCGAAGACGCAAACCCGACAAAGGAAGCTGTTTTAGAAAACTCGGATTTTTTGAATGGCATGGTGATGAAGGATGCGATTGGTGTGGTCGTGAAGAAACTGGAAGAACTTGGAATTGGTGAAAGAAGAGTGAACTATAAAATGCGTGATGCGGCATTTAGTCGCCAGCGTTACTGGGGTGAACCATTCCCGATCATTTGGAAAGACGGGATGGCTTACCCACTTGGTGAAACGAAATTGCCATTGGAATTGCCTTATGTAGAATCTTATAAAGCCGGTCCGGACGGCGAGGGGCCGCTGGCAAACTTACCGGAATGGTACCTCATCCCTGGCGGCGGAATGAGGGAAACGAACACCATGCCGGGCTATGCAGGCTCATCCTGGTACTTCCTGCGCTACATGGATCCTCATAATGAAAAAGAATTTTGTGATAGGAAATTTTCGGATTACTGGGGACAGGTCGATCTATACATCGGTGGAACCGAGCACGCCGTTGGACATTTATTATATAGTCGCATGTGGACGAAATTTTTGTTTGACCTGGACATGATCGGGCACGATGAGCCATATAAAAGATTGGTGAACCAGGGAATGATACAGGGGAGTTCAAGATTTGTATATAGAGTGCATGGAACAAATCTGTTTGTTAGCGTGGGGCTAAAACAAAAGTATCAAACAGATCAATTGCATGTTGATGTAAATTTTGTTGATGGTGTCGAATTAGATGTTGAAAGCTTTAAAAAATGGCGAAATGGAGAACATGCGGATGCAGAATTTATTTTGGAAGATGGCAAATATATCTGCGGATCGGAGATTGAGAAAATGTCCAAGTCGAAGTTCAATGTTGTAAATCCGGATGATCTTGTCATTAAATATGGAGCCGATACTTTCCGCATGTATGAAATGTTTCTCGGTCCTGTAGAAATGAGCAAGCCCTGGGATACAAAGGGCATTGAAGGTGTACATCGGTTTCTGAAAAAATTCTGGCGTTTGTTTGTAGATGAGGAAAAGGGGATGATCGTTACTAACGAAGCTGGAACAAATGAAGAATTAAAAATCCTTCACAAAGGCATCAAAAAGATCGAAGAGGATACCGAGCGATTTTCATTTAACACGGGCGTGAGTGCCTTTATGATCGCGACAAATGACCTGACGGATCTGAAATGTCATAAGCGTACTATTCTTGAACCCCTGGTAATCTTATTGGCTCCTTATGCTCCACATATTGCCGAAGAGCTTTGGCATTTGTTAGGGAACAATACCTCGGTCGTGGATTCGTCCTACCCAATCTTTAAAGAACAATTTGTAAAGGAATCTTCCAAAACCTATCCTGTTGCAATCAATGGGAAGACCAGGACGGAGTTGACAATTGCCCTTGATGCGACCCAGCAGCAGGTGGAAGAGATCGTGCTGGCCAACGAAGTTGTGAAAAAATGGATGGAGGGGAAGTCACCAAAAAAAGTTATCTATGTAAAGAATAAAATGGTGAACGTTGTCGTCTAAAAACTGTATGAGGAAAATTATATTCTTCTTTTTCGTTTCTATTCTTTTTATTTCCTGCGAACTAAAAGTAAATACACCTGACAGGAACGGCAGCGGGGATAAGATTCGTAACGGCATTGAATTAAATGAAAAAGGGTTGGTCGTTGAGCAGGCCTTCCTACTTTTTGAAGATGGCAAACTGATCCCTGCGGGTAATAAGATTGAAGTGGGTCAATGGGTCGGGCTTCGGTTAATTGTAAACGGCTGGCAGAAGAACAACGGAAAAGTATTCCTGGATGCAGAGGAACAGATCACTACAAGTGATGGAAGGCAATTGCTTGATCAAAAGAATCTTTTCAAAGATTATGCTGACGGTTTAACCAGTGAAGATGCAAGAGCTCTTACGCTAAGCGCCAGAATAACCGCCATTGACAAATTATATGATTATTTCACAGTGACATTTCGTGTTTGGGACAAGAAAAATCAAAATGAACTATCGGGTTCTTATAAACTTTACCTGAAATAATATCAAAGAAATTTCGAGAATCTCTGTGCCTCTGTGTCTCATCGGCAAACATTAGACATTCCCACAGAATCACAAAGAAGGTATTTCTAAACAGCGGTGAGCAGTCATCCATTTTTATTTAACGGTCCTTCTTTACAAGCTTGATCATTGCACTGCTGTTTTCAGTGCTCGCTAACTGTGCATCATATCGTTTTTCTCCAACGAGAGCAACCATGTAGGAAGTATTTGGAGGAATGGCACCAAGGTTTTCCGCTACCATGATCAATTCGTTGTTGTCTTGCAGATCACTTATCGGCCATTTTACCCTGTAAGCCTTTTCGGTCAGGCGAATATGCTCGAAAATTAGTTTGCCATTCAGAAATAGCGAAATCGAATCGCCGTCAATTTCTGCATTGTCATAAAAATCCAGTTCAATCGAATCGCCACTTACAGGAATCTCTTTGGTGAAGATCTTTTCCCGGCTTGTAAACTTTTGTTCAATAGTTGGTGGAGTAATGTTTGTTTCCATCTTGTTTTCCTGCTTAATAACAGGTACACTGACAACTTCTTTTTTAGGTTCTTCATTTTTTGCAACAGGTATTGGTGGTGAAATCGTGTTAGTTTTTTCTTCATTAGTTGTATCGGCCGTTATTTTAACGCTGGGTTTTTGCACTACCTGGGAGACGCTGTCGATCATATCGGGATCATTCCCTCCAACTGTATAATTTTCGATAACGTCGTCCCACTCATCTTTGAAGGATGATTTGTCGACTTTGCTCAGGTGAACATCGCCATCGGGCTTTTGCTGATCTGCATCAGTATACATTTTCCCATCGAGCATCATTACACCTCCGCCCGGGCAATTGAAATCTGCTCTTGAAGAATTTTGCTTATTCCTGGAGAAAAGGTTTAGTCCTTTCGTCTTATCTTCCAATAACTGATCATCCCACCACACAACACTATTGTCGGTTTCATCCAGGTATCCTTTGATGCTATACCGGCGATAACGACTGGATGATTCAAAATAGTAGGCAGTCCCTGCGAGGCTATCGCCATTTTGAACCATTTTCACTTCTACTCTCAGTTTATCGATTTTACCATGCCATATACCCGTTACCATTTGGGCTAGTAAAAAGTTAGAAGGTGAAAGTAAAAATGAAAAAAGACTGAAGCGAAGAAGAAGGATTTTTTGATGTTGCATGTAGGTTAACAGTTCACCTTTAAAAACGCTTTTCCGGATAATTTATTTCAGTAAAATCCTAAGGAAAAGCCAATGGTTTAGGCTCCCGGTCGTCGACGAGATTGATTGCTTAAAAACGTCATTCGGGGCATAAAAAGAGGAAATTGCAGAGCGCAATTTCCTCTTACTCCATATCATTCTAAAAATGGGGGAGCTGTTTCTTTCAGAAGCTTTTCTTATTCTTTATTGCATCCTGCATTTCTTTTACCGCCCTTTCCAACTGAGGGTCTTTTCCGCTTAATACGGATTTATAGTCGTTCGCAACTTTGATATCTGGTTCCAACTGCATGTTTTCCGTCGGCTTTCCTTCTTTACCGATCGTAGCAACCATTGGAATACCAAATATCAAAGTAGGATCAATTTGGGTTTCCCACCAAACTGCAGTTCCTGTGCCAGGCACCGGCATACCGATCAGTTTTCCAATTCCTAAACTATGATAAGCATAGGGAAAAATGAATGCATCCGAATAGTTGCTTTCACTCATTATCACCGTCGACGGTCCAACCCATTTATTGCGCGGTTCACCCGATGTAGGCGTAACTCCCTGCGGCGAGAAATTCAGATAGTTCTTACCACTCAAAAATGTTACAAGATCGTCATGCAACCAACCTCCTCCATTAAAACGTGTGTCGACGACCAATGCATCTTTGCCTGCCGCTTTTCCGAGTACATCCTCATATACGGTGCGATAACTTCCATCATTCATACCTTGTATATGAACATAGCCAATTTTACCTCCTGACATTTCATCCACTTTCTTCCGGTTATTTCTAACCCAGCGATCGTACATCAGACCCTGCTCTTCATTTTGAGTAATCGGTTTTGTTGTTTCGTCCCATCTTGCTTTCGTTTCCGGGTCGTATAGACTCAGCAGCACATTTTTTCCCGCTTTACGATTTAACAACTTTGACCAATCCATATTTTCAGCGATTGCTTCATCGTCTATTTTTTCAATGACGACTCCTTTTTTGATTTTGGTTTTTGCATTTGTAAAAGGTCCTCCTTCCAGGACTTCCATTACCTTAACTCCGTTGCCATCATACATTTCATCATAGAGCAAACCAAGGCTGGCAGTGGCGTCAGTATTTTCCTGTGGCCTTGAATAACGTCCACCCGTGTGTGAGGCGTTCAATTCACCCAGGAACTCACTGAGCAATTCCTGGAAATCATAATTATTGTTGATGTGCGGAAGAAATCTTGCGTACGTTTCATGATACTTCTCCCAATCAACTCCTTGCAATTTTGGGTCAAAGAATTTTTTCTTTACCTGTCTCCATGCGTGATCAAAAATATAAGCTCTTTCAGAAGCAGCCTGTAAAACCATTTCACCATTCACTGTTACAGGGCTTATCTTGCCACTTTCTGCATCAACCTTTACAATTTTTCCATCACTTACAACAAACAAGCTCTTTCCATCTTTCGAAATATCCATCCCTGCTGGTCCACCGTCTAATTTGGCGACCAGCTTTGTTTCTTTTGTTCTTGGATTGGTCATCCACAGATCATAACCTTTTTCCATTTTGGCGGCGAAGAATAGCTTGTCGCCGTCACTATTTAAGATATAGTCAGAAATATTGCCTGAATTAATGGTGAGACGGATCTTTCGATTTTCAATTCCTGTAAACAGAGGTTCCCAATTTTTACTCGGCGGATTGATCTTTGCACTGGTATCTTTCTTTGCTTCTTCTTTATCCTTATCTTCTTTTTCTTTTAATAGTGAAAACTCATCCTTAGTCAGTTTGAAACGGTCAAAAGCGTCCTGGTCAAAAAACATGGCATAAACATCTACCTCTCTGGCACCCTGGAAGGCCAGTGGTTTTTTCCCATCACGGTCCGTTGTCCACAGCAAAGCTTTACCACCAAAGGCCCACCTGGCGCTGGCATCAAAGAATCCACTCTGAGTAAGATTCAACCTCTCACCGGACCCGTCTGCCTTCATCACAGCTACTTCACTGGAAAAAACGCGACCCTCATTGGAATTAAAGGCGATCCATTTCCCATCGGGTGACCAGGTGTAATATTGGTCGCCATCAGCATAGGAAAAATTGATCCCTTTGGGAACAATTGTGCGACTTTTCTTTGAAGCGATGTTATATACCTTCAAGACATTTCGCTCATCGAGGTAAGCGATCTCCTTTCCATCCGGAGAGACTTCCGGCTGAAATTCGTCATCATCTGTGGCGATCAATGGCTCCTCTTTTACAACCGTCGACGCATAGAAATAAGGCTCTTCCTTTCTTTCAATATATGCGCGATAAATATCCCAACTGTTTCCCCGCTCGGATGCATAGTAAAGAGAACGACCATCAGGGCTGAATTCAACCGACCTTTCCTGCTGCGGTGTATTCGTGATCCGTTTCGTAAGACCGCCTTCGACTGACGTAACAAAGACCTCACCTCTTACAACAAATGCTATTTCTTTTCCATTAGGAGAAAGAGCAGTTTGCGTAATGCCGGTATTAACAGGAAGAATTTTTTCGTCATTGGTTCTGCTATCTGTATTTATCGCGATGTTTACCTTTTGCGGAGAACCATTTTCTTTCATAGTATAGATCTCCCCGTCGTTTGTGAAGCAAAATGTTCCATCACTTGCACGGCTTAAAAACCGAACGGGGTTGTCTTTGAATTTGGTAAGTTCTGTAACGCTGCTTTGTCCTCCGATGGTTCCCTTATAAATATTTTGAGCCCCGCCATCTCTTTCACTCAAATAATAAAAAGTGTTATCATCGTTACCCCATAGCGGTTCGCGGTCTTCGCCTTCATACGATGAAACCTGTATGTATTCATCCTTTTTTGTGTCATAGACCCAAATGTCTCTTGTGACGGAAGAAGTATGGTGTTTGCGATATGCATCTTCATAACCTTTGCGATCCTGGAAAATAATTTTATCGCCCTTGCTATTAAAGCGGGCAAATTCAGAACCCGCTGATAAGAACATTACAGAGCGGCCTCCTTCGACAGGCACCTTGTACAATTTTTGAAATAGATTTCTTTGCGGAAATCGTGCACTGGTATAAATGTCATTGCGTGTTGTGCCGAAAAGGACATATTTCCCATCGGGTGTGAAATCGTAGGGCAGATCGGTAGCCGAATGATACGTGAGTCGTTTTGCTTCACCGCCACTGGCCGGCATTATGTACACATCAAAATTTCCATAGCGGTCACTGGCGAACGCAAGCCATTTACCATCGCGACTAAAAACAGGCATGTAATCGTACGCTTCGTGGATAGTAAGAGGTATTGCTTCACCACCACTGCTGCCTACTTTGTACAGATCGCCTTTATAACTAAAGACTATGCTCTTCCCATCGGGAGAAATCGTGGGATATCGTAGCCATAACGGAGTATTTTGAGCGGTAAGTTGCAATGTTATTATTAAAGCAACATTCAATTGCAG
>Ga0163162_10005730_pt1 | contig 12012 bp, 15 predicted proteins | sample S55metaG_FD_115310 | JGI IMG/M metagenome (GOLD analysis project Ga0163162, IMG submission 115310) | Switchgrass rhizosphere microbial communities from Kellogg Biological Station, Michigan, USA - S5-5 metaG | ecosystem: Host-associated > Plants > Roots > Rhizosphere > Soil | place: USA...
GACCGGGCCGGGGCAGGCGCGTCGGGCGGGTCGCATCATCGGCGCATGGGCGGACGCGTACCTCGACGCTGACTAACGCGGCCGACAAATCGGCAGACTTGCGTGGTTTGGTCGATGTCATGATCGGGTATTTACCGCGGCGTCGTCTGCGGAGCGAGCATCGGGGCCTGCACCGCATAAGTTATTTCATGTTCGGCGAGGTCTAGATGAGCGTCATCAGTCGATTCTTCGGTGTTGCGGCAGTAGCAACTTCAGCGGTGCTCGGCACAGCGATCAACATTCCCAGCGCGTCCGCTGTGCCGTGCGCCGATGTCGAGGTGGTATTCGCACGCGGCACGTTCGAGGCGCCTGGTGTCGGCGGAGTCGGGCAGTCGTTCGTGGATGCGTTGCGCGCCAAACTCGGCGGCAAGTCGGTCGACGTGTACCCGGTAAACTATCCGGCGTCACTGGATTTCGCGACCGCCGCTGACGGTGTCATCGACGCGAGCAACAAGATCCGCGACACGGCCGCGCAGTGCCCGAACACCAAGATGGTGCTCGGCGGGTACTCACAGGGGGCGGCGGTGGTCGCTTACACCACCGAGGACGCAGTGCCCGCCGGCTACACCCTTCCGCCCGGCATCACCGGCCCGATGGCGCCAGATGTGGCGAAGCACGTAGATGCGGTGGCGCTGTTCGGGAAGCCGTCGAGCGGCTTCTTGCAAACGATCTACACCGGAGCGCCGCCGATCACGGTCGGCCACCTCTACTCAGGGAAGACCAGCGACATGTGCATCCCCGAAGATCCGATCTGCTCGCCGACCGGCACCGACAACGGCGCGCACGGCCTTTACGGGCAGAACGGAATGACGGACCAAGCTGCGGACTTGGCTGCACAGCGCATCGCGTCCAGCGGCTCGGTCACGTAGCTCTTCGCCGGACGCCGCAATATCTCCGGACATCCCGGCGTTAGTTCTTGCCATGGAAGCCTGGGATGCGATTCGTGCGCGCCGGAACGTCAGAAGCTACCGGCCGGACCCGGTGCCGGACGACGATCTGCAGCGCATCGCCGAGGCCGCTTGGCGATCACCGTCGGCGTCGAACCGCCAGCCCTGGGATTTCGTGATCGTCACCGATCCGGAGCAATTGCAGGAACTGTCGACGGTGTGGCAGGGCGCCCGACACATCGCGGCGGCGCCGGCGGCGATTGCCTTGGTTGCCCCTGCGCCACCCGATGAGCGACGGAAGCTGCTCGATCAGTACGACCTGGGCCAGGCGACTATGGCCATGATGCTCGCGGCCACCGACCTCGGAATCGGCACCGGCCATTCTGCGGTCGGCGACCAGGACAAGGCGCGCGCGATCCTCGGCGTCCCCGACGACCACATCGTCGCCTACCTCCTCGGGCTCGGCTATCCCGCGGACCGCCCTCTCACACCGATCGGCAAGCCGGATCGCCGGCCAATCGATGAAGTCGTCCATCGTGGCCACTGGTGAGGATTACGCCGTGTCCTCGTTCTTGCTCGGAACGGGAACGTCCGGCCATAGGTAGCCGACAGCGCGAGATAGGTGACGTTGACGAGGACGAACACGGCCGCATACAGGGCTACCGGCGCGACGGCCAGCCTGGTCTCGGCGATCCACACCGTGGCGAACGGGACGAGCGATACCGAGAAGAGGTGCGCAAAGTTGAACCACACCAGCCGCTGCGTCGCCAGCTCCGCGAAGTTGAACAGGTGATGGTGGTTGACCCAGACGATCGCGATGAACAGGTAGCTGACCGCATAGCTCAAACCCGTTGGCCACAGCGGTAGCAGGGCACTGAAGGTTTCCTCGTGCGGCGGCTTGAGCTCGAGCACCAAGATCGTGATGAGCACGGCGAACACGCCGTCCGAGAACAGGCGCACCCGGTCCGCATTGGGTTGTCGTGCGGCCACGGATACCTCCCGAACCATCACTCAATACTCATGGCGCCCGCTCACTATCGAAGCCGGCTGCCGTGAGGCAGGACGGCGAGGAGAACTTTCGCTCGTCGCGAAGCTTTGCGCGAGGACATCGCCACAGGCTGCGAGGAGAGCCCATTTTGGCCGTCGCTGTGACCCTAGCCGTCGAGTTCACCGGCGATTCCGCGCTCGATGGCGACTCGAGCACGTTCAGGCAGCACAACGAGCCCGTCGAGTTCCTGTCGGGCGACGGCGTAGGCGCGTTCGCGTTCCTGCGGGGTCGCACCGCTATCCACCGCCACCCGTAGGGCACTGCGCGCACGAGTGAGCCGTTGTTGTTCGACTTTCGTGAAGTCGTTACGCCGCCTGCGAATCGCCTCGGTCTCGGCGACATCGAATGCGGTCACATAGTTCTCGACCGCGTCGAGGTACTGCCGCGCGGCGTCGCCGTCGTCGAGAAGATCTTCGGCCTTGGCCGGCCGCAGCAGATCGGCTCGCAGTTTGGCCCGGTGGAAGCGCTCGGTAAGCGGGTCGCGCATGTCGGTCATGAGCGGGAAGTCAAGCAGCTTGCCGACGTCGAGTTCGTAGTCAAGCCACCGGGTGTCCGTGCGGTCGTGCTCCCTCACCGTGCGCGAGACCGCCCTCAAGTACGCCGTGTGGTTGTTGGTCGTCGGGGTCGCACCGGGGAGCGGTTGCTCGCCTCGATCGCTCTGGCGATCGCGGGCGGCCGACAGCGCCTTGACACCTGCGATGATCAAGCCGATCACCGGCACGACGACGATCAGCAACTCGACGAGACGGACGAGTAGCAGCCCCATCAAGCCAGCATGCCATCGCTCAGTCAGCCCGCCGTACGACAGCGATCCTCGCGCCGCGCGGGCTCCAACACCTCGGGGGTTCGTGGTGACGTTGCGGTACCACGCGGGGTTGCGGGCACCTCCGCCGTTGGACGCCACGACGACGTAGGCGTCGCCGTCCTTGATCCGCATCACGGGGTTCTTGCGTCGGCTGCCCGACTTGGCCCCGACCGTCGTCAGGATGACGACCGGGCGCCCCTCCAGCGTGTTGCCTTCTCGTCCGTCGGTGGCCTCGTAGAGCGCTGCTCTTGCACCAGGTCACTGGTGGGCCGGTATGCGTTCGTCGTGATGGTCTTCTTCCGGTGTACCGGTCGCGGGTTGCAGCCACGTCGCAATGTTGCGGACGTAGTCCTTGAAGATCGCCAAGCGGGACGGGTCGGCCTTGATTTCGGTGCCCGGTGGCTCGGTGACGAACGAGGGCGCCCCGCGATCGACATCCCAGTTGTAGTCGGCGAAATGATGGAAGGTTGATTCGGCGACCGCTCGGCCCATCGGTCGGCCGTCGGGTCCAGACTCTCCGTCCACCACCACGGCGAGGTTGAAATGCCGACCTGTCGCGGTGCTTCGACCCTGCGCCAGCGGCGTAGCGAAGGGACCCTCTGCCGACACCCCACCCTCGTGCGGGTGTGCCGGGAACCATTCGATACGTCCGCTCGCCGTCCGTGTGGTGCGCAGCAGCTCGTGCACCGGTCCTTCGGCGAACACCGGCTGATAGTCGCCGTTGGCGCCGGAATGGTAGTTCGGCCACGAGATGCTCGGGGTGTCCTGGTCGTCACGCATCGCGCTCGGGTCGACATTCTTGTCGTGGAACTGATTGACCATCCCCACTGATCCGAGCCCGCACAGGCAGCTGCCCAAGTTCTCATGGTCGCGGGCGGTGAGCACCCCGCCACCGTTCTCGCGGAACCGCATGATGGCGTCGGTCTCGGCTTCGGTGAGGCCGTCACCCACGTCGACGGCCATGAGCCACACCTGGTCGTAATCGAGTTCGTCGAGTCGGCTCAGGATCGGGTCGTCCTCGGCACGGCGGACCCGGTTGCGCGCTGTCACCTCGTGGCCGGCAGCCCTCAGCTCGTCCGCGAGCAGCGAGAAGCGGGTGACGTCCCAGTCGTCGAGATGTTCGGCGATTGTCGTCTGCAGCAAGATCTTTGACATCGGACAGTCCTTGTCTATGCGGGCGTGCTGGACTCGGCGGGTACGCGCAGATGCGCCCGCGCGGCAAGTTCGTCGTCGTCGACGAGGACCACCATGGGCTGGCCCGGAACACAGAGCATCGTGACCGTGAAGCGGCACCTCATGTCGTCACGGTTGTTGCCGTCCGAGTAGTGGATGACGTCGCCACCGGGCTCCCAGAAGGCCTCGCCGGCGCGGATGACGCGTGGTGGTTCACCTTCCAGTTCGAACAGCATTTCGCCTTCAAGCATGTAGCCGAAGGCCGGCCCACCCGGATGCCGGTGCGGCGGCGCGCCCGCACTGCCCGGCGGATAGTCGATGACAACGGTCATGGCGTGTGCACCTTCCGGGACGAACGGCGGCTGCACTTCCTGCACAACCGTGAAAGCGCTCTCCCATTCGGCGTCATAGTTCTTCGACATCGGTCATTTCTCCTTCGTTGGTTTCAGATGGCTTCTCACAGGGCGCAGCCGCCACCGTCGGCGTGCAGGGTTGAGCCGGTGATGAAACTCGAGCGCGGCGACGCGAGAAAGAGCACCGCATGCGCAATCCCTCGGGTTCAGCCGTGCGGCCCAACGGGAGTGCACGACCGAGCTCCTCGTTGGTATCGCCCCACTCCGCCTCTACGCCTTCGGTTTTGGTGGGACCGGGGGCCACGCTGTTGACCCGAACACCGCGCGCGCCGAACTCGGCGGCCCAGGTGCGGGTGAGGGATTCCACAGCGGCCTTGGAAGCGCTGTAGGCGGATGCACCGGGAACGCCCTTCGACGCGACCATCGACGTGACGTTGATGATGCTGCCGCGTCCTCGCTTGAGCATCCCGGGCACCAGACCGGCGGCCAGGAAGTAGGTGCCTCGGACGTTGGTGTCGAACGTCTTCTCGAAGGACGAAGCCTCCTGGTCGATGGTCAGCGCCGCAGGAAAGCTGGCGGCGTTGTTGACCAATATGTCGACGTCGCCAGCCTGCTGCACAAGCGATTTCACTGACTCGCTATCGGACAGATCAGCCTGGACGAAGCGCACGTCCCCGCTGATTCCGGCAGCCGCGGCCTTACCACGCTCCGCGTCCCGGCCGGTGATGATCACCGAGGTGCCTTCACGGGCCAGTAGCCGTGCGCACGCCAAACCGATGCCTGCGGTTCCGCCGGTGATCAACGCTGTCTGATCGATTAATTCCATTGAGAGCTCCCGGGTTACGCGATGCGCGGTTCAACCGCGGCATAATCGGCTCGGTTGTGGGCGACGCGGGCCAACGCGACCCGCAGCCGCTGCCGGCCACGCGACGCCCGCGACATGACAGTCCCGTGCGGGACGCCCAGAATCGCGGCCGTCTCTGCCAAGGTGTACCCCTGGACGTCGGCGTAGTACACCGCGGCACGGAAGCCTTCCGGCAAGGCGTCCAGCGCTGCCTTGATTTCGCTGTCCGGCAACGCATCCAGGACTTCCGCCTCCGCGGAGCGCAGCCCTGACGGTAGGCGCGCGGCGCTACTGGCGAGGTCCCGGTCGGTGATCTCGTCGACCGAGACCTCCGCTGGACGGCGCTGTTTGCAGCGGTACGTGCTGACCCACCGGTTGTAGAGGATCCGGAAGAGCCACGCCTTGAGGTTGGTGTCCGCCCGGAACGTGCGGAAACCCGCGTATGCGTGCAGCAGTGTGTCCTGCAGCAGGTCTTCGGCGTCCGCGTCGCTGCGGGTCAGCCGCCGCGCTCCACGCAACAGGACATCGAAGAACGGCTCCGCTTCACGGGCGAAGCGCGCCGCGCGATCCGTGTCCGATTCGGACGTGGCGCGTACGGAAGTCATTGTCATGATCAATCTTTCGGTTGATTTTGCGCCGGGTGCTACTTGACCGGGGCGGGCGCGTTGTCGATGAGCCAGTCCTCGAAGCGGGTGGGGAACACCGTTGCGTCGGGGCCGGGCACTAGGGTGTGGTCGTCTAGTAGGACACCGAAGTAGCGCGATTGCGGATCCGTGACGACGCGGCGGGTGTCGTTGTTAGCACGCAGTCGGGCGCGGACGAGGTCGTCGAGTGGATACCGGTCGGGGCCGGTGACCTCGAGGATGCCGCCTACGGGCCGGCCGACCGCGGTGCGGGCTACAGCGGTCGCGACGTCGTCGGCGGCCATCGGTTGGATGGACGCCGACGAGATCCGCACCGTGTCGCCGTCGGTCGCCGAATCGGCGATGCCCTTCACGAACTCGAAGAACTGGGTGGCGCGCACAACCGAAAACGGGATGGCCGATTCCTTGATGAGCTGTTCCTGCGCGTTCTTGGCGCGGAAGTAGCCGCTGGCGAGCAGCCGGTCGGTGCCCACCACCGACAGCGCGACGAGGTGAGACACCCCGGCCGACTCCGATGCGTTGAGCACGTTGCCCGTGGCGATCGTGAAGAAGTCCCACGCGGGCCCATCTTCGAACGACGGGGAGTTGGCGACGTCGACGACGACCTGCGCTCCGGTGAGCGCGTCGGCCAGCCCCTCACCCGTCAGGGTGTTGACTCCTGTGTTCGGCGCGGCGGCGATCGCCTCGTGACCGTGCTGGTTGAGCTTGGCAACGACCTTCGAGCCGATGAGCCCGGTGCCGCCGATGACTACAACCTTCATGGTGAACCTCCACTAGTTGTCTTCGTCCTGGTGAGAGCCCGTAGCGGGCCGCCTAAATCAGACTCGCGGTTGCGAAGGCGAAGCGAACCCTTGGAAATCCGTAGTCGTAGTCAGTAGTCCGTAGTGGAGGACGGAATCAGTGGTTGCAGGTGCTCAGCAGCTGTGCGTGAACGGGTCCACCGGGGTAGAGAGCACGAACGCGATCAACGTGGGAACAGCCCCCGGAACAGCGAACTCTACAAGAGCAGCAGCACAGCAGAACGCGAGTACACGCGCGGCCGCATCACGGCGACAACAGCTCCGATGCATAACAACACGAGACCGATCGCGGCTACACCGCCGATCACGGGTACGACGAGGCCAACCAGGAGGCCCGCGGCCCCTGCGGCCTTGACCGCGCCGAGCCAAGGCCACCACGAGGGGGGTACGCCGCAATCGGCCAAGGGCTGCACGACCCACTTGGCGCGCAGGAAGACTGACCCAGCCGAGAATCCCACCCATGCGGCCCAGAGGACGGTGACGACGACGTAAGCGGTGGACATCACAAAGTCCCTTCCTCGGCGGTAGGGGTTAACAACTCACGAACGAACAGCTACGACACGCTACGTATCGTGTCGTAGAACACTACGACCCCGCTCGGGTGGGTGTCAACACGACACGTGTCGTTCCCTGTAATATGCCGTGACATGTCGGCACCTAACGCGCTTCGACGTAGCCAGAAGAGTCATCGAGCGATCTTGGACGCGGCCCTGGATCTCTGTGCCGAACAGGGCTACGGCAATGTGACCGTGGAGGCGATCGCCGCGCGTGCGGGAGTGAGCAAGAAGACGATCTACCGATGGTGGCCCACAAAGGGCGCAGTCGTGTTGGAGGCACTCCATGAGTGGCGCGAGGACGCCATGACCCTTCCTGATACCGGTGACATCGTCGCCGATCTCCAGGCTCAGTTGGAGATCGTCATTGAGTTCATGACCGGCCCGCGTGGTGCCGCCTACACCGGACTCATCGCCGAATCACAACACGACGAGCGACTCGCCCACGCCCTGGCGGACAGGTTCATCCGTCCGCGCAACGAGGTTACGCTCGCACGACTGCGCACCGCACAAGAGCAACATCAGCTCGCCGTCGATGCAGACCTGCCGTTGCTCGTCGAGCGCCTGTACGGCCCGATCCACTACCGAATACTCCTCCATCTCGGACCGTACTCGCCCAGCTCCATCCGCTCCCTGATCACCGAGACGCTCGGTCCGTTACAGGCTGCGGCCTGGAGACCGTAGTCATCGGTGCGGATCCGCCTGTGCCGGTGGCTAATTGGCGATGACAGGCAACCATGCGCGCACTGCCGCCGCGCGCATCGCGGCCAGCATGCAGCAGTGCTTGGCCGCGGTAGCAACCGTTGATTCCCATGCAAGCTCATACAATTCGTTGCCGATAACCTCCCGCGCGTCGTCAAGAAACGGCCGCGAAATGTGGCCTTGACGGCGACAGGCGAGACCTGGACTGCGCACCAGTTCGGTGACAGCGGCCCGCCGGGTCGACAAAAATATCGCACCACCATGCCGGAATTCAGCGATTCACGACCGCCCCGGCCGTAGCCTTACCGCGAGAGCACGAGCCGACGATGCGTGCAGTCGGCAACCTGACAACTGCGGGGGGCGGTCATGACCACCCGGATCGACGACTCCCGCGCTGAAATCTATTCAGACCTATTCAGACGTCACCTATCTGGTGGTCCCGACCGCCTACTGGCGAGAGCACGGTCGGCAACGAGCGTAAGGAGGAGCCGTGGCATCCCTTAATCAACAGGTGTTGCGTCGCAAGCCGGTGCAGGAGATGGCGGCCGAAACCGGCGCAGACAGTGGACGCAGTGAACTCAAGCGCACGATCGGGCTCTGGAGTCTGTCGGCCATCGGTATCGGCGGCACGATCGGCACCGGCATCTTCTTCATCCTGAGCCAAGCGGTTCCGATGGCAGGGCCGGCCGTGATCTGGGCGTTCGTGATAGCCGGAGTCGTAGCCGGCCTGACCGCAGTCTGTTACGCAGAGCTGGCCGGAGCCGTCCCGGTGGCGGGCTCGTCGTACTCCTATGCCTACGCCACGCTCGGTGAGCTGACGGCGCTCGGAGTCGGGGCCTGCCTGCTGCTCGAATGGGGCGTCGCGGGCGCGGCCGTCGCCGTGGGATGGTCGGAGTACGTCAACCAGTTCCTCAACAACGTGTTCGGCGTACAGATACCCGAGGCGTTGTCGAACGCGCCAGAACAGGGCGGCGTGTTCAACCTGCCCGCCGTGGTCCTCGTGGTCATGTGCGCTGCACTCCTGATCCGCGGGGTCAGCGAGTCGGCGAAGACGAACGCCATCATGGTGGTGATCAAGATCGCGGTGCTCATCATGTTCATCGTCATCGGCATCGGGGGCTGGGATTCGAACAATCTGACGCCCTTCGCGCCGTTCGGCTTCGCCGGCGTCACGGCCGCCGCAGGCGTCATATTCTTCACCTTCGTCGGTCTGGACAGCGTCGCCTCGGCGGGCGAGGAGGCGATAAATCCGCGTCGCAACCTGCCGCTGGCGATCATGATCGCGCTGGTTACGGTCACGGTGCTGTATGTGTTGACGGCGCTGGTCGCCGTGGCGGCCCAGCCCCTCGACAAGTTCGAGGGCCAGGAGGCCGGACTGGCTCAGATCCTCGAGGATGTGGTCGGTTCGTCATGGCCCGGCACCGTGCTGGCTGCCGGGGCGATCATCTCGATCTTCAGCGTGACCCTGGTCTCGGTGTACGGCCAGACCCGAATCCTGTTCGCAATGTCGCGTGACGGCATGATCCCCGAGCTGTTCCACAGGGTGAACCCGCGGACCCTCACGCCAATCCCCAACACGATCTTCGTCGCGGTGGTGATCTCACTGCTGGCCGGTCTGATACCGATCAACTTCCTCGCCGAGATGACCAGTATCGGCACGCTGGTGGCGTTCATCACCGTCGCCATCGGTGTCATCGTGTTGCGGCAACGCAACCCGGACCTGCCGCGCAGCTTCAAGGTTCCGCTGTATCCGGTGACCCCGATCCTGGCGATTCTCGGTTCCCTGGCGATCATCACGCAGCTGCGGGTGGTCACGATCTACGTCTTTGTGATCTGGGTTGCCGCCGCGTTCGTCTGGTATCTCGTGTACGCGCGCAAGCACTCTCATCTCGGTAGGGACGAGCACGTCGGACTTACTGCGGAGGAGGGGCGAAATCGGGCATGACGATTCTCGTCGGGTACCCCATCAACCGGCGGGCCAAAGCCGTGCTCAACATGGCAGCGATGCTCGCCCGGCGAGCGGCGAGGAACTCTTCGTCTGCGTTGTCATCCCTGCACCATGGATGCCGGGCCTCTCTAGACGAGTAAGTCCGAAGTCCCGGTGATGCCCGGACGGGGGCGGAAGGCGTCGAAGATCATTGTGTGACGAACGATCTGGACGCCCTCCTGACCGCACTGTACGTGAAGATCGATGACGAGTTGACCGGACCGCGGTGGACCGGCCGTCCCCCGGTGTTGACCGACTCGCAACTGGTGTGTCTGGCGGTGGCGCAGTCGCAGCTGGGGTTCACCTCCGAGGCGCACTGGCTGCGGTATGCCCGCAAGCATTTGACCGGGATGTTTCCGTATCTGCCGCAGCAGTCCGGCTACAACAAGCGGTTGCGGGCAGCTCTCGGCCTGGTCAAGCGGGTCGTCCGGATGCTGGCACGATCGAGTGACTTCTGGCTCGATGACTGCTGGATCGTGGACTCCACCCCGCTACCGTGCGCGATGTCGCGGCCCACCGTGGCACGCTCGGAGCTGGCTGGGTGGGCCGGTTACGGCTATTGCGCGTCGCACTCGCGGTTCTACTGGGGTTTGAAGCTGTATCTGGTGTGCACCCCGGTGGGGATGCCGATCTTGTGGGCCCTAGCCGACCCGAAAATCGGTGAGCGCGAGGTGCTTTCGGCGATGCTCGAGGTCGACGCGGCCGTGGCGGGCGAGCACGACGGGATCCTGTTGATCTGTGACAAGGGTTTCACGGGACGGGATTTCGAGACACTGGTGGGTGAGTACGGGATCACCATGCTGCGGCCCTCGCGCAAGGACGAGACCGCCCGTTACGGTGAGCCGCTGCTGAAGAAGGTGCGCCAGTTGATCGAGTCGGTCAACGACACCCTAAAAGGGCAACTCGACCTTGAAGACCACGGCGGACGCAGCGTCGAGGGCGTCGCGATCCGCGTCGCCCAGCGAATACTCGCGATGGCCGCCGCGATCTGGCACAACCATACGATCGGCGCACCGATTACCCGGTCAATGATGGCCTACGACCACTGACCGACACTCGGATCAGGTGAGCATGCTAGAACTCGTGCATGGTGTACAGGTTCACGGCGCTGGTTGCGTGCGGACTCGATGATCCAGATGTGGACGACTGCATGATGGCGGGCGTGGCGGAGTCGAATGACGAAGAGGGGTTCTCCTTGTTGTTCATGTGTGACTTCGACGAGCCCGACGAACAGGACGTGTCGCTGGGCATGGACACACATTGCCTTGTCATGCCCGATCAGGGCACCGCCTACGGCTGCGTACGCGACGTGGAGCTGACCGACGACGTGCTGCGGGTGACCTTGGTTCTCGAGTCGCTGGACGATCTAGGCCTGACCGATCCCGTTGTCGAGGCGTTGCTGCGCGCGCCGGCAGCGGACGTGGCACGCTTGCGGGAAGTGCTGCCGCGCATCCTGGTCTATGGACGCCCAGATACCCGGCCGCGACTGATCACGTCGTAGCAATTCAGCAGCGGAGATAGCGCCATCTGCCACAACCGCACCACCGGCCAACCCCGCACCCGGTCACTCATACCTACGTTCACTGACCGGGCTTCGGACTTACTCGTCTAGTCTAGTTCTAGTCAGCAGGATCACCGGTTCACCGGTAATGATGCTGTGCTCTGCTGCGGCATAAACAAGAAACTCATCGGTGAAACGGTTCTCTAGACCCTTGGCGGCGTATCCCTTTTTGGCAATGATGTACCCACGTTCCCCAGCGATTCTGTGCACTTCGGCGCGGAGTGCGGCAGCTTCTTCGGCGGTTGGTGGACGCTTATGACTTTCCGTGAAATTAAGCTCCATCCAATCGAACAAACGTTTCCTAAAGGTTAATAGCGCGACAAATTATCTAGCTGCTTGACTCTTAAGAACTTTAGTTAGCCTAATCGTCGCTTGGCGGCCGCCCTCACCTGCGGCGCACTGCCTCCGTGGACCCGGCAGACGTTGGCTCCGCGTGCTGCCATCGCCCGGCACGGCTGTCCATCCTGCCTGCGGGCGGTGCAGCGAACGGCGGGAAGCACTTTCGATAGGTCGGCGCGGTCATAGGTGGGCATACGTCAAGTGTGCACGCTACATCAAGAAACCCCTATTTGGCCGACCGGAGAATGGTCTTGTCAACGTAAAGATCTCGCTTGC
>Ga0163162_10005731_pt1 | contig 12011 bp, 13 predicted proteins | sample S55metaG_FD_115310 | JGI IMG/M metagenome (GOLD analysis project Ga0163162, IMG submission 115310) | Switchgrass rhizosphere microbial communities from Kellogg Biological Station, Michigan, USA - S5-5 metaG | ecosystem: Host-associated > Plants > Roots > Rhizosphere > Soil | place: USA...
AAAAAGGTGGTTTATTCGGTTAATTGAAGTTTCCAACTCCTACAACCACGCCGTCCCGACTTGTCGGGACGGTTTTTTTATAGCCGGTCTGAAAACGGTCGCTACCATTTTTTATTCGCTTTAGAAATATGAAAGCTCAAGTTCTTATCTTTGCGGTTGGCAGGTCTTACACGACCAGCTCCTGCTCAACCTCCCCAGGGCCGGAAGGCAGCAAGGATAGGCGGTTGTAGCGGTGCGATGTAATCAGCCTGCCTTTTTTTATTTCACTTAATCACTACTGTTCTCTCATGAAGTTTTTTATCGACACAGCCAATCTTGAACAGATCAAAGAGGCAAACGAACTGGGTATACTTGATGGAGTTACTACTAATCCGTCGCTGATGGCCAAGGAAGGAATTAAGGGCCAGGACGCCATCTTCAAACATTACAAAACCATTTGCGAAATGGTGCATGGTGATATCAGCGCTGAAGTGGTATCAACCAGTTTTAAGGATATCGTAGAAGAAGGAAAAAAATTGGCCGCCATTCACCAAAACATCGTTGTAAAAGTGCCGATGATAAAAGACGGTGTAAAGGCAATGCATTGGTTCACGAACAATGGCATTCGTACTAACTGCACACTTTGTTTTTCTGCAGGACAGGCGATATTAGCTGCAAAGGCAGGAGCCGCATATATTTCACCCTTTATTGGCAGAATAGACGATACGGGATGGAATGGAGTTCAATTGATCGAGCAGATTGTAAAAATTTACAAGATCCAGGGATTTAAAACCCAAGTGCTGGCAGCATCGATCAGGAATCCAAATCATATTGTGCAGTGTGCAGAAGCGGGCGCCGATGTCTGTACCTGTCCGCTTGAGTCGATCCTTGGCTTATTGAAACATCCGCTTACAGATATTGGTCTTGCAAAGTTTTTGGAAGACGCGAAGAAGTCCGCGTGATCACGTGAGACGTCAAGCGTGAGGCGTGAAAAATGAATATTGGTGTGAATCAAAAATTCAATCTGATATTCTTTTTTCTTTTCTCTTCTAAGAAGGAGGTTAAATCCAGCGGTCCGTCGACAAATGAATGGATGTTGTTCTTTGATTCCACTAAGTCGTTTCTTCTTTTTATCGATTATCCAGTAAGTTTTTATCCCATTGCTAACACTTATGGTCGTCGCAATAACATAATCATTATCTGATTTGACACTGTCCACAAATTTCGAGTAATCTCCATTCTTATCGAAATGTTCCTCGTAGGCCATCGGGATCAAATACGTTCCAGCGATACAATCTCCAAAACTTTTACCTGTACATTGTACGATCACCCTGTCCTCTCTTCGATCACCTTCTAGCAGGTAAATATTATCACCCAAATTGTCAGAATTACAACTTGATAATAAACCTATCAGAACAGGTAAGGCGACGAAAAAATAACGGCATCCCATCTACTAAAGTTTCTTGTAAATTCTTTGACTGACTCTACATTGACGTTTCTCGATTCACGTTTGACGTCTCAATTCCCCACCGGTTGCAAAAGTGAATTCAGCGACGTAAATCCGATCAACTCATCGGCGCGGGCTCCAAAGGCATGATAATAAACCAACACCATGTAGTTATTTTCAGTGGCCCAATAATTTCCCTCTGTATTTGCAATTGAAAAATTTCCTGCGCCCCGATTATCGGTTATCGTAACATAGGAGTAGTTATAATAGCCCTGTTTCAGGAAAAGGGTTTTTTCATAAGCCCCTTTGTCAGCGTTAAAGATCATCTTTGTTGAATCATTGATATTATAACCCGTCAATTCACCGTAGATGTAAATATTTTTCCCTTCATAGGGACGGTTAGCCGGGGGAAAGTAACTAAAATGCACGTAGGCATAATCCCCCTGCCAGTAAGGATTTACATTATCAGCATTTTCAATGGTAAATAAACCGTTCAGGTCACGATAGTAAATGTAAGGTTGCTGCAATCGCTCCCCATCGGGCTTTACAAATACATCGGTAACGGTTTTGTTTTTATCAAGACGTTGCATCCGGTCGGTCATTAAGCGCAAACTGCGAAGATCGATCCATCTCCATTCCTTCCCGCCGGGAAATGAGGTAATGCCCTCGTCATTGTACCCAAAATAATTACCCCGAAAAATATTCGGGCGATTCAGATACAAGGCGGTCGGCCACGCAAAGTTTTGAATGATAACAACGTGAACATCCTGCTGATTAAAAACATTGACTGTGCTGTTCACGGTGACCCCAACATTTACCTTTTGATACTTCTGGAACCATTGGGCATTAAAAGGCTGCTGAATTTCCGCGGCAATTGTTGACCTGTTGTCCACCACTAAAAAACGCTTTGTAAAAACAATTTTGGATGTGTCCCCGTCTAAAAAAACTTTTAATAAATAATTCCCTGAACGCGTCGGAACACAATTCCGGTCGGGCAGTATTGCCTCGTAATGAGTATAACGGGTTATAGCAATAGAAGAATTCCTGTAATCGCTTATGCGAACGTTTTGAAACCCCCGTATATAATCGAATGTAAAAAGAGTGGAAGGCGTCCAGTCAGCATTGCAAAGTAAGTAAGTGTAATAGTAGCTTTTGACATCGTTATCCATGTCATCAAAATGCAGTTCAAATTGATCGGCACTGTTCAAAGCCATCACGGGGTAGCTGTAAATATCGGCATACCGGGTAAGAGTGATAGAGCGAATATTGGATCTGTAGACATAATCGGGAATTTGCGCGTTACTGATTAAAGAGCAAATCACCAACCATAGCGTAAGAAAAATTTTCATAAAGTGAATTTATTGATCATTACGTTGAACATATTGTGAAATTCCGAAAAAAAGAGGATAAATCTTTTTAGTCAACTACTTTTGTTCGTAAGACATCTTCGAAGAGACAAAATTCAGCCATTGAGGGTTGCAAGCTTCATAGCCAATCGAATTGCATTTAACCGTCAAAGATCTTTTTCACGGTTCATTATACGCCTGTCCATTGTGGCAACAACGATCAGCGTTGCTGTCATGATCGTTACCCTGGCATTCACAAACGGATTCCAGGAAACTGTAAGTCAAAAGATTTTCAGCTTTTGGGGCCATGTCCGTGTCCAGTATAAGCAGCCTATGAAAAGTACGATCGCAGAAGAAGAGCAGATTGAAAAAAACGATACGGTTATCCAGCTCATCCGGCAAAATCCCAATGTTGTCAGCATTCATCCTTTTGCGACCAAATATGCGATCCTGAAAACCAAAGATGAAATGGACGGTGTTTTGATGAAGGGTCTGGATCGCAGTTATGATTTTGATCATATCCGGCGATTCCTGAAACAAGGAAGATGGTTGAATTTCAACGATACGACATATAGCCGCGAGATCATTATTTCGACTTACACCGCCAATGAACTGAAATTAGATCTGAACGACAAGGTTGTCATCTATTTTATACGACCTGACGGATCATTGCGCCCTGATAAACTTTCCATTGTTGGCATTTATAAAACAGGGATTGAAGACTATGATAAAACCTTTGCTATCGGCGACCTGAAGCTGATCCAAAAATTGAACGGCTGGCAGCCAAATGAGATCGGCGGTTATGAAATTTTTCTGAAAGACTATCACCAGATGCAAAAGGTTTCTGATGACATTTTTTATAATATAGAAAAATTCCCATCCAGTTGGGATACAAAAACTGTGAGGGATCTTTACCCCAACATCTTTGATTGGCTAAGCATGCAGGATGTAACAAGAAATGTGCTTATCGGTTTTATGGTGGCGGTAGCGGTTATTAACCTGATCACATGCCTTATCATTTTAGTATTAGAACGGATCAGGATGGTTGGCGTGTTAAAAGCCCTGGGTGCAGGAAACTGGACCGTACAAAAAATATTTCTTCAGCATTCTACTCTTATCACGATCATCGGGATCATTCTGGGCGCTGCCGTTGGTCTCGGTCTTTGTTGGTTACAACGATCAACCGGTTTTATAAAACTCAACGAAGAGGCTTACTATATGAGTGAGGCCGCTGTAAAGATCGTGTGGTGGCAGATCGCCCTGATCTGCGGGTGTACGTTGTTGGTTTGTTTCCTTGTCCTGATGATCCCTTCGATCATTGTCCGGAAGGTAAGGCCCGTCAAGGCTATCCAGTTCAGATAGTAATTTTCATTCACCCGGGCAGTTAGACAATTTTAAATGTTATATTGCCAAAATTTCCCTTTACAATGATTGATGTTTCTACAGAAATAGATATCAATTGCTCAAGAGATAAAGTGGCGGAGTATTCTGCCAATCCTGACAACGCCCCGAAATGGTATGTGAATATCAAAGCAGCCAAATGGAAAACACCAAGGCCGTTGAAAGTAGGCTCTCAAATTGTGTTTAAGGCGACCTTCCTGGGAAAGGCTTTGGTATACATCTATGAGATTTCAGAGTATGCTGCTGAACAAAAAATGGTAATGAAAACAATCATGGGACCTTTCCCAATGGAAACGATCTATACATGGAAGACCATTGAGGGGAATGGGACGCGGATGAGTTTGCAGAACAAGGGTAACCCGACGGGTTTAAATAAATTATTAACGCCTCTTTTTTCATTCGCTATAAAAAAAGCAAACAATAAAGATCTTCAACGGCTGAAACAAATAATTGAAAGGGAGTGTCCACTAAAGGCTTAACTCCCGGGAAGAAATGTTGTCGACTCTTCTCACCTTCTCCAGCCCGTAAAGAACAATTCAAAGCACGTCACCGAAAATAATTTCTAACCGTTAACTTCGCTCAAATTTTTTTAGATGAATTTACATGAATACCAGGCAAAGGAGTTGCTCAAAAAATACAATGTACCGGTGCAGGAAGGCATCGCTTGTGGCACGGTTCACGAAGTAGAAGAAGCCTATAGGCAAATCAAAACCCAATTTGGAAGCAGCTTTGCGGTTGTAAAAGCACAAATACATGCAGGTGGCCGTGGTAAGGGAACGATCAAAGAAACCGGCATTAATGGAGTGAAGGTTGGAAAAAGCCTCGAGGAGATCAGCGATTTCGCAAGAAAGATCCTGGGAGGCACATTGGTAACAGTGCAAACCGGCTCAGCAGGTAGGATCGTGCATAAGGTTTTGATTGCACAGGACATGTACTATGACGGGCCGAGCGAAAGAAAGGAGTTTTATTTATCGGTTCTGCTCGACAGGACGAAGGGTCAAAACGTAATCATGTACAGTACTGAAGGGGGAGTGAATATTGAAGATGTGGCACATAATACTCCTGAAAAAATTTTCAAAGAATGGGTGCATCCTTCCGGTGGATTGCAGGCTTTCCAGGCCAGAAAGATATCTTTTAACTTAGGACTGACGGGAAATGCATTTAAGAATTGTGTGCGATTTGTTACCAATTTATATAATGCCTATGTGGGTTTGGATTGTTCGATGCTGGAGATCAACCCGCTTTTTAAAGCGGCGGATGAAAAGATAGTGGCGGTAGATTGCAAAATGAATTTGGATGAAAATGCATTGATGCGCCACCCTGATCTTTCAGCCATGCGTGATGTAACGGAAGAGGATCCAACCGAAGTAGAAGCTGGCCAGTATAATCTGAATTTCGTAAAGCTTGATGGAAACGTCGGTTGCATGGTAAATGGAGCGGGACTGGCCATGGCAACCATGGATATGATAAAATTGAGCGGTGGTGAGCCTGCAAACTTTCTGGATGTAGGTGGAACGGCCAATGCTCAAACGGTGGAAGCCGGGTTTAAAATTATTTTGAAGGATGCCAATGTAAAGGCAATACTTATAAACATTTTTGGTGGTATTGTCCGCTGTGACCGTGTTGCGCAGGGGGTGATCGATGCCTATAAAAATCTTGGGAATATACATATACCGATCATCGTTCGTCTTCAGGGAACAAATGCCGAAGAAGCAAAGAAATTAATTGATGAAAGCGGGTTGAAAGTGCAGTCAGCAATTTTGCTGAGTGAAGCGGCTGAGCTGGTGAAGAAAGCTGTGGCTTAGATGATAATTGATAGTGGATAGATGTTAGTGGAATTCCCGTTTTTGCCGGGAATTTTTTTATTGCCTATATGTAATCTTCAAAATCATGGCATCATCTTCATAAATGATTGCTATGAGACGATCACTATTCAATTTACTTTTTGCACTATCCTTTTTTTGTGCATATTCCCAAACGACCATACAAAGTAAAATAGAAAACGTAACCGTATTTCTGAAAGGGGCGCAGGTAGAACGTTCTGCCAAACAAAATCTTTCTGCAGGGAAATATAATATTGCTTTCGATGGCATTTCTCCAAAAATTGATAAGCAAAGCATCCAGCTAAAAGCGGAAGGTAAGCTTAGTATTCTCTCAGTAACACATCAAATCAATTTTCTTAAGGAGCAGCAGACGCAGGATGAAATAAAACAAATTGAATTGCAGAAAGAGGCTCTTCTTGACAAGATAGTGATGGGAAAAAACATGCAAAACGTGTACAAACAAGAGGAACAAATGATCATAAAAAATCAGACCATCAAAGGAGACAACGCTACGTTGCAGGCCAATGAATTAAAAGAAGCGGCTGATTTTCAACGTCAGCGCTTAACAGAAATATACCAAAAGCTGCAGGACGATGAGCACAGCTTAAAAAAGATGGACGTTGATCTTCAAAAGATCAATAAACAACTTATTGAGCTAAATCAGAAAAAAGATCTTTCCACCAGTGAGATCATAGTAGCGGTTGACGTAAAAGAGGCAACGAATGTTTCATTTCGCCTGAGTTATTTGGTAAAACAATCAGAATGGTATCCGACCTATGATATCAGAGTGCAGGATATTGCGAAGCCACTTACACTTCAAATGAAAGCGAACATCAAACAGCAGTCAGGCGAGGACTGGAAGGACGTAAAATTGTTCCTTTCGACGGGCGATCCGAACGAAAATGGAACCCGACCTACACTTATGCCCCTGTATCTGAAATACTATTATCCGGTTGCATCCTCTCCGCTCATGATAAGAGGTATCACGAGTATTTACGGAAGCCAGGCGACGAATATGATCTCAGGAATCGTACGGGACGAAAAAGGAGCACCGATTTTCGGTGCCACAGTGGCCGCAAAAGGGACAAGCATTGCGACCGTCACTGATGCTTCAGGGAATTTTTCATTACAATCGCCATCTGGTAATACTACAATTGTTATTTCTTATGTCGGTTTCGGCACACAGGAAGTAAAGAATGCCTCCGGCTATACTGCCATTACATTGAAGGAGGATACAGCAAATTTGAGTGAGGTAGTTGTTACCGGATATGGTTCCCCCGGGGCTGACGATTTTTACTACAATAACAAAAGTTATAAAAAGAAAAATGATGAAACCGCCATCAGCGCAACGACTTTATATAAACCGACCACTGTCGTTTTTGAAATTGAAGACCCTTATAGTGTTCCAAACGATGGAAAAACGTATACTGTAGAGATTAGCGGCTATGACCTTAATGCTTCTTATGAATACTATGCAGTCCCTAAAATGGATGCTAATGCCTATCTCACTGCAAAAATCACCGACTGGCAAGAGTTGAATTTACTACCTGGAGAAGCTAATCTTTTTTTCGAAGGGACATATCTTGGAAATTCTTCCCTGGATGTTCTGAACGCAGGAGATACCTTAAAACTTTCTCTGGGAATTGATAAGGGCGTTGTAATAAAAAGAACCTTGCTAAGAGAATACAGTCAGAAAAAATTCCTCGGAGCTAATAAAACCGATAGTCGTCAATATGAAATTGTCATTCGGAATAATAAACAGCAACCGGTCAATATTATATTGGAAGATCAGTTCCCCATTTCAACAAATAAAGATATAGAGGTGGAGAAACTGACGTATGAAGGAGGCAAACTTGATGAAGACACCAGAAAGATAACCTGGAACCTGACTATTGATGCAAAGAAGGATGCGAAACTTCAATTAGGTTATTCAGTAAAATATCCTAAGGATAAGACCCTGCAACTGGAATAGAAAGTATTTCGGAATTTCCGACATGGCGGGGTACATAGTCATCTCAATTCCGATTATACGGCTTCCACTTCATACACAGGACTAAACAAATAAACCCTCCCGGTTTGGATCTCAACACACCTGAAACGCTTTCTCATCTTCTCCCCTCTCTTAAAGATCCTGCCATCATCACATCGAAATATTCCGTTCTCGGGTATCTCCTCGACCAGCCTGTGATGAGTTTTCCTGTCATCATATTTCCTCAACACCCTGATCAATCCATCTTCGGCGCAACTGGTAGCTGCGGGATTTTTCAGGGAGTCCAGCAGTTCATATTCGATATCAGCCGGGAAAATTTTATTCTCAAGAAATTGCTCCAACAATTTTCCATAGATCATTTTCCATTCTCTTCCATGCGACAGCACTTTATTGCCAAACTGCTCAAACGTTAACAAATGAGCGAGTTCATGCAACAATGTGATCAAAAAGGAAAATTTATTCAGGTTACCATTTACACTAATGCGGTGATTGGAAAAATGTGTTCGGTGGCGGTAATCGCCCAGTATGCTTTTCCTTTCAGCCGCTACCGTGAGATGTACTTTGTAAAATTGCAGATACTGCAGCACTGCCTCATAGGTCCCGGGCGGAAGAAATCGTTGCAAATGATCAATGGGCGTTTCCTTTTTAGGCATTTTTCTTTTCCTTCAGGATCTTTGTAAGTACAGATACTTCAATGAAAGTGTAAATAAGATACAAACCCATGCATGTAAAAAGCGCAGGTCGGTTTACATTTCTCCGGAACAAAAAGATATAGATCAACGCAGCTATCACACAGATAAATAGTTTTATCATGATACTCATGTATACACTGCGTACAAATGCCTGCGGGTTTTCAGATTTCAGTCCGTTCCTGGCGGACATAAAAGATACAAGTGTCGCTGCTAAAAGGACCAGGTTTCCAATAATGAGCACCGATTGGTCAAACCCGGCACGTTCTAAAAAATTTTTACCGGTAAGAAATAATGCGTTTAGCAGGATAAAGAAAATAATAATGGGGAGCAGTGGACTCCTATTTCTTCGCATCGCTATCCTTTTGTTTCGATGTTTCCTTTACAATTTTGTAAATAATACCCACCAGCACGATCACCGGTAATATCAATACCAGCAAAGGTGCAGAAATTTTTAACCATTTATCGACTTTTACCCCAACGAAAACAGCCAACCCGAGCGCCACAAAAATTTGCGTGCCCATGCTGGCATAGCGAAGAAGCTCACTGTAATTTTTATTGGACGGCTGCTTTGATTCCATTGGTGTTGCTCACCCTGTCAGCTACGTTCAGGCTGGATTTCTCGACACTGGGTTTTTCATTGCTTCCCATGTGACACTGGCCATTGAATATAGCAGTGGGCTCTACCTGCAATTTACCGGCATAAACGTTCCCGTTTACAACGCAATCCCCGCGTAGCTGTAAAAGGTCCTTCGTTTTAATATTGCCGGAAACCTTTCCGACAATATCGGCCTGGTTACCGGAAATGTCGCCTTCGACGCTTCCGCTGGCACCAATCACTATTTTGGCAGTGCTGCTTACATTGCCAATAATTGTTCCATCGATCCTGAGATCGTGGTTGCTATTAAGATCGCCTTTTACTGTTGTGCCGGCACTGATCAGGGTAGCGCCGCTACTACCATTGGTTTTTTCATTGCTCATAATCATGGTTGATTTGTTAAACATAGGTATTTATTAAAGTTTTTCTATTAGGATCTGGATTGGCAAGCGGGGAGTTACATACACGACGATACAGAGCAACAAACCCACATCAGTCGTTTGAATAATCTTCCTTGGGTAAATTGATCTTCGTTGTATCCAGGTTCACCGAAACATCCCCTTTCAGCACCTTCTTTAATCCGTCTATATAACGTGCCTGGTAGTTTACTTGTTGTTCCAGGGAGTCAGTTCTGTATTTTAATTCCCTGTAGTCACGCCCGATCTTAAGGTCATCATAGCCGGGTATATAGTACTTCAAAGGCGTGAAGACGATCAGTGCAACAGTAAGTCCTACCAGCACGACAAAAATGGTACTCAGCAAGACATACACACTGAACCGGGACAATTTAAATGTTACCACTTCCTCATACGTATCATCATTCATTACTACCAGTCGATAACGGTTCCGCAGTCTCTTAAAAGTGCTGTTGGTATCAAATTTTACCATAAACTAAGAATGAGAGCTAAAGGTAATAAAACAAGGAGATAAATTCCAGGTGTCTCGGGCCATCGTATTTCTATTAGGATTTTGTTGCGTCGTTCCGAAGGAATTCCTTCGGGACACCCTTATACTTTCAGTATTTCTACTGAGCACGGCTGGCACTGTTTTAGAAGTATTTATCTGTAAATATTCGTAAACTTAAAAATTCATTTATGAAAAAGTTATTGTGCGTTATTGCTTTCCTGTTCTGCCTGGGTTTGTCCTATTCAGTCAGTGCACAGGCCGTGAAAAAGACAACACAAGCGGTCGAAAAAGGGGCGAAGAAAGCGGGCAATGAAACCGCAGAAGTGGCTTCAAAAGGCAAGGCGACAGTTACGGACAAAGTATATAAAGACAAGGTAGGTCCAAAAGGCCAAAAAATTTACATTGATGGCCACTCCAGGTACTACTGGATAGATGAAAAAGGTCACAAGAATTATGTAACTGAAGCAGAGCTGAAAGCCAGGAAGAAGTAAGTAGTTCATGTCAAAACACGCAAGGGTCTTCGGTGCCGGGGACCCTTTTAATTTTAAGTCCGTCGCGTCAATGGTCACAACGGATAATCATTCCAATAAATTTTTTTTCTTCATCTTTGCCCCCATTCCTAATTTTAAAGCTTAAAGAAAATAATGATCGACCTTTCTAATGAACTTGCCATCGGTATCGACATTGGCGGCACCAATACAAAATATGGCATTGTCAATCATCGCGGCGAGATCCTTGAAAAAGACGACTTAAGAACTGATGCCTATCCCAAAGTGGAGGAATTTGTAGACGCGTTATATGAAGCCGTAAATCCTATCATTAAAAAATATAGCGGCGAAAAGTCCATCAAAGGCATCGGCATTGGGGCGCCCAATGGAAATCCTTTTAGCGGCACCATTGAATATGCACCGAATCTGAGATGGAGAGGAGTGATACCATTATGTGACCTGGTGACCGCTAAATTTAAAATATCTTCTGTCATCAATAACGACGCGAAATCGGCGGCCATTGGCGAAATGACCTATGGTGCAGCAAGAGGAATGAAGGATTTTATCATGATCACCCTGGGTACCGGCGTGGGAAGTGGAATTGTTGTCAATGGCCAGGTTGTTTACGGACACGATGGATTTGCAGGTGAGCTAGGCCACACAACTATCCGGCCGGGCGGACGGAAGCACCCCGGTACGGGAATGCATGGTACTGTCGAAACATATGCCTCTGCGACGGGAATCGCGGTTACCGCTAATGAAATGCTGGACGAAGATCCCAGAGCAGATAGTTCGATGCGTAAGTATCGCAGGGAAGAAATCACTGCCAAAGTAGTGGCGGAAGCTGCTGAAAAGGGAGACAAAATTGCCCAGGAGGTTTATCGGTTTACCGGGCAAATACTGGGTGAAGCTCTCGCAAACTTTGTCATGTTTTCCTCGCCAGAGGCGATTATACTTTTTGGAGGAGTTATTAAAGCGGGCGACCTGATCCTAAAACCGACGAGAGAACACATGGAAAAAAATCTGCTGCCCATTTTCCAAAACAAAGTGAAACTCGTTTTTAGTGAATTGAAGGAAGCCGACGCTGCAATACTGGGTGCAAGTGCTCTTGTGTGGGAAATGAAGGACACTGTTACAAGCTAAACGTATTTAAGGGTCATAGGTAGCTGCTCCTGAAACTTTCAAATCATCCTTCCTTTGTATATAAGTGATCAGTTGCCAGTTTTGCCTGTTAGCAGCTGATTGGTTGCTAGCTAAGTCGACCGGAACAGGGATCTGAAAATCCATTTTTTCTTTTGCGGGTAATTTCAAAAATGATCTGACCACATTCGTGTGAGATAGCTT
>Ga0163162_10005734_pt1 | contig 12008 bp, 10 predicted proteins | sample S55metaG_FD_115310 | JGI IMG/M metagenome (GOLD analysis project Ga0163162, IMG submission 115310) | Switchgrass rhizosphere microbial communities from Kellogg Biological Station, Michigan, USA - S5-5 metaG | ecosystem: Host-associated > Plants > Roots > Rhizosphere > Soil | place: USA...
CCCAATCGGTGCAAGCGACAACGACCTCACCCGGCACTTCGCGGACCCGCCACTAGGCGAGCGGATCATCGTCGCCGGACGTGTGCTCGATGAAGACGGCCGCGGTGTTCCGAACGCTCTGGTGGAGGTGTGGCAAGCGAATGCATCCGGGCGCTATCGCCATTCGAGAGACAGTCACCCGGCGCCTCTCGACCCGAATTTCCTTGGAGCCGGCCGCGCGATCACCGACGACGCCGGCAATTACCGCTTCGTCTCTATCAAGCCCGGCGCCTATCCATGGCGCAATCATCCGAATGCTTGGAGGCCGGCTCACATTCACTTCTCGCTCTTCGGCGCGGGGTTGCTGAGCCGCCTGGTGACGCAGATGTATTTTCCCGGCGATCCACTGATGGCCATCGATCCGGTGCTGCATTCGATCGCGGATGAGGGCGCGCGCCAGCGCCTGGTGTCGTCATTCGATTTGTCTCGCACCGAGCCCGAGTGGGCCATGGGCTACCGTTTCGACATGGTGCTACGTGGCCGCTCGGCGACGCCATTTGAGGAAAGCGCGCGATGACGCTGATCCCGACTGCTTCGCAAACCGTTGGGCCGTTCTTCAACTTTGGCCTGACTACAAACCATGCTCTCGGCATCATGGCCCCCGACGGCGCGGAGGGCGAACACATCACTTTGATATTCCGCGTCATCGATGGCGACGGCGAACCTACTCCCGGCGATTCCATGATCGAGCTGTGGCAAGCGGACTCGCAAGGGCGCTACCAGCATCCCGCGGACTCGCGCTCCGCCGACGCCGACAAGAATTTCTGTGGATTCGGGCGGCTGGAGACGGATGCCAACGGCGTCTGCGTATTCGAGACGGTGAAGCCAGGCCGCGTGCCTAGCACTGACGGCAGCGCGCAAGCGCCGCATATCAACGTCACTCTCTTCGCACGAGGTCTCGGGAAACCGCTTCGCACGCGCGTCTATTTTGCAGGCGAGCCGGCGAATGCCGATGATCCGGTGCTATCGCTCATACCGGCCGACCGGCGCGAGACGGTGCTCGCAAAGCCGGTGGCCGCGCAGCCAAACGCGTGGGCCATCGAGATCCATCTGCAGGGGGAAGCGGAAACCGTTTTCCTCGATGTGTAAGATCGGGACGTGTAAGATCAGGTAATGTTCACGCGATTGATGGACAGCCTGGCGGCCACCGAAGCGCTCTCGCGCGTTTTCTCTGATGCCAGCGTGCTCCAGGCGATGCTCGATTTCGAGGTTGCGCTCGCCCGCGCAGAGGCCCGATGCGGCGTGATTCCGGCACAGGCTGCGGAGACCATCGGCACCGTGGCGCGGGCCGACGCCTTCGACTCCGCTGACTTCGCGGAACTCGTGCGACTCTCCTTGCGCGCCGGAACTCCGGCGATTCCCTTGGTCCATGCGCTCAAAGAAAAGGTGCGCGCAAAAGACCCCTCCGCCGTGGATTTCGTCCACTGGGGCGCCACCAGTCAAGATGTTGTCGACACCGCACTGGTTCTGTTGTTATCAAACTGCCGCGCGTTGCTCGCCGCGGACCACGATCGCATCCGGCATGCCTTACGCCGCTTGAGCGACGAGCATGCGGATACTGTCATGTTAGGTCGCACTCTATTACAGCCAGCTCCTCCGGTAACCTTCGGTTTGAAAGCCGCCGGCTGGTTCGCGGCGCTGCGGCGCGGATGGTGGCGCGTCGACAGCCGGTTCACGGAATCGCAATACCTGCAATTCGGAGGCGCGAGCGGAACCCTCGCGGCGCTCGGCGATCGCGGAATTGCCGTCAGCGAAGCTTTGGCGGAAGAGCTGTCACTAAAGTGCCCGGATGCTCCCTGGCATGCCTATCCCGACCGGCTCGCGGCCCTGCTCGCCGCGCTCAGTATCTATACGGCGAGCCTTGGAAAAATCGCGCTCGATATAGCGCTTCTCATGCAGCACGAAGTCGGCGAAGCCGCCGAACCCGGTGGAGACGGACGCGGAGGATCGTCCGCCATGCCGCATAAACATAATCCGACGGCATGCATGTTGACCATCGCGGCCGCGAAGCGCACTCCGGGACTCATGGCGAATTTTCTCAACGGCATGCTACAAGAGCACGAGCGCGCGCTCGGCGGCTGGCAATTGGAATGGGTCACGGTTCAGGGAATGGTACAGGCTACCGGCGTGGCGCTGGAGTCGATGGCCGAAGTGATCGAAGGTTTGACCGTCGACCCACAGCGTATGCTCCGCAATATCGAAGCTACTCAAGGAACCGTTTTCGCCGAAAAGGCCATGATGCAGCTTGCGGAGACCATGGGACGGGAGGAAGCGCGCCGCGTGGTGGAAGAGACGCTACAGAAAACCGGATCGCCGCCGGAGTTGCCCGGACTGCTGTCGCCGGAATCATACCTAGGCAGCGCGGAAGCATTTCGCGTGCGCTTGCTCGAGGAGGAAAAGTAGGATGCCGTTCGCGATTTCTGAAGGCGCTCGCATCTTCTACCGGCTGGAGGGCGCGGCGGAGAAGCCTCTGCTGGTGTTCGTGCACTCGCTCGGCGTCGACCACGGCCTGTGGGATCCGCAGATGCCCGCACTGCTGCGCCACTTTCAGGTGCTGCGCCTGGACCTGCGCGGCCACGGCGCATCAGATTCTCCTGCCGGCGATTACACCATCGAGCAACTCGGCCGGGACGTGATCGCAGCCGTGGATTCCGCCAAGCGCGAGCGTTTCGCATATTGCGGGCTGTCGCTGGGCGGGATGATCGGCCAGTGGCTGGGCGCGAATGCCGCGCACCGAATCACGCATCTTGTGCTGGCCAACACCTCGCCGCGAGTCGGAGCCCCGGAGTTATTCGACGCGCGCCGCAAGGCGGTGCTCGAAGGCGGCATGACGGCTGTCGAGAGCGCCGTGATGGAGCGCTACTTCAGCCCGCCCGTGCTGGCCTCGTCCAACCCGCAGGTGGCAACCACGCGAACCGCGTTGCTTGCGGCGAATCCGGTGGGTTATGCGGGATGCTGCGCTGCGATCCGCGACATGGACCAGCGCCCACTCCTCGGCCGCATTCGAGTGCCTACGCTTGTCATCGGTGGTTCTCTAGACGCCGCCACGCCTTGGGAGGGGCATGGCGATTTACTCACCGCAGCGATTCCCGGCGCACGCTCAGTAGTACTCGAAGCAGCGCACCTTTCGAACGTGGAATTGCCGTCAGCATTCACCAGCGCGCTCTTCGACTTCCTGTTGCCGCCCCAGGCCGATGACCGTCTGGCCGCAGGTTTCGCAATGCGCCGCGCGATACTCGGTGATGCCCACGTCGACCGCTCAATCGCAAATGCCACCGGCCTGACGCGCGATTTCCAGGATTTGATCACGCGCTACGCGTGGGGAACTATATGGACTCGACCCGGTCTCGATCCGAAAGTCCGCCGCCTCCTGGTGCTGGCCATGACGGCATCGCTCGGACGCTGGGAAGAATTCCGCTTGCACGTGCGGGCCGGTTTAGCTGGCGGCCTCGAACTAACCGACTTGGAAGAAGTGCTCTTGCAAGTCGCGATTTACGCGGGCGTGCCGGCGGCCAACACCGGCTTTCATATCGCGTCCGAAAAGTAGCGCTCGCCGCCGTCTTTAGATATGCCCCCGCAGGCCGTCCTGCATTGGACGCCCCGCTTCGATCGACGCCAGGATGGTGTCGAGGTTCACCGGCGCTCTGCGGAACACTTCGTCTCCCACCGCATCGGCGATCGCGTTCAGAACCGCGGCGCATCCGCCTCCCACCGGCGGCTCCCCAATGCCGCGCGCGCCCACCGGGGTTTCCGGATCCGGAATGTTCACCGCGTCCCACTTCATATCCACCGGCAAATCCATAATCGTCGGCGGTTTGTTGTAGTGCATCCGTTTCGCAATAGGCAAGCCGTAATGCTGGTCGTAGACCCATTTCTGACCGATCGCGTGGGCGATTCCCAGAACCGACCGGCCCATAACCTGTCCGCCCAGCGCGCGCGGATGGATCACCGTGCCGACGTCCGCCACCGCTAGGAAGTCCGTAAGGTGATACTTGCCGGTTTCGAGATCCACCTGAACCTCAGCGAAGCTCGCGCCGACCGAAAACGTCTGGCCATCGTGCGGATACTTGTCGCGCGCAGCCACCACCAATCCCTGACCGGCCAACCCTTGCACCGAAGCCTTGGTAACTCGATTCACTTCAGGGTCGGTGACTTCGTGTCCGTCGTAGACTCCACCGAGCTTGATAGCACGCTGCGCCGCCTGCGCCAGGCTCATCCCAGCGCCGCCGCCCTTGCGGAAGACCCGTTCGTTCGCGACCTCGTAGTCGGCAGGGCTACCACCCAGATCCTTCGCCGCAATCTCCTGCAACCGCTTTATGCCCTCTTCGGCGACCGCATGCGCCGCGCGCGTCATGGCATGCGTGGTCTGGCTCCCGCCCGAGACGCAGCTCCACGGCAGATTCTTCGCCGAACTTCCCCAAGTGACTTCGACTTTTTCCCACGGTACACCCAGCATTTCCGCCGTCACGCGGTGGACATCATGCACCGACTCGGTGCCTAGATTGCCGATGCCCGATTGTATGTAGAGCTTGCCATCCGGCTTAATGACGAATAGTCCGTCAAAACCGATGGACCCGCCCGAATAAGCGCTCACCGAAACGCCCACGCCGCGCGCCATGTTTCCGCTCTTCTTGGGCAGCGCCGCCCGTTCCTTCCAGCGGAATTGCTCCGCGCCTTTGTCGAGCGCCTCCTTAACGAATGAACTGGTCGCATGCGGCAGTTTCCCGTTCGCGGCCGGAGGCCCAAAGGGCGCCTTGCCTTCCGGCGCATTGATTCGGCGCAGTTCCACTTGATCGATCCCGAGCTTGCGCGCCGCCTGCACCAGCGCCGTCTCCATGATGGTGATGCCCTGCATGCCTCCCGGCGCACTCTGGGCTCCGCGCGGCGGCGTATTCGTCAGCACAGTCAAACCACGGAAGCGCATGGCTTGCGGCTGATATAGCAAGGACACGATTCGTCCGGCCGAAGCGGAGTCGCCAACCGCATCATACGCGCCGTTATCGCAGATGACGAACATATCAAGCCCGGTGATGCGGCCTTCTTTTGAAAAGGCGATCTTCATCCGGCCCAGCATCGCGGGACGCGCACGCCCGATGTAATACTCTTCCTCACGGCTGATGCGCATCATCACCGGAGCATTAGCTTTCTTCGCGAGCAGCGCCGGAATGATCAGCGAAATAGCCGCCGTGCCCTTGCTGCCAAAACCTCCGCCGGTATATTCGCTGATAAGCACCACCTGGTCGGGAGTAATTCCCAGCCACCGCGCGATTGCAGGGACCGTTTGCGCGGTGCTCTGCGTGCCCGTATAAACGAAGACTTTACCGTTCTGCCAGTAGGCCATCGCCGTGCGCGTCTCCAGGCAAATGTGACTGGTGTTGGGCGTCACGAAAGTGTGATCCATCGTGTACGCGGCATTTTTGAAGGCGGCGTCGAGGTCACCGAAGGCCCATTCGTCGGTTGCCTTGCCCATCGGCAGCTTGCCGTCTTTGGCGTCGGCGAACTCGGCTTCGGTCCACTTGAGTTCATTAATCGTTGGTACCGGAGCGGATGGTCGTTGCCCAGGCGCGGCCGGCGGCGCGGGAGGGCGCACCCAGACGTTCCCTTCCGTTCGCGGATTCGGACTGCCGGGCTTCAACGTCTCGAGCGGATCGACGACATACGGCAACCGCTCATAATCGATGCGAATTCTCTCGATGGCTTCGACCGCCGTTAGCTCATCCACCGCTACCACCGCGAGAATCGGTTCGCCCTGATACACCGGCTCATTGGTGAGACCCTGGTCGCCCAACTTATTAGCCTTGATCACAGTGCCGTTGTCGGTGAGGCTCTCGGCCGGAGCAGGCAGATCGTCGGCCGTGAGAATCGCCTTCACTCCCGGCATCGCCAAAGCCGCGCTGGTGTCGATATTACGAATCCGCGCGTGCGGGTAAGGGCTCAGCAGCAGCCGCGCGAACAGCATGCCGTCGACGCGATAATCCTCAGCGTATTTTGCTCTTCCGGTCACCTTCGCGACCAGGTCTGGCGTCGGATAATCCTTGCCAATCAATTTGTGATCGGATGGATTCAATCTGGCAGGCATGTTTGACCCTCCTTAGAAGGAAATCACACGTGGATATGAGACGTAGATATAAGACTTTAAATCATATTCGTAATAGGGAGTCAAGGGTCGAAGCCCCGAACAAGGCCACGCTAGTTGACAGGACGTTCCGGAACAATCCACAAGTACAGGCGGTGACTAAACGGCTGGGCTTCATCATGCGGATCGCCCACGATTACTTCCTTGGCAGCCTGCCAGTCACCCATGTCGAAAGTGTTTGAAACGATCCGCGTCCCCGGCTTCAGGTCATGAAGTAGCTTCGGTAGCAGCTTGAGGTTGAGTTCCGGCAGAAGGAACAGAGTCACTACCGTCGCCTCGTGAATGTCGGCTTCAAACACGTCGTTCTCTTCGAAGCGGACCCGCTTCTCGACGCCGGCCTTTTTCGCATTCGCGCGGCTCTCGCTGACCCGCACCGGATCGATATCGATACCCACCCCGCGCGCTCCCCGCAGCTTCGCGGCGCCAATGACGATCCGGCCGTCGCCGCAACCTAGATCGTAAACCGTATCTGAACTTGTGACGTCCGCGAGTTTGAGCATCGCTTCCACTGCATCGTTGGTAGTGGGGACGTATGCGACATCGGGCTTGCGCGCGGGTTGGGCCGCAGCAAAAGCCGTGAGAAGAATGCAAACCGGTAGAATCGATTTTCGAACTTTCATCGAAACGCCTCTGGTCGAGCTTATCGCATCCTCCGGGGCTTCACATCTCCCCGTAACCTTTTCGTCAACTTGCAGTACAACATTCAACTGCTATGCGAACACCGTTTCGAATCATGTTCATCATTTCCGTGCTTTTGGCAACTGCGGCCGCAGAGCAAGAAGCACTCACCCTCGATCAGATTGTCCTCCGGCACGTGGAAGCCTTGGGAGGCGCCGAAAGAATCCACGCCCTGCAATCTCTGGTCATTCGAGGGATACATCACGAAGGAGGCGTGATTCCGCCCGATATGCCGATCAGGGCGCGCAACTATATGGCCTTCCTTCGGCCCTACTACGGGGTCATCGGCGATCCGGCTCTCGCCAACCCGGACTTGCGGGAAGGGTTCGACGGCAGCTCCTGGGAATATTACGGTGATCCGGGTATTGTCGTGAGAACCGTGGGAGCCGCCGCGGCCGCCACCCGCCACACGTCCGAGTTTCTGCAGGATTCCCTGGTTGACTATCGAGAGAAAGGCACTCACCTCGAACTCGCCGGAAGTGAAAAGATTGGCGATCGCGAGTGCTACAAGATCCAAGTGAAGCTCGCCCACGGCTTCCAGAAATACGTGTTCGTCGATCGCGAGACTTTCCTGGTGATCGCGGATCGGAAATCGGCGCCTATTCATGCCTTCGGCAGTTCGGTGACCAGCGAAACGCGGTTCAGCGATTACCAACCCGTCAACGGAGTCCTGTTTTCGCGCCGCGAGCTTGAAGTCGAAATTGCAACCGGGCGCGTGCTTGCTGAAGGCCGCCGCGTCACTATCGAGGCCAACACACTTCACGATCCATCGATATTCAGTCCCGCCCCGCGGACCCGAACACCTCTACAAGAGTGCTTGGAGCAACTCTACAATGAGCGCACAGACACGATCAGCGTGATGTACACCTACCGGCTCCTTAAGTCGACTCACCCCGACGTTGACACTCGCGAGGGCATCGAATTCGTGGGCTATCAGATGGCCAAGATGAGCGATTTCCCGGCGTCGGTCGAGCTGCTAAAGGCTAACGCCGCGGACTATCCGAACTCGGCGAGTTCACAGTTTGGCCTTGGCCGCGCCTATGCGGCAGCCGGCAATTTGGAATTGGCGAAGCAGGCTTTCGAACGGGCGCTGCAGATAGATCCGACGTTCAAGAAGGCCACCGACGGACTCAATGCACTCCGCTAGATTCGACCTTTCACAGCTTAAAGCCACCGCCGGCGCTTTCCAGATCCAAAGCCCCAGGTCAGCCAGCCAGATTTTACCAGGCCGTGGGCCCATCGACCATATCCAAAACTTCCTGTTCGATCGCCCGCGAACGCATCAAGTCCAGCGCGTCTTGATCCGAAAGAACGATCATTTCGCTCAAACGGCCACGCACCTCCGCGGCCGTTTCCGGTTTCCATTCCTTCAGTTTGGCGTGCAATTTCTCAAGCATTGCGTCCATGGCGAGCCTCCCTGCTCTTTGATTTTGATTGTACGCTACGGGTTAAGCGCACCCATCCCGCACGGAAGCCGGGATCCAATGCCTCGAAATCTCGCGCAAGGGAGCGTAGCCACAAAGCTTCAAACGAATCTCAGCAGTTTAGCGAGTGTCACTCGATTCGGACTGCTTCCGGACAATATGCCTGCAGATAGGCGATGACGGTATCTGGATCACCAAGGCCCGAGTGAAGGTTCAGTAATTGGCCATCGGAAAAGTGGATGGTGACGGTTCCAGGCTTTCCCGATATGCTTTGAACTCGGTCGTACGGTTCCTGCAGGTGTCGAAACCATGAAAGCCGTGCCGCAAGGCCCTGTCGGGTGAATCGAACACTTGTCCCTGTAATCTGCACAGCATACGAAATCGCCCAACAAAACAGCAACGCGGAAAGGGCAGTTCCTCCTAGTCTGGTCGATCGCCACACGAAGAACCCAGTCAGAGCACAAAAAAATGCGGCGATTGCCAAGGCGATTGCCCGATCAACAGGGGAGTACGCTGCAACATACTCGCTTTCAACATCGATCCTGCCCGGCGGCGCCATCCGTTCGGACGAACGCTGTCGAGCTTGAAAGAATCTCCCGAGCGCGAAGAACAAACAGAACGAACTTCCCCCGATAAGCGTGACCGAAGTTAGGCCCAGCCAAAGTATCGCCACTCCTGCTTCATGACGAAGGGCGTAGACCAGAAATATGATGCTGGTCAAGGCTCCTATTGCAAGAAACGCACAGCCCATACAAGCTTTAGGTTGGTCGATTTGCTTTCCATAGACTGGCCACTTTCCGCAGTCATTGGCTTCGTGGTACTAGTTACAGCTTAAACGCCACCACCGCCAGCGGCGGAATGGTCACGTTCAGGCTGGCGGGCCGGCCATGGAAAGGGATCTCCTCGGCCATCACCGCGCCGGCATTGCCCAGGTTGGCGCCGCCGAATAACTCCGAGTCGGTGTTGAACAATTCGCGATAGAGGCCGGCTTTCGGCACGCCAATTCGGTAGCCTTCGCGCGGCACGGGTGTAAAGTTGCACGCGAACACAATGAAATCCTCGCGATTGCGCGCAAAGCGAATGAACGTGATGATCGACGACTCGGCATCCTGCAAATCGATCCACTCGAAGCCTTGATAGGAATCGTCCACCTCAAACAGCGAGGCCTCGCGGCGATAGAGCCCGTTCAGCTCTTTCACCATGGTCTGTAGTTTGAAATGGATAGGATATTGCAGCAGCCGCCATTCGAGCTGCGTATCGTGGTTCCACTCAGCGGTCTGCCCGAACTCGGTTCCCATGAACAGCAGCTTCTTGCCGGGGTGCGCAAACATGTACGCCAGAAACGCGCGGGTGTTGGCGAAGCGCTGCCACTCATCGCCGGGCATCTTGTAGATCAGCGAGCTTTTCCCATACACCACTTCGTCGTGCGACACCGGCAGGACGAAGTTTTCCGTAAAGGCGTACAGCATGCTGAAGGTAATCAGTTGCTGATGATACTTGCGGAACACCGAGTCCTTGGCGAAATACTGGAACATATCGTGCATCCAGCCCATGTTCCACTTCATGGTGAATCCAAGACCGCCGGTATAAACCGGACGCGAGACTCCCGGCCACGCTGTCGATTCTTCGGCGATACTAATCGCGCCGGCCTCCTGATGCACAAGTTCGTTGAAGCGCTTCAGGAAGTCGATCGCTTCCAGGTTCTCGCGCCCGCCAAAGCGGTTGGGGATCCATTCACCCTGCTCGCGCGCGTAATCCAGATACAGCATGGACGCCACCGCGTCCACACGCAGGCCGTCGATATGAAACTCGCGCAGCCAATACAGCGCGTTCGACAGCAGGAAATTGCGCACCTCGTTGCGGCCGTAATTGAAGATGAGCGTGCCCCATTCGCGATGCTCGCCCTGCCGCGGATCGGCGTGTTCATAGAGCGCGGTGCCATCGAAACGCCACAGTCCGTGCGCGTCGCGCGGAAAGTGTCCGGGCACCCAATCTAGAATCACGCCCAAGCCGGCTTGATGGCAGCAGTCGACGAAATAGCGGAAGTCATCGGGAGTGCCGAACCGCGCGGTCGGTGCGAAGTAGCCGGTGACCTGATAGCCCCAGGAGCCGCCGAACGGATGCTCCATCACCGGCATCAACTCCAGATGCGTGTACCCCAAATCGCGCACGTAAGGGACCAGCCGCTCTGCCAGCTCGCGATAGCTCAGCGATTCATGCGACGGCTTGCGCATCCACGATTCCAGATGCACTTCGTAAATCGAGACCGCTTCGTGTTGCGGATTGCGATGCCCGCGCTCCTCTATCCAGGCTTGATCCGCCCAGGTGTGGTTGTTCAGTCCCCATACGATCGAAGCCGTGCGCGGCGGCGCCTCCGCGAAAAACGCGTACGGATCCGACTTCTCTTGCACCTCACCCGAGAGCGCGCGCACAGAATACTTGTAATGCGTCCCCGCGCCGAGCACCGGAATAAACAGCTCCCACACCCCGCCATCGCGCCGCTGCATCGGATGCTTGGCGCGGTTCCACTGATTGAAGTCGCCGATGACGCTGATATCGTCGGCGTTCGGCGCCCACAGCGCAAAGCGCACGCCGCGAGTGTCTCCTTCGCGCACCAGATGCGAGCCTAGCATCCGATAACTCTCGTGATGCGTGCCCTCGGCGTGCAGATGCAAATCGAAGGGTGTCAACGAAGTCGCGACGGGGGCTGCTTGCACAATCGCTATTATGGCACTGGATGCCGCCGCTAGCAGAATTGCACCTTCACCTCGACGGCTCGGTTGAGCCCGAGACGCTGCTTGAGATCGATCCCTCGCTCACGCGTGAAGAGATTGCAGCCAACACGGCATACTCGGACTTCGCCGGGTTTCTGAAAAGCTTCATATGGGTGAACAAGCGCTTGCGGACTCCCGACGATTACGCTCGTGTGGCCCGCCGCTTGTTTCAGCGCCTGGAGAGCGAAGGCGTCATCTACGCGGAAGTGATTCTCTCGGTGGGCGTGGTCTTGTGGAAAGAGCAGAATCTTGCCGACGTTTACGATGCCTTAATACGTGAAGCCTCGCGCAGTCGGGTCACCATCCGCTGGATCTTCGATGCCATCCGCCAGTTCGGCCCGCATACGGCCAAACCGGTCTTCGATCTGGCAGCCGAGCGCATCGGCGAAGGAGTGATCGCTATCGGGCTGGGCGGCGATGAAGAGCGCGGGCCGGCCCGCCTGTTCGCCGATCTTTACCGCGAGGCGCGGGATCGCGGTTTGCGCCTGACCTGTCACGCCGGCGAGACGATGGGCCCAGCTAGCGTATGGGAAGCCCTTGAAATCCGGTCCGGACGCATCGGCCACGGGATTCGCGCCATCGGAGATCCCGCGGTGGTTTCGCACCTGGCCGCAAAAAACATCCCACTCGAAGTTTGCATCACCAGCAATCTGCGGACTGGCGCCGTGGCATCGCTCGCGGCGCATCCGGTCAGGCGACTCTACGATGCCGGCGTCCCCATCATTCTCAATTCGGATGACCCCGCGTTATTCGGCTGCACTCTCACCAGCGAATACAAATTGGCTGCGTGCGAGTTTGGATTCACCGAAAGCGAACTCGCCGGACTAGCTCGGAACGCCTTTCGGTATGCTTTCGAGGAGAGCGTCGCGGTCGGCCGGTGACATGCCAGAGTTCTTTCGGATGTCCTCTCGGGTGGTCAGCTTGCGGCGGTAACGCCCAAAGTATTCATCAATATCG
>Ga0163162_10005736_pt1 | contig 12007 bp, 6 predicted proteins | sample S55metaG_FD_115310 | JGI IMG/M metagenome (GOLD analysis project Ga0163162, IMG submission 115310) | Switchgrass rhizosphere microbial communities from Kellogg Biological Station, Michigan, USA - S5-5 metaG | ecosystem: Host-associated > Plants > Roots > Rhizosphere > Soil | place: USA: Michigan...
TTAGGCTGGAAAGCAGGAAAAGAGATGGCATCAGTGGCTCAAGAAAATGCGCTGACAACTTCGATTAAGTCTTGGCCCGAGAGGATCAAGACTTTCTATAACGACGTGCGCACGGAAATGCGCAAAGTCACGTCGCCGACGTTCAAGGAAATTCAGTCGACCACCATCGTGGTCATCATTACGGTCTTTATTTTTGGTTTGTATTTTGGAATTGTGGATTGGGTCCTGTCGAACAGTCTGGAGAAAATGTACAAATACTTCACGCACTAGGCGGGACAGAAGGTTTCAATGATTATGGCGGACGAAAAAATCCAAGCCGGGGAAGCACAAGGCGAGCAGGTAGCCACCGAGACTCCTAGCAATCCCAATATGAAGTGGTACATCATCCACTCCTATTCGGGTTTTGAGCGCAAGGTGAAAGAGTCGCTCGAGTCACGCGTGCAGGCCTTTGGTTTGCAGGAAAAAATCGGCAAGGTACTCATTCCCACTGAATCAGTCACCGAAGTCCGCGGCGGCAAAAAGTATACGAGCGAGCGCATGTTCTATCCCGGCTACGTGCTGGTGCAGATGGACATGGATGACAACGTCTGGCACGTAGTGAAGTCGACGCCGCGCGTCACCGGATTTGTCGGCACAGGTCAGCAGCCGACGGCGCTTTCGGCGGAAGAAGTCCAGCACATCGTTTACAAAGTCGCCGACAGCAAAGACAAGCCCAAGCTCAAAGTTAAGTTCGAGAAAAACGAAAGCGTGCGCATCACCGAAGGGCCGTTTGCGACATTCACTGGCGTGGTTGACGAAGTGAATGAAGACCGCGAAACGCTGCAGGTGATGGTCACGATTTTCGGACGCTCCACTCCGGTGGAGTTGGAATTCAATCAGGTTGAGAAGGTAGCGTAAGCAATGGCAAAAAAGGCAACAGGATCAGTAAAGCTGCAAATCGCAGCCGGCAAAGCGACTCCAGCACCGCCGGTCGGTCCCGCGCTCGGGCAGGCACAGATCAACATCATGGAGTTCTGCAAGCAGTTCAACGCCAGGACCAGCCAGAAGGAACTGGAAGGACTCATCATTCCGGTGGTGATAACGGTCTACAACGACCGTTCGTTCACCTTCATCACCAAGACGCCTCCGGCTTCGATTCTGCTGAAGCGCGCGGCTGGCATCGCCAAAGGCGCCGGCGCTCCGAACAAAGACAAAGTCGGCACCGTCACGGCGAAGCAAGTGGAAGACATTGCTAAGCAGAAGATGCCGGATTTGAATGCGGCATCGGTCGACTCCGCCATCCGCAGCATTCGCGGAACGGCAAGGTCGATGGGCATTGAAGTCGTTGGATAGTTGTAACAGTCACAAACACCACGGCTGATCAGAACAACCTTCAGCGGTGGGAGACGAGGAAAAATGAAAAAGTCAGGTAAGAACATTGAGAAGGCGCGGAAGCAGATTGAAGCCCGCCCTTACACCATTCAGGATGCCGTTCCGCTCCTGCAAAAAGTAAAATTCGCAAAATTTGACGAGACCGTGGAGATCACCATGCGTCTTGGAGTCGATCCCAAGCACGCCGACCAGATGGTGCGCGGGACCGTGGTTCTGCCGCATGGGCTGGGCAAGTCGAAAAAAGTGTTGGTCATCGCTACCGGAGAGAAGATCCGCGAAGCCGAGGCGGCGGGTGCGGACTTTGCCGGCGGTGAAGAGATGGTCGAGAAGATCAACAAGGAAAATTGGACTGACTTCGACGCGCTGATCGCCACTCCCGACGTCATGAAGTCTGTTGGACGCTTGGGTAAAGTGCTTGGCCCCAAAGGCCTGATGCCGAACCCGAAGACGGGCACGGTTACGACCGATGTTGCCAGGGCCGTGCAGGAAGTGAAGGCCGGTAAAGTCGAGTTCCGTACCGACAAGACCGCGCTCGTGCACGTTCCGGTAGGCAAGATGTCATTCACGCCGAACAAGCTGGTGGATAATGCCACCACGCTGATCACCAGTGTCATTAAGGCGAAACCGTCAGTCGCCAAGGGCAAGTACATCAAGGGCTGCTATCTCAGCTCGACGATGGGCCCGGGAATTTCGATTGATACGACACCGCTTGAGACGGCGGCCAAGGCATAAGTTATGCAGAGTCGGGTCTTTGACTCGATTCCCGGTCATCAGGCCGGTCTAAAGCTCGGTGGTCGGGTCAAAGACCCGGCCGCACACAAGATCTAGAGATCTGAAAGGGTTCAACATGGCGGTTACTAAGGCAAAGAAGATTGATCAGGTGCAGAAGCTGGAAAAAGACCTGAAGAATGTCTCCAACATGATCGTGGCTACTTACAGCAAGCTGACCGTGGCCCAGGATTTTGAACTCCGCAAAGCGGTCCGGGGGTCGGGCGCAAAGTATCGCGTGGTGAAGAACACGCTGGCGCAACGCGCAGCCAAAGGCACGAGAGTTGAAGAGGCCCTGAAGGGACTGTCGGGCGTAACCTCCATTGCTTACACCGAGAGTGACCCGGTTGCTCTGGCGAAGGCGTTGGCCAAGTATGCGAAAGACACGCCGGAACTCACCTTTAAGGCGGGAGTGGTCGAGGGCAAGTTGATCTCTCCGAAAGAGATCGAGTCGCTGGCCACCATGCCATCGAAGGAAGAGATCTACTCAAAGCTGCTGTTCCTGTTGAACGCTCCGGCGACGCGGCTGGCGACAGCGGTGAACGCGGTGGGACGCAACTTGGCGGTCGTGATCGGCCAGGGCGTCGAGCAGAAGAAGTTCAAGGAAGCGCAATAAGGTTTCTCGAATGGAGGAATCCATTCGAACAGGTTCGGTTATCAGAGGTTGAGGGTTGCATGGCTTTGATGGCTGCCTTGTCTGGGGTGGCAAAACAGGGTCAATCGCACTGGAAACTTAGCCAACCGATAACGAAATCAGCAAACTGATAACTCAAAAAGTGGAGAACTAAAATGGCGGACTTAGCACAATTGGAAGAATCAATCGTAGGCCTGTCGCTTCTCGAAGCGGCTGAGCTGGTGAAGAAGCTGGAATCCCGTCTGGGCGTATCGGCGGCGGCAGCGGCCCCTGTGGTCGTCGCTGGCGGCGGTGCGGCTGCTGGAGCGGGTGCGGCCCCGGTCGAGGAGAAGACTGAATTCACGGTCGTTCTTAAGGATGTGGGTGCCAATAAGATCAATGTCATCAAGGCCGTACGTGAAGTCACCGCCCTGGGCTTGAAAGAAGCCAAGGACCTGGTCGACGGCGCTCCGAAGACGGTGAAAGAGGGTGTCTCCAAGGAAGAAGCGGAGACGATCAAGAAGAAGTTCGCCGATGCCGGAGCAACGGTCGAAGTGAAGTAACCCCGTTTAGCGGACCTGAGGCTGAGTGAAGGCGAAGGCCGGCGGTCCGCTAGCGATATTCCTGAGCGCTGTTTGCGAAGGATCTCTGGGGTTGGGTATTGTCCCATCCCCAGAATTTCTTTTTATTTTTTCGGTTGAATCCTGGGGAGCAGTGTTATCATCTATTTAACTGCTACACCCCGGTTCACCACGGATTGGGATGGCAGCTGTTTCGCAGGGCAGGCGAAACGGAACAGGCCTTACATACTGGCGCGGAACGATACAATTCAATTTTTTGGCCATGCGCCGCAATTGGCGCCTGCGGGGAGTCTTGTCCCTGTGGGCGCATACCTGTCTTTTTAGGTTCTTTGGTGTTTTAACGGTAATCCCGGCGCGGGTTTCGCGCCACATTCCGCGGTTCGGCGCACGGCACAATTGCGCCTGAGAGATTGGGAGTCTCAAGAATGTCTAAGAAGAATGCCTTCCGTAAACGTTTTGATTTTTCAAAAATTCCAGCAACCATCAAGATCCCGAACCTGATCGAGGTCCAGAAGCGTTCCTACGATCGCTTCCTGCAGATGGACAAGCTGCCGAGCGAGCGTGAGGACGGCGGTTTACAGTCCGTATTTCAGTCGGTGTTTCCAATTACCGACTTCCGCAACGTCTCGCAACTCGAGTTCGTCGATTTCCAGATCGGCAACTGGGAGTGTAAGTGCGGACACTTAAAAGGTCTACACCACCTTCGTACTACCTGTAAGAATTGCGGCTTCACCGTCATCACCGATCCGTTCCATCCTGGCGATGTGCTTTGCCATCGCTGCGGGACCTATAACGCGAACACGCCGGACTTCTGCAACAAGTGCGGCGACCCGGTGGGCTTACAGCTGAAGTATGACGTGGCCGAGTGCGAAGAGCGCGGCATGACTTATTCTGCGCCGCTGAAGGTTACTCTGCGTCTCACCATCTTCGAGAAGGACGCCGAGACCGGCAATCGCTCGATCCGCGACATCAAGGAGCAGGAAGTTTTCTTCGGTGATGTGCCGCTGATGACTGACAACGGAACATTCATCGTGAACGGCACCGAGCGCGTCATCGTCAGCCAGTTGCACCGTTCGCCCGGCGTGTTCTTTGAGACCGCCAACAACCGCACCTACTTCCTCGGCAAGATCATTCCTTACCGTGGATCATGGGTGGAGTTCGAATACGACCAGAAAAACGTCCTCTACGTCCGCATCGACCGCAAGCGCAAGTTCCTGGGCACGATCTTTCTCCGTGCCCTCGGCCTGCGTTCCGGCGAAGATATTCTGCGGACCTTCTACACCGTGGACCGCATTGCTGTCCGTGACAAGAAGCTTTACTGGACTCTTGATCCGAACACTGAAAAGCCCACCAACTTGCTGGGCATGAAGCTGGCCCACAGTATCAAGTCGAAGTCGGGAGAGGAAATCGCCCACTCCGGCCGCAAGATCAATGCGCAGATCCTGAAAGACATCCAAAAAGCTAAAGTCGGCGAGATTGAAGTCGATGTCACCGATCTCGAAGGCGCATGGTCGGCTGGAGATATCGTCGACACGACCACCGGAGAAGTGCTGCTCGAAACCAACAGTGAACTGACCGCGGACAAAGTTTCCAAGATCCTCGAGTCGGGCGTCGTGGAGATGAACCTGTTCTTCCCCGAGCGCGACGACGTAGGAACCGTTATCGCCCAGACCCTCAAGCGCGATTCGGTGACCACGCCGCAGGAAGCGCTGATCGAGATCTACCGCAAGCTGCGTCCCGGCGATCCGCCGACCTTGGACACCGCGACCTCCTTGTTCCACGGCATGTTCTTCGACCCGCGCAAGTATGACTTCTCGCGCGTAGGCCGCTTGAAGTTCAACATCAAGCTGTTCGAAAAGAACGATGCCACCCAGCTCGACCATCGCACCATGGAGCCGGAAGATTTCTACGGCACCATCCGCTATTTGCTCAAGCTGCGCAAGAACATCGGTCAAGTGGATGACATCGATCACTTGGGCAATCGCCGTGTACGCGCGGTCGGTGAGTTGATGGAGAACCAGTTCCGCATCGGCCTGGTCCGTATGGAGCGCGCGATCAAAGAAAAAATGTCCGTGTACCAGGAAATGTCGACGGCAATGCCGCACGACCTGGTCAACGCCAAGCCGGTCATGGCTGCGATCCGTGAATTCTTCGGATCGTCACAGCTCTCGCAGTTCATGGACCAGACCAACCCGTTGTCGGAGATCACGCACAAGCGGCGTCTCTCGGCCCTTGGGCCGGGCGGTCTGTCGCGTGAGCGCGCCGGATTCGAAGTCCGCGACGTTCACCCCACGCACTACGGCCGTATCTGTCCGATTGAAACGCCGGAAGGTCCGAACATCGGATTGATCTCGTCGTTGAGCTGCTATGCCCGCATCAACGACTATGGATTCATCGAGTCGCCCTACCGCCGGGTTAAGGGCGGACGCGTGCTCGACTACGTGAGTGTAGTCAATGGCGGAGACAGCGACCTCAAGGTCGGCGACCATCTCGAAAAGCACGAGATGGAAAAGATCAATGCCGATCTCAAAGATCGCAAGAAGAAGCTGGTCGATTTCGAGCCGTTCTCCTTCTACCTCTCTGCATGGGAAGAAGACCGTCATACCATCGCACAGGCCAACGTCGAACTCGACGACAAGGGCCGCATCGTGGGTGACCTGGTCAACGCCCGCAAAGCCGGAAACTTCGTCCTGGTGAGCAAAGAAGAAGTGGATTACGTTGACGTCAGCCCCAAGCAGTTGGTTTCCGTCGCTGCCTCACTGGTCCCGTTCCTCGAGCACGACGACGCCAACCGCGCCTTGATGGGTGCGAACATGCAACGTCAGTCGGTGCCGCTGCTTCGGGCCGAAGCTCCGATTGTCGGAACTGGTATGGAAGGCGTCACCGCGCGCGACTCTGGCGCTGTGATCCTGGCCAAGCGCAACGGGTTTATCGACTCCGTTGATTCGCAGCGCATTATCGTGCGCGTCGAAGGTGAGCATCATCCCGGACAGTTGTCACGTGAAGTTGGCAGCGATATCTATCAGCTGACCAAGTTCAAGCGTTCCAACCAGAACACTTGCATCAACCAGAAACCGCTGGTGGTGAAAGGTCAGCGGGTCAGCAAAGGGCAGGTCATCGCTGACGGGCCTTGCACCGACAAGGGCGAACTCGCTCTCGGCCGTAACGTGCTCGTCGCCTTCATGCCATGGCGCGGTTACAACTTCGAAGACGCGATCCTGGTCTCCGAGAAGCTGGTCAAGGAGGACTACTACACCTCGCTGCACATCGAGGAGTACGAAATCGAGGCCCGCGACACCAAGCTGGGGCCGGAAGAAGTCACCCGCGACATTCCAAACGTCAGCGAATCCATGCTGCGCAATCTGGATGAAGCCGGCGTGATCCGTATCGGTGCCACAGTGAAGCAGGGCGACATCATGGTCGGCAAAGTCACGCCGAAGGGCGAGACTCAGCTGACGCCGGAAGAAAAACTGCTGCGTGCCATCTTCGGTGAAAAAGCCGGAGACGTTCGCGACGCTTCCCTCTACTGCCCACCGGGAATCGAAGGCGTCATCGTCGACGTCAAAATCTTCTCGCGTAAAGGACAGGAAAAAGACGAGCGCGCGAAGACCATCGAAGCCGAGCAGATTGGCAAGTTGGAAAAGAACCTCTCGGATGAAATCCGTATTCTCACCGACGAGCGTTTGAAGCGTCTCGATGCAATTCTCGGCGGCAAGGAAGTTCAGGCCGACCTGCACGACGAGCGCACCAACAAGCGTCTGCTGACCAAGGGCAACATCCTCAACCGCGATGAGATCGAACGAATCTCGACGCGCAACTTGAAGCGCATCAAGTACGCCGATAAGGATCCGCGGGTGAATGAACAGATCGACGAGATCGAAGAGATGACCTCGCGTCAGATCGACGTTCTCAAGAAGATCGTTGGCGAAAAGAAAGACAAGCTCACCAAGGGCGACGAACTGCCTCCGGGCGTGATCAAGCTCGTAAAGGTTTACATCGCCATGAAGCGCAAGCTGAGCGTAGGCTACAAGATGGCCGGACGCCACGGTAACAAGGGCGTCATTGCGCGCATCCTGCCGGAAGAGGACATGCCGTACCTCGAAGACGGTACGCCGATGGAGATCGTGCTCAACCCGCTGGGGGTTCCTTCCCGTATGAACGTGGGACAGATTCTTGAAACCCACCTAGGATGGGCCGGACACGAGCTGGGCAAAAAGATCACCACGCTGCTCGCCGAGAACTCGAAAGAGGAATTCGTACGCCGCGAGCTGAAGTCCTTGTTCAAAGACACCGTGCTGGCCGACACCATCGCCGACATGCCCGAGGACGAACTGGGAGCCATCGCTCCCACCTTGACCGAAGGCGTGTTCATGGGATCGCCGGTGTTCGACGGATCGCGCGAGACAGAAATAAAGGCGCTGCTCGATCAGTCCGGACTTCCGACCTCAGGCAAAACGCACTTGTACGACGGCATGACCGGAGACAAGTTCGAACAGCCGGTGACAGTCGGCTACATTTACATGCTGAAGCTGTCGCATTTGGTCGACGACAAGATCCACGCTCGCTCGATCGGTCCGTACTCGCTCATCACGCAGCAGCCGCTGGGTGGTAAAGCGCAGTTCGGCGGACAGCGTTTCGGAGAAATGGAAGTCTGGGCCCTGGAAGCATATGGCGCAGCCTTCATTCTTCAGGAGCTGCTGACGGCAAAGTCCGATGACGTATACGGCCGTACCAAGATTTACGAGGCCATCGTCAAGGGTGAAGCTGCCATGGAGCCGGGCGTGCCCGAGTCGTTCAACGTTCTGATTCGCGAGTTGCAGTCGCTGTGCCTGGATGTGGAGCTGATTAAAGCCGGAGAGAAAAAGCCGGTAGTCGGCACCACCGTGGCCGCAGCAGATTAACAAGGTTTTTCGAAACCGAGACCGGCGGTGTTGTTCCTGGGCCGCCGGTTCTCAAAAAGGGTTTTCCGCTGGCGAAGTGCTAGCGGCTGATTTCCCGGGACCGTAAAGCGGAGACGATACAACCGCAGGAGTGGAGGATCACCTTGTTCCGTTCAAGTCCCTTTGAAATGGCCAACCCCATCGCCGATTTCGACGCCATTCGCATCAGCCTGGCTTCTCCTGAGAAGATCCGTAGCTGGTCGCATGGTGAGGTGACCAAACCTGAAACTATCAACTACCGTACGTTCAAACCGGAGCGTGACGGTCTGTTCTGCGCGCGTATCTTCGGCCCGGTAACCGACTGGGAGTGCTTGTGCGGAAAGTACAAGCGCATGAAGCACCGCGGAGTGATCTGCGACAAGTGCGGCGTCGAAGTCACATTGTCCAAGGTGCGCCGTGAGCGCCTCGGCCACATCGAGCTGGCTTCTCCCTGCTCGCACGTATGGTTCTTCAAGGGACTTCCGAGCCGCATCGGTCACCTGCTCGACATTTCTCTGCGTGACCTCGAGTCCGTTCTCTACTTCGAGGCCTACGTGGTCGTCGAGCCCGGCGACGCTCCAGTAAAAGAGCGCGAAGTCATCAAAGACGAAGCCAAGTTCCGCGAACTCGACCAGCAATACCGCCCCGCCGGTTTCAAGGCCATGATGGGCGCAGAAGCGATCAAGGAACTTCTCAAGCGTGTTGAAGTGGACAGCCTGTCCACCGAACTACGCGAGAAAATGCGCAACGAAGCTTCGCTCCAGAAGCGCTTGAAGTACGCGAAGCGCCTGAAAGTAGTCGAAGCTTTCCGCAAGAGCGGCAACAAGCCGAACTGGATGATCCTCGACGTGATCCCGGTCATTCCACCGGAGTTGCGTCCTCTGGTCCCACTCGACGGCGGCCGCTTTGCGACTTCAGACTTGAACGATCTCTATCGCCGCGTCATCAACCGTAACAACCGGTTGAAGAAGCTGATGGATCTGCACGCTCCCGAAGTCATCGTGCGCAACGAAAAGCGCATGTTGCAGGAAGCGGTGGACGCTCTGTTTGACAACGGACGCCGTGGCCGGGTGCTGCGTGGCGCCAACAACCGTCCACTGAAGTCGTTGTCCGACACCTTAAAAGGAAAACAAGGCCGTTTCCGTCAGAACCTGCTCGGAAAGCGCGTCGACTACTCCGGACGTTCCGTTATCGTCGTCGGCCCCGATCTCAAGCTGCACCAGTGCGGATTGCCCAAGAAGATGGCTTTGGAATTGTTCAAGCCATTCATCTATCACCGCCTGGAGCAGACCGGACACTGCACCACCATTAAGCAAGCCAAGGAAATGGTCGAGTCGCAGGACTCCATCGTGTGGGACATTCTGGAAGAGGTCATTAAAGACCATCCAGTGCTTTTGAACCGCGCCCCAACCCTTCACCGTCTCGGCATTCAGGCTTTCGAGCCGGTGCTGGTGGAAGGCAAGGCGATCAAGATTCACCCGCTGGTTTGCACGGCGTTCAACGCCGACTTCGACGGCGACCAGATGGCGGTCCACATTCCGCTGTCTCCGGAAGCGCAGGTTGAAGCCAGTGTGCTGATGCTGTCTTCGCACAACATTCTGTCTCCAGCGTCCGGTCACCCGATCACGGTGCCGACCCAGGACATGGTGCTTGGTCTCTACTACCTGACCAAATCGAAGCCGGGTTCCAAGGGTGAAGGCCGCGCCTTCGCCAACATCGATGAAGTATTGCTGGCGCTTGAAGCGGGAGAAGTGGAAACACTCACCCCGATTCGCCTGCGCTACACCGGCGAAGTTATCGATTTGACCACCGCGTACGACGATCAGGAAGTCGTGCACACCGAGCCGGTCAAGTACGACCGCAGCTTCCTCAACACGACCGTAGGCCGCGCCATCCTGAACGACCACCTTCCTGAGCAGATGCCGTTCATCAATGGCTTGCTTAAGAAAAAAGGTATCGGGCAGCTGGTGAACTACACCTACCTGCGCTTTGGTCTGGAAACCACGGTCCGCATGCTCGATGAAATCAAGACCCTCGGATTCCGCTTTGCGACACGCGCGGGCTTGTCCATCGGTATCGACGACATGGTCATCCCCGACAGCAAGAAAGTGCTGGTCAAGGAGGCCGAGAAGAACGTGGTTAACGTCCAGCAGCAGTACCTGGACGGCGCCATCACCAACGGCGAACGTTATAACAAGGTCATCGAAATCTGGTCCGGCATCACGGAAAAGGTCGCTGACGAAATGTTCGGCGAACTGCAAAAGCATGACAAAGAGGGTGCAATCAACCCGATTTATGTCATGGCCGACTCTGGCGCTCGTGGATCGAAACAGCAGATCCGCCAGCTCTCCGGTATGCGTGGATTGATGGCCAAGCCGTCGGGCGAAATTATCGAGACTCCGATTACTGCAAACTTCCGCGAAGGTTTGACGGTGTTGCAGTACTTCATCTCGACCCACGGTGCTCGTAAAGGATTGGCCGATACCGCTCTTAAGACCGCGGACTCCGGTTACCTCACCCGCCGTCTGGTGGACGTGGCGCAAGACGTCATCATCAGCGAGTACGACTGCGGTACGGTGGACGGAATTTACGTCTCCGGTATCGTCGAAGCCGGTGAGATTATCGAGCCGCTGCGCGACCGCATCATTGGCCGTGTGTCGCTCGAAAAACTGAAGGATTATGACGGAAACGTCGTAGTCGACATCAACCAGGAAATCACCGAAGACTTGGCAGCTGCCGTTCAGGCCGCAGGTATCGAGCGAGTAAAAATCCGCTCGGTGCTCACCTGCGAGTCGAAGCGCGGTGTCTGCGTCATGTGCTACGGCCGCAACCTGGCCTCGGGCCGCCTCGTCGAACTCGGCGAAGCCACCGGAGTCATCGCGGCGCAGTCTATCGGCGAACCGGGAACTCAGCTCACCATGCGTACCTTCCACATCGGTGGTACGGCATCGCGAGTCTCTGAGCAGTCCCGCCTCGATGCCAAAAACGCCGGCACCGTCCGCTTCATCGGTCTACAGACTGTGAAGTCGAAGTCCGGAGACCTGGTGGTCATGAACCGCCAAGGCTCGATCGCCGTGGTCGACGACAAGGGCCGCGAACGCGAGCGCTATGCAGTCGTATACGGCGCGAAGGTGAAGGTCAACGAAGGCGATCCGGTCACGCTCGGCCAGGTCATGGTCGAGTGGGACCCGTACACCTTCTCGATCGTCACCGAAATCGGCGGGACGGTGCAGTTCAAAGACTTGCAGGAAGGCGTCACGCTGCACGAAGAGGTGGACGAAGTCACCGGCCTCTCGCGTCACGTGGTCGGGGATTCGCCCGATGAAAAGCGCCAGCCTGCGATCGTGATCAAAGGTAAGGCCAGCAAGCGTTACCTGATGCCGTCACGCGCTCACTTGATGATCGCTGACGGTGACACCGTGCATCCCGGCGACATCCTGGCCAAGATCCCGCGTGAAACCACCAAGACCAAGGACATCACGGGCGGTCTACCGCGCGTGGTCGAATTGTTTGAAGCCCGCAAGCCGCACGAAACCGCGGTCATCTCGGAAATCGATGGCACGGTGAAGTTCGGCGAGGTTTCAAAAGGTCAGCGCAAACTGTATGTGGTCGCCGATAACGGAACCGAAAAAGAGTACTCAGTTCCCAAGGGTGTACACATCAACGTGCAGGAAGGCGAGCGCATGAAGGCCGGAGAGCCTCTCATGGACGGCCCGCTGAACCCGCACGACATCCTCGCAGTCCTCGGAGAGAAA
>Ga0163162_10005737_pt1 | contig 12003 bp, 10 predicted proteins | sample S55metaG_FD_115310 | JGI IMG/M metagenome (GOLD analysis project Ga0163162, IMG submission 115310) | Switchgrass rhizosphere microbial communities from Kellogg Biological Station, Michigan, USA - S5-5 metaG | ecosystem: Host-associated > Plants > Roots > Rhizosphere > Soil | place: USA...
CAGGTCGAACAGCAGGCGTTCGAAGTTCGACGAGACCATGATGTCCATCGACGGCGGCAATCAGTACGTCAAGGAAACCCTGCACGCCACGCTGTCGCCGTCGATGGACATCATGGTCTCGTCGAACTTCGAACGCCTGCTGTTCGACCTGCACGGTCGCAACGGCGCAGCGATTGCCGGTCTGATGGATTCGTTCAAGCAGGGCGGCGGTTTCAGCGTCGAGCAAGAGCGCTGGACTGAAGCCCGCAAGCTGTTCGACTCGCTGGCTGTGGATGACGCACAAACCTGCGAAACCATCGCCGAAGTCTACGAGCAGACCGGCGAAGTGCTGGATCCGCACACCGCCATCGGCGTCAAGGCTGCGCGCGAATGTCGTCGCAGCCTGGACATTCCGATGGTCATCCTCGGTACCGCGCACCCGGTGAAATTCCCCGATGCGGTGGAGAAAGCCGGTGTAGGAAAAGCACTCGAGCTACCTGCACATCTTTCTGATTTGTTTGAGCGAAACGAGCGCTGCACCGTTTTGCCAAACGAGCTGAAAGCCGTGCAAGCCTTTGTCAGCCAGCATGGCAACCGCGGCAAGCCGCTTTGAGCCATTAAAAGCTGTCACATTTTGAAGCCCGTCTCCTGACGGGCTTTTTTGTTTCTGCTGCCACACTGCTCGGGTTTTCACCCACGAAGGACGGGTGAGTCGATCACGAAGGAAGTGGCAATGCTGTTTTATAGAGGTTTGAAACCGGCACTGGGTGTGTTGTTTTTGTTCGGATTATTGGGGTTGATGCGCTGCAGCGTGGCGGCGCAATTTGCGCTGAATGACGATGCCGTGGCGTCCAGAGTCCAGCCCATCGAACTGGCTCCACACGAGCGTCAATGGATTCGCGACAACCCCAAGGTGACGGTGACGTCGTTGCAGTATCCGTTGTATCTGTTTCAGGATGAGCACGGCCAGTGGAGCGGCTTGAACAACGACGTGCTCAAGCGCGTGACGGCGATGACCGGGCTGCAGTTTGTGCATCAGGAGTCGTTCTCGACGGATCACATGCTCGAGCGCCTGGAGAGCGGAGCGGCCGATATCAGTACAACCTTGGCCATGAGCGAGGAGCGCAAGGCATTCCTGGATTACAGCCACGCGTTCGGTGGCGCAGGCTGGGTGTTTGTCGGCCGCGCTGACGCACCTCGGCTGGATGCTTTCGAGCAGTTGAGTAAACGGGTGCTGGTGCTGCCGGCCCGGCATGCGCTGGAGGACATGATCAGGCGTGACTTTCCCTCGATCGAGATTCGCTCGGTCAAGACCTACGCGGAAGCGCGGGCACTGGTCGAAAGTGGCGATGCCTACGCCACTATTGAAAACGAAATCGGCGCGCAGCTTTACCCGCTGGGTTTGCTCAAGGTCGGCGGTCTGGTCGAAGGCAAATGGGAAGCGGATAACCTGGCCGTGCGCAAAGGCATGCCAGTGCTTCTGAGTATTCTCAACAAGGCCCTTGAAGCGTTTCCCGCAGCCGAATTGCGGGCGATCCGCCTGAAATGGCTGGAAGGTATTGCACCGGCGCCCGTGCCGTCAGTCTGGCAGCAAATGCTTGAATGGGGTTGCTGGGGCATGGTCGGGCTTGGCGTGTTCGGCCTGCTGTCGCTGATATGGAATCGGCGTCTGGCCGCCGTGATCAAACTGCGGCGCGCGGCGGAAAAGGATCTCGGCGATCAACTGGCATTTCAGCATGCGTTGATCGACTCCATGCCGGATCCGGTGTTCGTCCGTGACCTGCAAGGGCGCCTGATCATGTGTAATCGCAGTTATGAGGAGGCCCTGTCGGTTCGACTGGATCAGGTTCTGGGGCGGTTGCTGATCGAGGTCGATGCATTGCCCGAAGCCACGGCGCTGATGCTGCATGATGAGTTCATGGTGCAGTTGCGCACGCGCAAGTCGCGTTTTTGCAATCGACGATTGCAGTTCAAGAGTTGCCCCCGTGAGGTTTATCAGTGGACAGTGCCGTTTTACGGTGCCGACGGCAAACTGCGTGGACTTTTGGGCGGATGGACAGACATCACTCAGCGTCGGGCAGAGAGTGGGTGCCAATGTCCGCACTGAAGATGGGAAATGTCCTATACGACGCGGCTACTTTTCTGATGGGAGGCTTAGGACGGCTGCCCTAGAGTGACAACAACTGCGGTGAGAGTCCGCGATTGTCGCTTCAGAGGTCGCTTATGCGCTCGCTTAAAGTCCTGATACTTGAACCCAACCCGTTCCAACTGATGGCATTGCATCAAATGCTCAATGCCATTGGTATCTATGACGTACTGACAGCGCCGTCGCTGGCATCAGCCTTGTCGTCGTTGAGCCATCGCGGCGTGGTCGACATCGCCATTTGCGATCCGCAACTCAGGGGCGGCGACGGTCTGGCGCTGATCCATCATCTGGCGATTCAACATGAGGCGCGTGCGCTGATCCTGCTGGGCGCGGTCGCACCGAGTCTGCTGCACGATCTCGAGCCTTTGCTGTGCGAACACCATCTGCGGCTGCTGGGGCGTCTGCAGACCCCGGTGTCGGCGGTGTTGATGCGCGGTTTGCTCGACAGTTACCTGATCGCCGCTTCACCAACCGTGCGGAGTTGACGGGGACGGTTATTTTTCTGTCATCTTCGCCGTGCATGCTCTGACAGACCGGTGACACTCCAGGATCGGGGCAATCGGTATGCAGAACTTTCTTCTCGGGCCGGTGGTCATTTATTGTGAACACGCCCCAGGCACACAGTTTTCGGACTATTGAGTGGAGATCGAGATGGAAAGTATCAGTCTATTGCTCGGTGAGGCTCTGAGCCCGTATCAGGTTTCGTTGTCTCCAAGCGGTTCCCATGGCGAATGCCTGGTGACCTTGAAGAACAGCAGCGGCGCCATTGTGGTGGAACGCGAATTCAATCAGGCACAGCTGAGCGACAAGCGCCAACTGACCGATGTCGTTGACGGTTTGCACCGCGACGTTCTGATTGCTGAAGGACGGTTGGAACCGTGTGTGATCGCGGCATTGCGCAACGCTGCGCTGGACAAACGTGCGGCGCTGTAAAGATGAAATATTTTTTGTGGGAACCTTCCTGCATCCCTGTCAGTCAGACCCCATAACAGCAGGATCAAGCATTGTGCTCCGGTGCTTGTCGCTTGCTGCTACGGGTCTTTATGTAGGCCACGTTTAACCCCGAGTCGTCTCCCCACTTCTCGGGGTTTCTTTTGTCTGCGATTTGCCTACTGCGCGGCCTGGCGTTCGAAGAACGCGCGGGCCTGATCCAGATAATCCGCTTGTCGCTCGGGGTCCAGCCATGCGGCGTAGAGCCGATTGAGATGCTCGTGGGGCAGGGTGCGCAGCAGTTGGTTGATCTCGCTGATGGCCTGACGTCCCTGGGTGGTGTCGGAACACGCGACGTAGCCTGAGAGATATTTTCCCGTGCCGCGAATCGGATAAAACTCCAGTTCATCCTCGGCGATCTGCGCCTGCCTGGCCTGATAGCGGATTTCCGGCCAGTAACCCAGCACCACCTGCAACCGGCCCAGACGCTGCATCGACAGCAGATTGGTCAGTGCATCGTTACCGTAATGGGGCGTCAGTGCGCCGCTGGGGGCCTGATGCAGAATGTTGTCGATAAATTCGCCATAACTGCGCTCAGCGACCACGCCGACTTTTCTGTCGGTGGCGGTCAGCAACGCCGACAGGTCGACTTCGCCGTTCACCAGATAAGGTTCAAGGACCGAGCGATCTTGCTGGCGCACCACCAGACCATTGCTCACGGCGCGAATCGCCGGGATCGAATACGCCACCCACTGCGCGCGCTCCTTGTTCCACAGCAGCGCGGGGTCACAGGCAAACGGGTTTTCATGGAGCATCTGCAAACCACGGGCGCGATTGACTCGCATCAGCGTGTGTTCGTATTGCGGCATGCCGGCGATCAGCAACGGCATCAGTTGGTCGATCACGCCCTGGCCCTTTTTCGGGCCTTCGAAAATGGTCAGTGGCGGCAGGTCGCGCAGTAACCAGATCAGCGTCGGTTTCGCCTGCGCACCGGTCGACAGCATGAGTAAAAACAACAAGCCGAACAGCCGCCACGTCCACCAGTGATGGGCGCGGTTGGTGTGCGATGTCTGCCGGCGTTTCAGCTTAAATGGCTCCGTCTTCGCGCAGCTTGGCGATCTGTCTCTCGTCGTAGCCAAGGTCGTGAAGTACCTGCGCATTGTGTTCACCCAGTTGCGGTCCGACCCATTCTGAACTGCCCGGTGTCTCAGAGAGTTTCGGCACAATGCCCGGCATCTTGAAATCTTTGCCGTCAGGCAGCTTGGCGTGCAGGAACATCTCTCGGGCCAGGTACTGTGGATCGTTGAGCATGTCCTCGGCACTGAAGATCCGGCTGGCCGGCACTTCGGCTTGATTGAGCAGGTCGAGCACGGTTTGCAATGGCAGCGAATTGACCCAGCGATCAATCACGCCATACAGCTCGTCGCGGCGATTATCTCGCCCGTCGTTGCTGGCCAGTGTCGGATCGTTGGCCAGATCTTCGCGGCCGATGATCAGCATGAAGCGTTTGAAGATCGCGTCACCATTGGCGCCGATCTGCACATGCTTGCCGTCGGCGCTGGTGTGAATAGAAGAGGGCGTAATGCCCGGCATGATGTTGCCGGTGCGTTCGCGGATAAAGCCGAACACGTCGAACTCCGGCACCATGCTTTCCATCATCGCAAAAATGGCTTCATACAACGCCACATCGACAACCTGACCGGTGCCACCGTTGACCTCACGATGACGCAGCGCCATCAGTGCGCCAATCACGCCCCACAGCGCAGCAATCGAATCGCCGATGGAAATCCCGGTACGCACCGGTGGCCGGTCCTCAAAACCGGTGATGTAACGCAAACCGCCCATGGACTCGCCCACCGCGCCGAAGCCCGGTTGATCTTTCATCGGACCGGTCTGACCGAAACCGGACAGGCGCACCATCACCAGTTTCGGGTTCAAGGCGTGTAGGGTTTCCCAGCTCAGGCCGAGTTTTTCCAGCACACCGGGCCGGAAGTTCTCGATGAGGATGTCCGCTTCACTGAGCAGTTTTTTCAGGATCGCCAAACCGTCAGGGTGTTTGAGGTTCAGCGTCAGCGACTTTTTATTGCGCGCCTGAACGAACCACCACAGCGACGTGCCTTCGTACAGTTTTCGCCATTTGCGCAAGGGATCACCGCCGTCGGGCGATTCGATCTTGATCACTTCGGCGCCGAACTCGCCGCAAATGCGCGAGGCAAACGGCCCGGCAATCAATGTACCCAATTCAATGACTTTCACACCGCTGAGCGGTTTGTTGGCGAACGGCATACTGAATCCTGTAGGACAAGGCTAAGCAGATACAGCGTTTTAACATAGCCGGCTGTCAGACGCCGCAGGTTGATCGCCATCAATTCGATGATTGCCTACCGCATCGGTTAGACTTGCCGACTTTCCTCGTATCAAGAAGCCCGTTCATGGCCCAGCCGTCCACTACCTATAAATTTGAACTGAACCTCACCGACCTCGACCGCAGTGTCTACGAGAGCGTCAAGCAGACCATCGCCCGTCACCCTTCGGAAACCGAAGAGCGCATGACCGTACGACTGCTGGCCTACGCCCTCTGGTACAACGAGCAGTTGTCGTTTGGCCGTGGTCTGTCAGACGTGGATGAACCTGCGCTGTGGGAAAAGAGCCTGGATGATCGTGTTCTGCACTGGATCGAAGTCGGCCAGCCAGACGCCGACCGTCTGACCTGGTGCTCGCGTCGCACCGAGCGCACCAGCCTGCTGGCCTACGGCAGCCTGCGCGTTTGGGAAACCAAGGTGATTCCGGCGATCAAGAACCTGAAAAACGTCAACATCGCTGCGGTTCCGCAAGAAGTGCTGGAAACCCTGGCCAAGGACATGCCCCGCGTTATCAAGTGGGACGTGATGATCAGCGAAGGGACGATCTTCGTCACCGACGACCGTGGTCAGCACGAAGTCCAGTTGCAATGGCTGCAAGGTGAGCGCGGCTGATCCTGCGCCCTCAACTGATTAATCCCACGTATTAAAGAGAAGTCTCCGTCACCCCATGCGTATCGAACCTCGTCAACTGCCCGAAACTCTGCCTTTTCTCGGTGATATTCCGCCGCTGCTGACCCGCCTGTATGCGGCGCGGGGCGTGCAATCCGAGGCAGAGCTGGACAAGAGCCTTGCGCGGTTGATCCCGTTTCAGCAGCTCAAGGGCATTGATGCGGCGGTGGACTTGCTGGTGACGGCGCTGGAGCAACGCCAACGCATCCTCATCGTCGGCGACTTCGATGCGGACGGCGCCACGGCCAGTACCGTCGGCATGCTTGGTTTGCGCTTGCTGGGCGCGGCGCACGTCGACTATCTGGTGCCGAACCGCTTCGAATATGGCTATGGCCTGACCCCGGAAATTGTCGAGGTCGCACTGACCCGCGAGCCGCAATTGTTGATCACCGTCGACAACGGCATCTCCAGCGTCGAAGGCGTGGCCGCCGCCAAACGCCATGGCCTCAAAGTGCTGATCACCGACCACCACTTGCCCGGCGATGAACTGCCGCTGGCCGATGCGCTGGTCAATCCGAACCAGCCCGGTTGCGAATTCCCGAGCAAGGCGCTGGCCGGCGTGGGCGTGATTTTTTATGTGTTGATGGCATTGCGTGCACGTTTGCGCAGTCTCGGCTGGTACGAGAACAAGCCGCAGCCGAACATCGGCGAACTGCTGGATCTGGTGGCGCTGGGCAGCGTCGCCGACGTTGTGCCGCTGGACGCCAACAACCGGATTCTGGTGCATCAGGGCTTGGAACGAATTCGCGTCGGGCGCGCGCGGCCGGGGATCAAAGCGATTCTTGAAGTGGCCAAGCGTGACGCTGCACGCATTACTTCAACGGATCTCGGCTTCATCGTCGGCCCGCGCCTCAACGCCGCCGGGCGTCTGGATGACATGAGCCTGGGCATCGAATGCCTGCTCACCGCCGACGCCAATCTGGCCCGGGAAATGGCCGCGCAACTCGACGGCATGAATCAGGATCGCAAATCCATCGAGCAGGGCATGCAGCGTGAAGCGCTGGCGCAGCTCAAGGACTTGCCGGTCGAGTCGATGCCGTTTGGTCTGTGCCTGTTCGATCCGGAGTGGCACCAGGGCGTGATCGGTATTCTCGCGTCGCGGATGAAAGAGCGTTACTTCCGTCCGACCATTGCCTTTGCTGATGCCGGTGATGGTTTGCTCAAGGGCTTGGGCCGCTCGGTTCAAGGTTTCCACATTCGCGATGCCTTGAGCGTGGTCGCAGCGCAGCATCCAAACCTGATCGCCAAGTACGGTGGCCACGCAATGGCGGCCGGTCTGACCTTGCCGCAAGAGAATTTTCCGCTGTTCGCCGAGGCATTCGACGCTGAAGTGCGTAGGCAACTTCGCGAGGAAGACCTGACCGGACGCATGCTGTCGGACGGCACGCTGGCGGTTGAAGAGTTCCACCTCGAACTGGCCCGCGCCCTGCGTCATGCCGGGCCTTGGGGCCAACACTTCCCGGAGCCACTGTTTCACGGCGTGTTTCAACTGGTCGAGCAACGCGTGGTCGGTGAACGTCATCTGAAAGTGGTGCTGAAGAGCGAATGTGGCTCGGTGAAGCTGGATGGCATCGCGTTTGGTATCGACCGGGATATCTGGCCGAATCCGACGATTCAGTGGGTTGAGCTGGCTTACAAGCTCGACGTTAACGAGTTTCGGGGTAATGAGACGGTACAACTGATGATTGCCCATATCGAACCGCGTTGACCCCTTCGCGAGCAGGCTCGCTCCCACAGTTACGGTGTTGTCCTTGTGGGAGCGGGGTTGCTCGCGAAAGCGTCCTTTCACACACTGAATCACTCTGAACCCTCCCTCATCCCCCGTTGTCGACTAGGCTCTAAGCACTGCTTGATTGGCCTTGTGACGTCTTGTCGAATTTTTTGCCCGCGGGGGCGGGTGCTGCATCTTTTTCCTGTCACTCGTCGACTATTCAAACAGAACCCTGGAGCCTGCCCACTGATTTGAGAGGTGCCCCATGAGTCTGCTGCTTGAACCCTTCACCCTGCGCCAACTGACACTCCCGAACCGCATCGCCGTCTCGCCGATGTGCCAGTACTCCAGCGTCGACGGCCTGGCCAACGACTGGCATCTGGTGCACCTCGGCAGCCGCGCCGTGGGCGGCGCCGGTCTGGTATTCACTGAAGCCACGGCGGTCACCGCCGACGGACGAATCACCGCCGAAGACCTTGGTTTGTGGAACGACGAACAGATCGAACCACTACAACGCATCACCCGCTTCATTACGTCTCAGGGCGCGGTTGCCGGCATCCAATTGGCCCACGCCGGGCGCAAGGCCAGCACTCATCGGCCGTGGATCGGCAAACATGGCAGCGTTAAACCCGATGATGGCGGCTGGACGCCGGTGGGGCCGTCGCCGATTGCTTTCGATCCGCAGCACACGCAACCGAAACAGCTGGATGAGGGGCAGATTTCCGACGTCATTCAGGCTTTTGTCGATGCTGCCAAACGTGCTTTGACGGCTGGTTTCAGCGTGGTTGAAGTACACGCCGCGCATGGTTATCTGCTGCACCAATTTCTCTCGCCGCTGAGCAATCAGCGTCGTGATCAATACGGTGGTTCGTTTGAGAACCGCATTCGTCTGGTGCTGCAAGTTACCGAAGCGGTCAGGGCGGTCTGGCCTGAGGAATTGCCGGTGTTTGTCCGCGTATCCGCCACCGACTGGGTTGAGGACGGCTGGAACCCGGATGAAACCGTCGAGCTAGCGCGACGCCTGCACACCCTTGGCGCGGATCTGATCGACGTGTCGTCGGGCGGGACAGCGGCCAACGCCGAAATTCCGGTGGGGCCGGGTTATCAGACGCGCTTCGCCGAGCGTGTGCGTAAGGAGTCAGGCATCGCCACCGGCACTGTGGGAATGATTACCGAGCCGGCGCAGGCCGAGCACATTTTGCGCACCTGTCAGGCCGATATCATCTTCCTTGCCCGCGAGCTGCTGCGTGATCCTTACTGGCCGCTGCATGCCGATGATGATCTGGGTGGACGCAAAGCGGTGTGGCCGGCGCAGTATCAACGCGCGACGCATCGGGATCAGCCGATTCATGAGTCTGATTTGCGGGATTAAATCGGTTGCGGTAAAGCAAAAAGCCCCGGTCAGTGATGGCCGGGGCTTTTTTTATCTGCTGAATGTTGTTTTGCCTGTACGGCCTTCGCGAGCAGGCTCGCTCCCACATTGGATCATGCCGGTCATGACTTTTGTGATCGGCCGAGATCAACTGTGGGAGCGAGCCTGCTCGCGAAGAGGCCCGCCCAAACGCTAGAGAATCATCAAGGATATTTGCGCTTGTCCGGCGCCGGCGGGAAATACTGGTACAGCCAGGTCTCGCTCAACGTGCGGTCATTGGTGCGAATAAACAAGCGCAGCTCCACCGGCTCCACGCTGTCATTGGTCGGGTACCAGTCGAACAGGATCCGGTAACCCTTGATGTCATCCAGCACCAGCACGCTGAAGTCCTGCACCTTGCCGTTCGAGCAGGTCACCACCGGCTCGATGCCGGTGCCTTGCGGCAAACGATCCAGACCACCGCCAGTGAAGTCCACGGCAAAACGACGCGCCCAGACTGGCGGGTAGTGCTCGCCCGGTGCCCAGCCTTCGGTGAATCCGCCCAGGCCGGAACGGGTCGCATGTACGCGGGCCAACGGCGTGCCCACCGGCGGCAGAGCGCTCCAGTAAAGCTTGTAGCCATAGTTCAGCGAGTCGCCAGCAGCCACCGGTTTTTTCGGGGTCCAGAACGCGACGATGTTATCGAGGGTCTCGCCGGTCGTAGGGATTTCCAGCAGATCAATAGAGCCTTCGCCCCACGCGGTGGTCGGTTCTACCCACAGGCTCGGGCGCTTGCTGTACCAGTCGACGGTGTCCTGGTAGTTGGCGAACTCGTGGTCAGTCTGCACCCGACCGAAACCTTTCGGATCGGTGTCGGCAAACGCGTTGAATTGCAGGGTCGCCGGGTTGTTTAGTGGGCGGCAGATCCACTCGCCGTTGCCGCGCCACATGGCCAGGCGATCCGAGTCGTGGATCTGCGGGTGAATGGTGTCGCACATGCGGCGCTCGTGGGTGCCGCAACTGAACATACTGGTCATCGGCGAAATGCCCAATTGCTCGATTGCCGTGCGCGCATTGATGTGCGCATCGACTTCCATCACCACGCGCTCGGCCTGGCAGTCGATGTCGAAACGGTAAGCGCCAGTGGCACTCGGCGAGTCGAGCAGGGCATACACCACAAATCGGGTGGCGTTCTTGTCCGGTGTCTCGAACCAGAACTTGGTGAAGTCAGGGAATTCTTCGCGTTTTTTCGCGTAAGTGTCGATCGCCAGGCCGCGCGCCGAGAGGCCATATTGGCCAGTGGCGTCTACCGCACGGAAATAGCTGGCGCCGAGGAACGACAACACATCGTGACGATCCAGCTCTGGCGCTTTGAACAGCTTGAAGCCGGCAAAACCGAGGTCACCCTTGAGCTGCTGGGTGTCGACTGAAGTGTTTTCATAGTTGAACAGTGCCGGGCGGAAATGCACCTCGCGGGCAGTGCGCGTCTTGGCGTCGACGCTGTACATGCGCACCGGCTGACGGAACCCCATGCCGACGTGGAAGAACTGCACGTCCAACTGCCCCTTGTTCTCCTTCCACAGCGAATGCTCGCCGTCGTAGCGGATCGCGTTGAAGTTCTGCGGGGTCATGGTCGCCAGGGTTGGCGGCAGCACCTGTTTGGTGTCCTGATAGGCGCTGCCGGCCAGTTGCTTGGCCTGGCGCTTCAGCGCTTCGAAGTCGAAGGCCTGCGCCTCGCCATCGGCGGCGCCGCCATTGGCCGCCCACGCGCGGGTGGCCAGCAGGCCAGTGGCCGAAAGACCGGTGTAAGCCGCAATGGCCATGGACGCTTTGAGCAAATTCCTGCGGTGCATAAATACAACCTGTCGTGAGCAATCCCGCGCCGTTCCTGGCACGTGCTGGATCAGAAATAACGGTTCGGACAAGCCTTCGGCCAAACGCAACGGACTATTAACAGATGCCGGCTAGCTTAAACGGTTCGCTCGCAATGCAAAATTCGTTGATTCATCGCGCCAGTGTGTCAATGAAACAAGACATGTCGGTTAAAAATCTGACAGGGCGTTCTGATTTACACGGCATATCTGCTTTTTTCGACTAATTACTCTAAAAACCGCTTTTCAGCGCCGATTTAATTTCTATTCTATGGGCATGACCGGGCTGACCGGTAGGGCACACGGCGCTGCTGTAAGGGGCAGGGCGATGTGGTGGTTTAGCAATTCTTTGAAGTATTGAAGGACATCGTCCATGGCAAAAATACAAGGTATCACCGACATGTTGGGCATCTTTCCCTGCCTCGGCAGCGACCGCAAAAGGCGTCGTCTCAGCTCTGACGAAGTGAAGCTGGTTGAGCGATATCGGGAGCTTTCGGAGAATGACCGGGTTGCGATGAGGTATCTGGTGGATGCGATGCGGAGTGTTTCGCGGTTTTGAGTGGAAATAAAAAGGGGTGGACTGAAAGGTCCGCCCCTTTTTTATTTGGATCAGCTACACGTTCCCAGTACTGGATACGGCCGCTGGCCGCGCATCAACTCCGGCACATCCCGCCATTTGACCCACGCCTGCTTTTGCCAGTGCAGCAGCGGCACGGTAACGCCTGCCCAATGCACTGAACTCAAGCTCGGGTGGTTTTCCACAGGGCTTGATTGGGTTTCGCGCAGCATCGGGATGACTTCATGGCTCAACCATTGGCGCAGATGCCGGTTTTCCGGGACGAAGTGATGGACGAGCAGGGCGAACAGTCCGGATTCGCTGACCATCGCGCAATCGATGATTTCGCCGTCCTTGCGCAGGAGGACATTGCGACGCTGGTCGGGATCGAGTTTCAGGGTGAGGCGTTCGTTTAGCGGATAGCCCA
>Ga0163162_10005738_pt1 | contig 12002 bp, 10 predicted proteins | sample S55metaG_FD_115310 | JGI IMG/M metagenome (GOLD analysis project Ga0163162, IMG submission 115310) | Switchgrass rhizosphere microbial communities from Kellogg Biological Station, Michigan, USA - S5-5 metaG | ecosystem: Host-associated > Plants > Roots > Rhizosphere > Soil | place: USA...
CTCAAGCTTCGTGATCTGCTTAAGGTTCGCAATGGTGGGCGTACCGCACTCTTCGTGTACGCAGGCACCACACACATGGTGCTTCCTTTCACCACCGACGATTCCCTGTTCGATCTCTACCTCAGCTCACTATCGACGTCGTTAATGCCAAGCCGGGGGAAGGACACGGCAGGTGCGCTTCATGCAATTGACGACTTCCTGAAGGATGAAACCGTCCCCGGCACCATTCTCTTTATCACCGACGGAATCGAGCCGCAGGCGCTGCCAGCTTTTCGCCGGTTCACCGCACGAGAAGGTAACCAAAACGAAGTTCTCGTTATGGGCGCAGGAACTTCAGGAGGCGGCCCGATTCGGACATCCGGTAGTAGCTTCCTCAGTGACAACTTTGGCCGACGCGTCTATTCGAAGCTGGATGTCAATGCCCTTCGGTCCTTGAGCCGTATCAACATCGACGCCACCACTCTCACACTCAACGATGACGACATTAAGTGGATACAGCGCCGAGTGCAGCATCACCTCGAAGCCGTGCAACAAAAGGATTCGAAGACCCGATGGGTCGATGAAGGCTACTGGCTAACCTTTCCGATCGCTGTAATCTCAGCATTATGGTTTCGCAGGGGATGGACCGTACGCTGGACCTCCGCCGCTGCGCTCATCTTCATTCTTCCCCCCTCCAGCCCTTCAAGCTTCTCATGGCTTGATCTATGGCTCACGCACGATCAGCAAGGTCGCTATTACTTTCAGAAAGGTGAGTATCGAAGAGGCGCGGAGGTCTTTGACGATCCGCAATGGCGTGGCCTCTCCCTCGCTCGTGCCGGAGACTACGAGAGTGCGGTGAACGCATTCGCTCTCGGTGAATCCGCAGAGGCCTGGTTTAACCAGGGCGATGCATTAGCTCACATTGGCAAATATCCGGAAGCCGTGCAGGCGTATCAACAGGCTCTGCAACTGCGCTCACCATGGCCCGAAGCTCAGGAGAATCTCACGCTGGTTCAATCGCTGATTCCGAAGTCCAAGGACAAAGACAAAGAAGATAAGGAACAGGAAATCTCTCCGGACCTCCCTCCTGACCAGATGAAATTCGATGAGAAGGGCAAGCAAGGGAAAAAGATCCAGATCCAGCAACTCGACCCCAAAAAGATGGCCGATATATGGATGCGCAACATCCAGACTACCCCTGCAGATTTTCTAAGGCGCCGTTTTGCGATTCAGGCTGCGCAAGAGCGACGCCGATGAAGCTTTGTCGATCAATGACTCTGCTTTTCGCTGTGCTGGATACTGTTATCGCTTTTGCACAAAGCCCCGTGGTTCGCGCTCATATCGAGCCTTCCAATGGAATACTCGTCGGACAACCAGTGCGGTTGGTGGTTGCGGTCTACGTCCCAAACTACTTCACTGGATCGCCTGAATTTCCTGAGTTCGAGATGGAAAACGCCATCGTCGTTCTGCCACAGGACCGTCCGGAAAACTCGAACACTCAAATAGGGAGCACGACTTACGCAGGCATCACTGAAATCTACATCATCTATCCGCAACAGGCAGGTGATTTTCATCTTCCGCCAGCACAGATCGTCGTGCCCTATGCAGTCGCGCCACCGAAGAGTATCCAGGCAAAGGTTCCCTTACCTACTCTTTCTTTTCACGCGAATGTTCCGGCGGCAGCCGAGGGTCTCGACTATTTCCTGCCGACCACAAGTCTGACGATACAGCAGAGATGGTCGCGCCCGCCGGAGCATCTTCGGGTAGGAGACTCGATTGAAAGAACCATCACCATCACCGCCACGAAGATGCAAGCAATGCTGATCCCTCCTCTGTCACTCAACGCACCCGAAGGCATCCGCGTCTATCCGGAAGAGCCCATCGTCCAGGAGCACAAGACCTATCGCGGCGACTTCGTCTACGGGCGGCGCACGGAGACAGCGAAGTATTTTCTTAAACAGGAGGGCGACTACACTCTTCAGCCAATCGAGCTGCAATGGTGGAACCTCAGCACTCATCGCCTGGTGACCGTTTCCATTCCAGCGGTTCACCTCACTGTCGCAGCAAACCCGAACTACGTCGCGGAACTTCCTCCGGAGGCTGCACCGATTGTTGCGGCCAAGCCTGTAAGTAAGTCGAAACTGTATCGACGCGCCGTATTGATTGCGATGCCATCCTGCATCGCAGCTATGTTTTTCCTGTGGGCGATCTGGCATTTTCTACCACGTGCCCTTCACAAATTCGCAATCTGTCGCAAGCAACAGCGATTCAGCGAAAGCGCGATTTTTCGCAAACTTCTGGATGCTTGTAAGAGAAACCATGATTGGGAGTCGTACACGCTACTTCTTGAATGGCTCAGGATCGCGTATCCGGGACGGACGATCGATCGCGTATTGCAACAGGAGGACAATGCTGCACTCCGCTCCGAGATCGATGGCTTAGGCGCTGCGATGTTTGCGAAAACTGGCAACGCCGAATGGAGAGGATCACGCCTCGCCGCCCTGCTCAAGCAACAAAGAAAGGCGACAGGCGATCAGCCATCAAGGCAGACCCATCGTCTTCCAAAGTTGAATCCACAATAACTATCACGCGAAAGCCGCGAGTTGCTAACTATTGACCGTGCGGAGAAGTTGTTTCCTTTTCATTTTGGGCAGCCTGCCATTGCGGAAGCGTCATAACGCATCGAAAGCCGAGGTGGTTCGTTCCGGTATCTGCCTCGCCTTTACCCCGCGTACCGACCATGTAGCGAGAGCAGTACTGATCCGTACAGAGAAATGATCCGCCGCGATGCACTTTCTTCGCGTGTCCGGGTTCCGATGGGTCATACGATGTGTCGGGACCTTGTGGGTTATGGGCTACACCCTGGGCTTTCAGACGTTGGTAGTAGTCAGGCCGATACCAATCGCTGGTCCATTGCCAGACGTTGCCGGCCATATCAAAGAGACCGTAACCATTGGGAGCGAACTTCCCTACAGGAGCAATCCCGACGTATCCGTCGCCACCGGTGTCCTTGTCCGGGAAATGCCCCTCATGGGTGTTTGCCATCCACTTTCCTTGAAGCTTAAATTCATCCCCCCAGACAAAGGGCTTACCGGTTAGGCCTCCACGAGCAGCAAACTCCCACTCTGCCTCAGTGGGAAGCCGCTTCCCCGCCCATTTTGCATACGCGAGGGCGTCAGGATAAGCGATGTGAACCACTGGATAATTTGCCTTGCCAACAATCGTGCTATTGGGGCCAAGCGGATGACGCCAGTTCGCACCCGGCACATAGTTCCACCACTGGTAGAAGTTGTTAAGCGCCACCGGATGGTCCGGTGGCGAAAAGACAACCGAGCCTGCTACGAGGTTTTCTGGGGGTGCTCCGGGGAAATCTTCGGCGCGTGGCTTTTGCTCTGCAACCGTCACATAGCCAGTAGCCTTTACGAACTTCTCGAACTCCGCATTGGTGACATCTGTTTTATCCATGAAGAAACCGTCGACGTAAACACGATGGACGGGGCGGGAGTCTAGAGTCGCCTTCATTCCGACATCATCCATACCGGGAGGATCCTGCGCGCCCATAGAAAACTCCCCGCCGGATATCCACACCATTCCTGACGGCGTCTTGGTCGGATGAGGCGTCTTGTTCGGGACGGTGGGCTCAAATAAGACATTCTTCATGTCTGGCTCAGCTGCTATGGCCTTCGCAGCGTTGCCATCCTTTACTTCCGGCTTCTCGCTTGCGCTTGTTTCCGCCGCAGATGCAACCGCACCAGATGACTGGGCCGAAAGTGGCGCCGACCTTCGATAAATCCCAATGCAGGCCAAGACTGCAACGACAATTACCATGCCCACAATCCAGGGCTTCCGACTCGACGTTGTCTTGGGTTGCCTTTTCGGTGCAACCACTACGCTCTTCTTCATGTCAGACCCCTAAGGACGAATTCGGACCTACTCCGCTTTCGAACCAAAGGATAAACCTGTGCGACGATCAATGCACGGCCGCAAGTACGGCGACACCTGGTCTTGCTTCTTGATTAGTGGTTAGCCCGCGACCGAGGTCTTAGTCGATTGAGCCAGCAGCGCGTACTGACCCCCCAACGGCACCTTGGAAAGCATCCCTTCCACGCTTCCCATGCGGTGGAATAGCCGCTCTGGCAGAAACAGAAAATAATCTGCACAAACTCGCTCGAAACCTGCCGATTTTAGCAATGCAGCTCCGGACTGAGCGGTAAGAAGCTCCGCGTCCACATCGACCGGACACCTCTTCACGATCGCTCGAGTCACCGGATTCCACGGGTTGTGCTCAATAATGCAGCACAGTCCACCCGGCGCAAGGACTCTGCGAATCTCACTAGTTAAAAGGGCCCTCGCCTCTCCGTGCACATGGTGATAAACGCATACTGCAGTGATCAGATCCGCGGAATTGTCTTCAAACGGTAGCTCCACTGCCGATGGCTGCTGGAAGACGTCAGCCCGTGCGCCTGACACGAGCATGCCGTGTGAAGGGTCGCAGCCAATCGCCCTTGCAAAACTACTGCTGGCGAGGTCCAACAGCTCTCCTCGACCACACCCTACATCCAGCCATCTCTGTGCCCTTGGATTTACACCTGCCCGGTTCAATAGCCGTTCGAGCACAATCCACTTTCTGCGATGGAAGTGGAGTGGATCCTGGGCAAAACTATCCCTAATTGGATCCTCGAGAAGGCCGTCGTAGGAGCGAGCGTACTGATCAAACTCGGAATTTGCATCGTTGCTCATAGTTTTGTCTACTTACTTCATTTGTTGTTGCTCCTTGCGTTCCATAATGCGAACGCCATCCAGCATTTTTACCAGCCTATAATGTGATTCAAGATATGGCTCGATGATGAAGCCTCCAGGCGGAACGTGAGTTGACGCGGGAAATACCTCAGCCTTAACTTCCTCCAAACTGCTGTCCCAGATTACGTATTTCACTTTGCGCTGCTCTAAAATTTGAACAACTTCTTGAAACTGCGACCGAGTGTTGTAGTTGTAGAGCAAAATGCTATATGGCGTAGGATTCTTCGCCGCACCCAGAAAGTAGTAGCGAGGACAGTAAGGATAGGCAAATATTTCTTCGCCGGGGGCAACGTGCTCCCTTACAAAGGAGACTGCGCCGTCTTTCGTAAACGCCCTAAACTTTCCTACGTTCGTTACTACAGTGTGGGTGCTCAGAAATACCGCAAGCAAATTGAATACGGCCAGCGAAACACAACTGATCGAAAGCATTTGAAGAGCAATGCTTGCGATCCGTCCCCGAGACTCGGCCAAGAAATGAACACATAAGATCATGAAGAACGGCGACCCGAATACAAGGTGAGCGATATCTTTTCTGTGAAGTTCAGACGCCCACAATGCTGCCCCACAGAGCCAAAAGAGGAGGACATCAGCTTTGTTGATATCCCATCGAAGACGTGCCCCGATGGCAGGCAACATCAGCGGAAAAGCAGCGACGTACAGGAAAGGTATAGTGAGTAACCCGGCAAGTGGAATCGTCCATCCCATGCCCTTCACAACATGCATGCGGAAGGTTTGAACCACGTCCCCTGCGTAGGGGACGGCATTTACTGCCTGATAGTGTGATAGTGGCCAGATAAAGTTAGCATCAATAAGGCTGCGAAGCGCGCCTCTACTCCAAAACCATAAAACCACGACACTAATAAATCCGAGATAACCAATTGTGAGGATTCCAAGTGAAGAGGTTGAGGCATGTCCGCGTCGACGAAGAATCAACAACCAGATCAGAAGCGCTACAAACAGCAGCGAACCTTTGGGCTGGAATACAACGGTTGTTATTCCCGTAAATACTCCAACAGCTAATAGCTCAACAGAGTTGCGATTGTCATACCATTGCAGCGCGCAGATTGCTGCGAGAAGAGCGAACAAATTGCTATCCGCGTGATGACTTATCTGCGGCCACAGCAGGCAGCCGAAATATGTCCCCGCGAGAAAGATACTAGGCAGTACTTGATGAGTTCGACATATCCGACGAGAGGATATGTACATCAATACTGCGGTTCCTAAAGATATGATGAACAGGTAAATGCGACTTGCGACAAACGTCACTCCCAGCACCTTGAAGAACATTGCCAGAAGATAAAATGTCCCAGGACCAATAACCTCAAAAAAGTCGCGGGGAAAAACCTGCCCCTGGGCAATTCTTACCGCACCATAATCCAGCGTTCCCTCGTCGGTGGATAGCAGATAGACTTGCATAAACGGAAGGATGTACAGACTAGCCAGCAAACCATAGAGAGCGTATTTCTTCCAGATTTCATCACTTGCCTGCTTAGGCACGGTAATAGGGGCAGAAACCTCTGCCACGACGCTATCTTGAACAAGTTCTGTGCTCATCGGGCCGGCGCCTCTGCTGGTGATCTACACCCGAATTCCAGATAGCGCGCTGAAAGATGGTTCTTCAGCAGAAACTACCTCAAGTGGCAGCTCGTCGCGTATTGGCACAGAGCTAAGAGGATGAGCGGACAACATGACGACGCGAGAGAGGACGTTCTGAGACTTTGGGACGTTGCATGTCGCGGACAAGACATAGAGGGGGCGGCTCTTTGTCTCCTCGTAGGTGCGGGCGACATAGTCACCCACTGCGCCAAGCGCCAGCAGGATCATCCCTGAGAAAACACATTGGAGAGCAACGACAGAAGCCCAGCCCGGGACAAGCGTGTTGGTGAAAAGCGCGAGGTACATCACCCGAAGGAAATAGAGAAATCCGGCAAAGCTAAGAATGCAGCCAGCAGCGATACTGATGCGCAGAGGAAGAGCCGAGAAGGAAGAGATCCCAGTCCAGGCGAAACGCATCATCTTCAACAGAGAATAGTTGGTCTTGCCAGCAGCCCGTGCGCGACGTTCGAACGGCAAAATGGCTTCCCTCATACCAAGCCACGCAATCATTCCACGCATATACCGGTGCTGCTCGCGTAGAGAGCGGATGGCCTCCACAGCCCTCCGGCTAAGTAAACGGAAGTCTCCAACATCCGGCGTGCACCGTTGGCCGGAAAGATAAGATAACACCTTGTAGAAAACGGCAGCGGTCCACCGCTTGAATGCAGTCTCTGATTCGCGGGATATCCTCTGCGGCGAGACGACGTCGTATCCCTCCTCGAAGAGAGTAAGCATTCGCGGCAATAATTCGGGGGGATCCTGAAGGTCGGCGTCCATTATGACAACTGCGTCACCATTGGCAAAATCCAACCCTGCAGTTACGGCAGCCTGATGTCCGAAGTTTCTTGAAAAGCGAAGAACTTTGATACGGTGGTCGCTACGGGCGGCGCACTCAAGCATTACTGGCGTGGCATCTGTGCTTCCATCGTCGACGAAAATTAGTTCCCACCCTTGATTACGCAGAACATCGCGAAGCCTTGGCAACAGCAGCGGCAACGTCGCAGCTTCATTGAGAACGGGAATCACCACCGAAAGAAGCATTTGCCTGTCCTGTGTCAAGAATCGATGCGGCCCGCTATCTTGATATGAAGTGGCAACATCGGAGATGAAAAGGGGAACTGCGTTCGCTCAAGCCCCTCACGCAATCTCCCCTCATCACGCTTCTAAGCAGCCCGGCTTGAGACGACAACTAGCTGGTATAGCTGGCGACCTTGCTGCCGATGTTGGCGAATGCCTGATTGATACCCGAGGCCAGGGTCGACATACCGACAGTGGCTGCAAACGCGATCAACGCTACGATGAGAGCATACTCGATAAGGTCCTGGCCCTCTTCGCGATTCAGAACATCCTTGATCTTGATCGACATCATCCAAATCTTGTCTTTCATTGAACACCCTCCAGTGGATTTGTTTAGCCCTTCGTCAAATGACTAAATCACGCTTCAGTGGTCAGTTTCGCAATGCCTCAAACCTGTGACGAGCTGACAAGGGAAAGTGCGTGATGTGGGTTGACACCTACGCAATCTCCCCCTTTGCCCTCCGAACCACTCCGGATTCCCCCGCAATTAGCTGGTATAGCTGGCGACCTTGCTGCCGATGTTGGCGAAGGCCTTATTAATGCCAGAAGCCAGTGTCGTCATACCGACAGTCGCAGCAAACGCGATCAACGCTACGATGAGGGCATACTCGATAAGATCCTGCCCCTCTTCACTATTCAGAACTTCCTTCATCTTGATGGACATCAACCAAAGCTTTGTTTTCATTTGTATCCTCCAGGAACTTTTGTATTTAGTTTCCAGCCATTGACTGGGCTACTCTCACTAGTAGCAAGTGGTAGACCATTTATTTAGCCTTAATTCATCCTTATAAAAGAACAACTTATCTAGATCTAACCGCGGACTGCCTGTGAACGGTTGTATACAAAATGAGGCGCCACGCTACTGGCGTATACAACTTCGGTGGCATAAGCGACGTCCATAACTAGCCTTCCCGGGCTAACTCAGTCATTAGGCATCTACGCCGATCTCGAGCGCATCTCCCGGCAGAGTTCCACTCAATCGAATCGACCCAGATGCAAGTTCAAGCACAGAATGAGCTGAAAGACATATGGACAACCTTCCAGGCACGACGTTATGTCTGACCTTCCTAACCACCTTGTTGCGATCCAGGAAGACTAGGTCGATTGGGAACTTCATACCGAACGTGTGAATAGCCTCGCAAGGCACAATCCAGAGACCTTCTCCCGCCAACAGATTAGTTCGCCCTAGAAGGCCTTTCCGCCGCGTAGAGGCTTCGTCGGCCACTTCGATGGAATGGGCTAATCGAATCTGTCTTGTGCGGTTTAACACGTAGAGGCGTCCACTCTGTGCTCTGCGCGGCCTGGTCAACAGCCGTCTCACAAGATTCATGGCTCCGCTCTGGCTACCGAGGTGGACTCGATGTTGTTCCTGCTCCTGCACCAGTCATAGGCGATGTGTACGAGCCCGAAGTCGAGTTGTCGATAGTGAGGGGTTGTTCAGGCTTCATGCTCTGAACCAGCTTCTCAACCGGAATTGCAGACGCTGGTTCAGCCGGAGGCGGCGTCGAACCTGTGTTGACCTGCGGCGTCGTCATAGGAATGCCCGAGGCCGAAGGCATGAACTCATCCGGAAAGTTTAACTGTGGCAAGGGCGCGCCGACTGGTAGCGGATTTACGATCTCCGGCGTCACAATCACGATGAGTTCCGTGTTCTGTTTATCCGTTTTGATCGATTGGAAGAGTTTTCCGAGTACAGGAATGTCACCGATATAAGGGATCTTCGAAAGATTTCTCGTCTCGCGATTATCAAGCAATCCGCCGATGGCAAAGCTTTGCCCTTGTCCCAGTTCGACTTCGGTATTTACTTTTCTGGTTGTGAGTGCAGGCACCGTGAAACCGGAGATAGTAATGCCATTCGTGAAGTCCAGTGCGCTTACCTCAGGAGCAACCTGAAGCCGAATAGTCCCGCGTGGAGTAAGCGTCGGAATAAAGTCGAGACGAACACCAAACTCCTTGAACTGAATGGTTACGGCACCCGTGCCACCTCCCGTAACTCCCTGAACGACTGGATACGGGAACTGACCGCCCGCGAGGAAGCTGCCTTGTTTTCCGTTCGAGGTAAGAAGATTGGGTTCAGCCAGAACCTGCAACACTCCTTTCTGCTCTAGTGCCTGGATTGTTGCTCCGAGATTCAGGTCCGGCCGAAAGAGAAAGATATTCAGCAGCTGCGACACAGTCGCAGTAGTTCCGTTTCCGCCTGAAGGAACAGTAAGACTTGGACCAGGAAACTGCTGCGTCGATATCGCGCCAATGGTATTCCCAGCACCTGTGCTGAAGATGTTTATTCCGAGTGCTTTGCTCGTCGTACGGTCAAGAGAAGCGAAGCGCACCTTCAGCAGAATCTGCGTCTCGCGCTGAGGAACGTTGACATATAGCAGGTTCACCACCTTGCCGGCTGTAGAGGCAATCTGAACGGCGCGATCGGAGCTCTCGATATCCTTCACTGTGCCGCGTAGAAAGATTGTGCTTCCCTCGGATGTAACCCGTAACGTTTGTCCGGGAAACTCCGTTCGAAACTCGCGACGAAGGCCATCTAGTTTATCGGTCGCCGCGGCGTCATTTGCCCGCACTTTCAAGTTGAAAAATTGTCTTCCACCCCCGGCCTGCCAGACGATAAGGGTTGTCTCACCCGGAGCCTTGCCGTTGACCATGATCTCAGAGGGGCTGACTGCCGTGGCCTCGGCAAGATCGCCCGATCCGACTGCAATCCGCTCAATAGGCCGCGCACTATCCACAAGCACTGACTTTCCGACCGACACCAGCAGGTCGTTCGTAGTGTCCTGTGTTGCTACCCCAGTGGTCTGTGCCTTGAGAGTCAATCCCGCGCAGAGCCCGAACGAACATACACACAAAGACGCGATGGAGATACTTGCTCTCACTATTTTTTCCCCTCAGCTTTGCCGTCAGCATCGACGAACTTTTCTTCCGTTTTCTTCGATCCGTTGTAGACCTGCACCAAGTACACCTTTGACGATGGAGCAGAAGCTACGTGGGGTCGCGCGGGAGAAGAAACCTTCACAGGAGCAGGAGGAACACTGCCCTTATCCGAAAAAAGGTTTGCCATCATCGATCCCGGCGGCTTACCGATCTCGGTATCCAATGGGTTCCTCAGGACGAGTTGAATGTGAGTTTGATTGCTTGCAAGACTCAGGTTTTCGGCCTGCTCGGGCGTCACCAGCAGATTGACCACCTGGACGGGCTTCGGTTTGCCCTCATCATCCTTCTGAATGTCCGTGCCCGCCGAGAGCACCTCGATGTTTTGAAGAAGGGTCTTAACTTTGGGCCCATCGTTTGGGTTGACCGCGCCAGGAGGATTTCCTGAGATCAGGACATCCACGCGCATTCCCGCCGTGACGAATCCCGCAACTCCGACGACATCATCTACTTTAACGGCGCAGGCTCGCATTCCAGGACTGATGGTCGCAGCGAGACCTCCTCCAGAACCAGCCGCAGCCAGACGGCTCTCGAGGATTGGCTCCCCTTGGGAGAGACTCGCGATCACACCGCGACCAATCGCGACCTTTGGGTCGATGATGGCTCCCTTGGGCAGACTACCCGAGATCTCCGAGGTCCCTAGGTCCGTCTCGCGGAGAACGCTTCCCAGCTTGATATCAGTAGCCGCTACCACCACCTTGTTGGCGCTCGGGCGGGCGGCGCCAAGGCGTCTCCCCACCAGACGGTAGACAAGGAAGCTACAGGCGCTGGCTACGAAAAATGCACACAGAAGAATGACTAACAATCGCTTATTCATGAGCGGGCCTGTCTGAGTCGCCATTCCCGGGCCGACTCTTTCTCCGGAAATCTATTTGGCAATTCTTATGCCAAAGGAGGAACTGTGTTCTTATACAGTGAATTCAGGTTCTTTGGGCCGAGGCCTTCCGCAAAGTGTGACCCCTTGTATACCAACTAGACTGGCTGTGTAGCCGTGTAGACACCTTTTTGGACCGTAGCAGCTTCTCTACACAAGTTATGACCCCGTTGGTTGGCCTACAAATTGCTGTTCTGAGAGAATCGTTATCTCCTGGCCCATTCGACCGCGGAGCCAGGGAATCCAAACGCTGATCGACCGCCAGATTGCTGGGAGCTTGGCATAGATGAAGTCAGCCGGAATTGTAACGCTGTTTTCGGAGTTACCGCCTCCCAGAAAGGCTCCATCCGCATTTTTTATATCGTTCGTTGTCCATGGTCTGTTCTTCACTTGGCTGCTGGTCGGTCTCCGTCATCTCCCGAAGGTGAGTGACCAGATCCTTCACGACCGATACACAGTGAGGGTGCTCGAGCCTCCCAGACTTCAGTATCCCCGCCCCCCGGCCCAGGTTGCCGACCAGGCCGAACCCGCTGCTGCTCAATCCGCCACACACGATGTGGCTTCCTCTCAGGGAGGTGGGTCTCCCGCTCCACTCTCCCTGCCGGTTCAGGAGGCGCATCTACCTGAGCGCTCCCAGGCTCTCATTCAGCCGGATGCGCCGCCTGAACTCTTACTACCTAAGGAGACACCGGTGCCACTGGCTGTGCTTTGGTCCCCGGAGAACTCTCCGAGCAAGACGATC
>Ga0163162_10005739_pt1 | contig 12002 bp, 11 predicted proteins | sample S55metaG_FD_115310 | JGI IMG/M metagenome (GOLD analysis project Ga0163162, IMG submission 115310) | Switchgrass rhizosphere microbial communities from Kellogg Biological Station, Michigan, USA - S5-5 metaG | ecosystem: Host-associated > Plants > Roots > Rhizosphere > Soil | place: USA...
CGCCATCGGAAACTTCCGGGACGTGATCGAAGCCGCGCATCACTACGGCGCAAGTGACGTGCACTTCGAGCCTCGCGAGTTTGAGAACGAAGTCGAGGTGCGCTTCCGCGTCAATGGAGACCTTTACACCTACGAAAAGCTCCCGAAGACCATCGTGCGTCGCGCCTTGTTTGCAGCATACAGCGATCTTGTTCAACGGAACACCAACTCAGGCAATAGCTTCCAGCCGAGCGCCCCGCAGTCGGCGATGATTCCGCTTGTCGTGAAGACTGACACCGTCAATCTGCGCTGGCAATCGTCGCCACTGGTCGGTGGCTATGACGTGGCGCTTCGACTGCTCGACGGCAATTTCAAGAACTACAACGTCCTTTTGCCTAAGGATATGGGGTTTGAGCCGAGCCAGCTTGAGCTGATCGACACGCTCAACTATGTGAGCGGCGGGATCACCGCACTGACAGGCGAAACCGGCTCGGGCAAGACGACGACGTTGCGTGCACTGTCATATCAGCTTCCCGATCGGGATCTGAAGAAGCAGTTTGCCGTGAACGAGCCCTCCGAATATCCGATGCCGTGGCTGTCGGACTACTCAATCATCCGCAGGCCCGACGAAACCGACGAAGAAGCGAACCGGAAATATGCGGAAGTTATTCGGACGCTCATGCGTCAGGATCCCGACGATTTGACCATCGGGGAAGTGCGCGACAAGGTGGTGATGGGTCTGGTCGCAGAGCTCGCGCTTACCGGTCATCCCGTGCGTTTCTCGCTGCACGCCGGCGACATCATTGCGGCCATCATGCGCATGGCCGGTGGCCGCCTGCAGCTGCCGATTGATGAGTTGGCTTCCGAGGGCTTCATCAACGCGGTTGGCAATCAGAAGCTAATCCCGACGCTCTGCGATCACTGCAAGATCCCCGCTGAAGATGTGATGCCCAGGGCGGACCTCGAGGTCCTGCGTCGCAAGTTTGGGCTCGACACGTCGAAAATGGCATGCCGGAACATGGACGGCTGTGTTCATTGCCGTCTGGTCGGGCTCACGACGCGCTCCGGGAAAGTCGCCGGGGGCACGAAGCGTCAGTCGGTCGTCGCTGAACTCTACCGTCCGACGCCAGAGTTTCTTGATCGGGTGAGTCACAAGGATTGGGCAGGAGCGCGGCAAGTTTGGCGCGGCTCGCGTAAAACCGGGTTCGACGATGGGGACATGACCGGAAAGACGCTATATGAACACGCTCTTTTCAAGGTTTCGCGCGGATTAATTGATCCACAATTTGTGAATCGTTCGATGCAGGGCTTTTCGCAATACCGCGTCATGCCCGGCGTCGATGGTCTGATGCCTTAAGCGCCTGCGGATACACCATGTTCAACCTAATCGGAAAGATGCTGCCCGCGCGGCAGCGGGAAACGTACGCACGCTGGCGCTTTCACAAGGTGCGTGAAGTTTTCTATCGCGAAACTCGGTTAGATATTGCGAAGAAGGGCTTGCGCAATACCGAAACGCTGTTTGACCGGTTGGAAACGTACGAGAAGCGCAACCGTTCGCGCGGTCAAATCGTTTGGACGGTCTTTGCGAAGATCCGCGAGACGATGCAACGGGGCGAAAGTTTCTCCATCGCGATTAAACCGTTTATCCCGGGCGACGAATACGCACTGCTCGATATCGCAGACGAGTCGGCGCAGGAGGACGCAGTCGTTCGCGGGTTCGAACTCGCAGAAATGGCGGCAAGTGCTAAACGCGTGTTGTCGGCAACGACTCAGTTGCAGATGGCATATCCAGCGCTGCTACTGGTCTACATGTACGCCTACTGCATGTTGTTCGGCGGAGCGATCTATCCGCAGATTTTGGATTCCAAACCGCTGGACCAGTGGCCGGATGCAGGTCGATGGCTCTATCACATCGATACCTACGCCTACAACTACTGGTGGCTCTCGTTGTGCCTGGTGATCGGCTTTGTGACGGTGTACTTCTATTCGCTCAAGCGCTGGACGGGACATGTTCGGAACAAGTTCGATCGCTTGCCGATGCTGTGGCGTAACCGCCGAGACCTTCGCGCTGCGCTTCTGATCGTCTCTCTTGCCGGCCTGTTTGATTCGAACCTGACCTTGCGCGCGGCGCTCGACCGGTTGCTAAAAACTTCCGACCCGTGGTTGCGCTGGCATTTGAAATCCATGCATCGGCGCCTCACCGCGCGCTCGGACGAGCCGATGCGCGCACTCGACACCGGCATCTTCTCGTTGGAGATTGTCGACACGATTACCGATGCGGCCGGTCGCGATCAGTTCGAAGCTGCAATCAAAAACCTTGGACGAGAGTCACTGGATCGTGTTGTCGACTCGGTCAAGCGCAACGCGCGCGTCACGCATTACCTCATGCTCGGCTTTGCGGCAGCGCTGTTTCTCACCATCGGTATCGGCTCCTATGTGATGACCGGCGCCATCAGCATGACATCGGGTGCGCCCGGCGTCTCAATTAACTAAAAGGAGCTTGGCCATGAAGCACAACGAACAGGTACACCACGACGCGGCTACGCTTGCAAAAGCGAGTCGTCGTCAACGCATGCTCATGATCGCCCGCAGGACGAAACAATCGGGCGAGTTGTCGATGATCGAAGCTGGCGCGGTCATGGCGGGCGCTGCGTTGCTCGCACTTGCCGTCTACGCCGGGGGCAAGTATGTGCTTGACCTGATTCATTCCTCGCAGTTCAAGAGCGAAGCGCAGATGTTCCACACGGGCATTCTGAACGCCACGCAAAATGACGCGGACTTCTCCGCCGAGACGTTGCAGGTTCTCGCGCAGAACCACGCCTTCGACTCAGCAGGTTCGCGTGTTTCGACCGACAAGTCGACGATCAAGGGTCTCTTCAACGGTACGCTCTCGACCAGCGTGGGCACGCTCGTGACGGCGAACGATTCGCTGATCCTGACCTACCCGGTCACCGCGACGATCTGTTCGCTTAGCGTGGCGGCATTGACCACGGTTTACACGCAGGTTTCGGTGAACGGCACGATTGTCGCGTCGCCCACGTTGCCGTTTAGCGCGAGCACTGCAGCCACGTCGTGCGCGTCTGCCGGAGCGACGGCGAGCCTTCAGTTGTACACAACCCGTACGTAAGGCGGGGCGGCCGCCATGGGAAGCATTCTGGAGATGTTGATTGTCCTGGTCGGCGCGGCCTTGCTGACGGTGCAGGGTATCAAGGAAGACATCGCCGCGAAGCACACGAACCTGCTGCAGATCGAGGGGCAGAATCTCGCCTCGATCAATGCAGCGCTCGGCAGTTATGTGACGGCGCAATATGGATCTCTGATTCCAGCCGGTTACTCGCAGACGGTCGCGACGCCCATCACTGCGCCGACGCTGGCGCAGCTCAGTGCATTGGCCAACAACCGTGTGACGTTTAAAAATGGGCCGTTCTGGGGCGGCACGTACCAGATCGCGATGATGATCGTGCCCGACGCCTGTTCAACCGCGGCGGGGACTTGTCATATCGCAACGTCGCTATATCCGAGCTTGCCGCTAATGAAAGCGGGAACGGCGGACATCGAAGGGGCCGGCATCGTCGCGTCCGCGGGTGGCAGTTCGTTTGGCTACTCGACCAACCGAGCGCCGTCTGTCATCACCGGGATCCAAGGGAAGTGGACGCTTGCGAATCCCATCGGCAACAGGAGCGGAACGATCCTCGCGATCAACGGTTTTGGCGCGGACGGCAACTCACCGTATTACCGGCGCGACGGCGCGCTGCCCCTGACCGGGACGATGAATGCGAACAATCAGGACATCCAGAATGCGAAGAACGTCACGGCTAATTCGCTGACGCTGCCTGTTGGCAACAGCCTGAAGATCGGTCCGGGGGCAACGTATTACGGGGATGGAACCAATGCAGCAGTCAGAACGAGCGGGGCGCTTTACGTCCAGAACCAAGCTGGTAGTGCGATGGCCAATGTCAACGCAGGCGCATACAACGCAACCAACAATGGAAACGGTCTGACCGTCGGCACAGCCGGCGTCGCCTACTACGGCGATCAAAATAGCAGCGCTGCTATTCGCGCCAACAACGGGTTGTACATTCAGAATGCCGCAGGGAGCGCGCCAGCGCCGATTCAACAGGTGGGCAATATCAATTCGAGTGGCACGGTCACCGCACAGACCGTAAACTTCAACGTGTCGGCTGGGAATTGCGTATGGAATACGGTCACGATGCGGGCCGCAAACCAGATGTGGGTGTGCAACAAATGGGGCAATTGGGTACCCATTAGCAACCTTGTCGGAAACTTCACGACCGTCCAAAAGCTGAGCGGTTATGCCAACGGGTGGCAGATCGCTGTTCCCGTGTGCGGGCCGGGCGGGTCGCCGTGGTACGAGATCATCCCGCAATCGATCAGTACCGATTATGCAAATCACAATCCGCCCCTCGCGGGCAATCGCTTTGTCATGGGTTCCGCCGGCGCCAATTGGATGCTTCAGATATTCAATGTCCTTGCCGACGGCGCAAATTCGTTGGTCGGCGATCAGCTCGGGCTGCAAGCCGAAGTTGATACAGGTTGCTCTTTTGGGAATGAGTGAGGAAACGACTTGAAACCTATTGTCTTTTTGGGCGCGGCGCTGTTGGCGGCTGCGTCGATTCAACCGGCCAGTGCTCAATGGGTGCAGAACGCGCTGACCACGCCGCAAGCACCAACTTGTCCGCCTGGCTATTCATGGACTAAGAGCGGGCCGCGTTATCAGTGCATGACGCCGCCGCCAAGCTGTCAGTACGGTTTCGCTTCAGGGCCCGTATGGACTGGGAGTGCCTGGGCGTATTCGTGTAATTCGCCACCGCCACCGCCTTCAAACCCGGTTACGACGCCGCCTTCAAGCCCGCTCACGACGCCTCAGCAGATGTGTGCGGCCCGGGCCGCTGGCCAAGGCATAACGCTGGGCGCAAACGACCGGACTTTTACACGTAGCGGATATACGCAGCGGTATTACGACAATAGCCTCGGTCCAGTCTGGACAGATTGGAATGGAAACCAAGGTAATAGCTGGCAGGTCACTTGCCTGATAAATGAGTCGACAAGTACTTGGGCTCCAAATAACGAGAATCCGTTTACCGTGGCCCCGAATTATCCGACCTGCTCAGGATGTGGCGGAGGAACTTAAGGTCAGCTTCAGCTGCTTCACAAAACAAAAGGCGCTCCCGTCATCGAGGAGCGCCTTTTTTTCGACGAAGCGCCGTTAATTTGCAGCGGTCGTAAAGGTCCACGTCGAGCTAACAGCGCTGCCATCGCGAGCACCGTTAAACGTGACTGTGTAATTAGTCGATGCTTTCAAAGGAGCTAGCGGGAGCAAGACGGCTACGCCGTTCGGCATTAAATTGTTTGGGTCAACCACCGCGGACGAAGTTGATCCGGCCTGACCGCTTGCGGGGAGCAGAATCCTGGCCGGAACGGTAGCACCGGAACTGTCCGTTAAAACAAATTGCGTCACAGTCAGAGAGTCAGAATTTTGTGCATTGACTCGTACCAAAATCGGTCGGCCAGGAGTCGCTAAATCTGATGCTGGATTCGGTGCCTCAGGACGCATCGCCAATGCAACCTGCAATTCGTTCGAATATGGTGAATGAAGCACTGCACCTACAGGAACGACTTGACCTCCAGCCGCAGGGACGGAATTAGTATTCGCTCCGCCTGGAGACCCCAGTACACCTGTCGACGTACCAAAATCGGTCGCACACGTATAAACCGGATAGCTGCTGTCGCCGGCCGTATAACCAAGTCCCATCGACTCTTGGTTTGCGGTCATTCCAATCAGGTGGTACACAGATGCAAGGAATTGCCCGATACAGTCTGAGGCAGCCGCAGCAATAGTTGTCTGGTTCAAACCCGCTGCCAAGTTTTCACCAATCCATTCGGACGTAGGTGCACCGGCCTTTTGTCCACGCGAAAGCGGCGTATCGCCGTAGAAGTTGGCATTTGCTGAGCTTTCGGTGTGATCGAGAGAAGTGACTGCGCCTGTCTTGAGGTTGGATGTTAGGTAAAGTGTATGCGCTTGCGCGCTCACATCAAGCGCACCGTCCTGTTTGAGCATTCCGACGCCCATGGAATTCCGATAAGCGTTGACGAGGTTGAAGGCCGCAAGCTGAAAAGAGTCGGCGGCATATGTCGGTGTAGGAACAGAGGTTTGCGGTGCGACGCCGCTCGCAGGGCCTGAAGGCACCGCAGGGGTGCTCGCGCCTGTCGCAGGGGCAGTTGAATTGCCGCCGCCACCACCACCGCAAGCTGACAGCATAAGCGAAGCAGTTGCGACCGCAGCCATAAGCTTGATATTGTTTGATGCTTTCATTTGAAACCCTCGTAGGTCGTTGATACAGTCGCATTTTTGCGATCTGCTTACTACTTAGCTTACCGAGCTCGACGAGAAGTCAAGTCTTCGCCGCCGGTAGATCAATCACTCAAATAACTTTTCGATAAAACTTGGCCGCGTGCATTGTAAGGGCCGGTAAGGCCGTGTGGCGATGCTCCGTTGCCTGGACGCAACCGTTTGCTATGAATGCCGAGCCCGGCCGCGCCATCTCTTTACGCGAAGGAATACGAACGCGCCTACAAGCACCGCACCGGTGGCGACAGGCTCAGAATGGCCGACCGTTGGAAGCAGTGAAGAGCCGATCCAGAGAAGCGTCAGCGAAAGCGCGACTTGCTTGAATAGCTTGCTATCCAAAATCTCTACGACTCGACTTCGAGCAGGCCGACAGATCGTTGCGTATCGCTCGTTGGATGCTTCGAGGTCGAACTCCGCCGCGCTCGCTGCCGCGGCGCGCGCCGTTCGATAAAACTTCTCATACCGGTGGAAGCGCGCATCACCTCGGCCATTAAGCCAGGACGCGGCGCTATCCGGAAACAGGTAGGCAAAGTCGTGCATTGCTAATGGGACACATCTGAATTGAATTCGATCGCACCGATGACGTCGTGAATGCACTGGCCATCGGCTTCTGAATAAAAGCGACCAGTGCCAAGGTCGCGCCAACCGAACTGGGCGCGACCGTCTTTCGTGAAGATGATCAGTCCTGCTTCGACGGACCATTCGTGAGCCTTGCAAACCGCTCCATCGAAATGCCTCAAAGTTTCACCTTTCGTTTGCTAGATTGTCCCTTTGAGGTCAACAGAAGAGCGCATCCGGGGCATGCAAAATTCTGTTCCAACTCGATTTTTCCTTCGCCATTGGAAAGGATGTAATGCGTCCCGCAAGAGCGGCACGGCGCCATTCGCAGCAGCGAGTCCCTGGCCATCCTGCGGGTGAGATGGTTACCTCGATCTGGCGAGATTACCGAATTTTTGCCGAACATCTTCGCCATCAGGTCGTTGGACGCAATGAGTGCCTCCGGGATATTTCCGTCACTGGCCAAAGCGCTTCGATACAGCCATGTGTACACGGTTGCCTGAAGGCGACGGACGCCTTGGTCGACGTACCACGTAAGCGAGCTCGCATTGTTACCAGATGGTGACTTAACCCCGTGGTACTCCTTGTAGATGAGTCGGGCTTTGCCCTGGTTGAGGTCAAACAAATTGGTCGCGGTCGACGCACGGCAGCCTTGTTGCATCATTAAGCGCGCATAAAATTCCTTCAATGCGCGATCGATTCGCAGACTGGTCCATATTGCTTGGTAGGGTAAATCGCCGGCGCGAATCGGAGCCGTTTGCATAATGTAATGCGCAACAGATTCTTCGGTTAGTCCGTTCGAACTGTATTCGTCCCAAAAGCTCTTCAAGTTGAAGCGCCACCGAAAAAGGGGAAATTTGATTGGCGATATTGCGGTTTCAAGTTGGCCGATTGGCATGCTCTTTAAGTACGCCGCAAGCTTAAATGAGATGCCGAGCAAAGGCACTGCGACTAAGCTCATGTGCAATACATCTTTGAGCAACTGCAGGTAGTCTTTGTTGTAGTGGAAGATTTCCCGGGCGGTAACTCTGTCCACAAGCGGCATCTCAGCTGAAAGTTGGGTGACTCTCGCTGAGGGAGTCGGGCCCTCGATAATCGACTTCCAATCGCGAGAATCATCCAGTACAGGGGCAAGCGCGACAAATGGCATGTTCATCAACGTCGCCATCGTCGAGGCCTGCTTTCGAAACTCCATCATCTCCGGCATCGTAACGGCAAGCACATTTTTTAAGGCGTCGTGATCCGCAAGCGCAATCTGCATGAAATCAGTGAGCGCATAATTTGTTCGCTGAATCTTCTCGATTAGCCAATGCGGAATTATCGTGTTCGTCGGTTGTCGTGTGATGGAGCTGGACGTGTTCATTTTTGGATTTAGTGTCGTGTTTTCGATGCGGTGCTGGTCTGTACACCGTTCGTCGTTACAAAAGGTATGGCGTTACAGTCCGATCGCTCCGTCGAGTTCTGACAAACATTTCCGAAGCATTGCGGCTAGTGCCTGAAGCGAGGGCGTGTATCGCGCCGGATCTTTAGAAGCTTGAACGACAAGCTGTGCTGTAGAGAACTTCGCTACGAAGGGCTCCCACGCGGAGACCAGTTCGTTAAGCGTGGTTTGCACCGCATTTTCGGATTCGATTGCAGCCCGGCTTGCAGCGACGTTCGCTTGCAATTCGGCAAGTTCCTTTTCGGCTTGAGCCTTCAACGCCTCGGCTTTTTTGAGATCTGCCATACGGGTTTCGTAGGCTTCGCTGAGAGTTGTGAAGCCTTCCGGGACCGCGTCAACGGTTCTGGTTTGGACTTCCACCACCGGCTTAGCGTTTTTAAGGGCGTTCAGTTCGAATAATGCCTTCTCGAGTTCCTTTGCTTTGTCCTGGTAGTCCTTCTGCAGTTGTCCCAACCCCGACGTACGCTCCTTCACAAAATCACTCTGTGTTTGAAGCTGATTTTCTTTCTCTCGAAGCGCGCGACTCAGATCAGCAACTTGGCGTTTCAAGTGCTTTGAGTCAGCTTCGGCTCCCCGCAACTGGTCTTTGCTGTCTTCGAGCAAACCGTGGACATTTTCCAGCTCTTTTTCTTTGTCCTCGAGAGTCTCTTCTTGTTTGCGTAAAAAATTAAGCAGCTCTTGCACATCGTCCTGAGTCATCTTCGGATTCGCAAGCTTGTGCCGCATAACCGTGCTGATTTGATCGTCGGTGACATCATGCGCGGACAAAATGTTTAGCTCGCCGATGTTAAACAGCTGCACTGCCTCGTTATCGTCCCCAAATTTTTGGAAGCAACGCATGTATTTACGAGCAGCGTGCTTGGTAAGCTGCAGCGACTCTTTAAAATACTTGTAGGCCTGGGTTTTGCCTTGGTTAATGTTGTAAGTTGAGACGCCGACTTTTGCTGTGTGGTCATCCACGATTAGCATCATCGAGTTTGCAAGGCTTCCACCCAATAAGACCAGTTCACCAGCAATCTTTTTCCGCGACGCCGTCACCGAGAGCATGTATTCGGTAAGACGGGCAACAAGTTCTTCGTTCTCGGGTTTGGTGCCGAAAAGTTTGCGACCTACCTCCGTTATTGTTTCCCGAGTGGCAGACGAGTAGTCACTGCCACTGAGGAAATCAAAATCTTCAAGAGGGTCAAGGCCTTCTGGCTCGAGAAGGTTGAATGGTGCGAGACTTGTGCTGGTTTTTTTCACGGACAAGTTACTGAGCTGCATTGTCGGCTCCGATGGTTTCAATTCCCCTAACTCTGGTTAAGTCAGGTTAGGCTGTACATGACGGTGGTCAGCGCCGAAAGACGCTTTTGCACCCCCTCTTTCGCACGAAGGGGCAAAAACAGGGGCGTCTTTTTAAGACGATTCTTTATTAACGGTAATTTCGAGCGTAAGTTAAGGGTTATAAGTAAGTTCTTACCGAACTAATCCTCCTAAATACTTCGTGACACGTCCGTTTGATTTTGGTAGATCCTGCGTTTGTGTGCGATGGCAGCGTCTGGCGCGGTATCCTCGAACTTTCGAATTGCTTTCACAGCTATTGCTATATCAATTACCGCACTGCTGCCATGGTGGCGCTGATTGCGAAGCCAGAAAGGCAACTCGTTAATACCGATCAGATCTGTATCAAGCAGTGCCGAGAATCTACATTCTGGAGATGCAAATACGCCCACGCCTTGAATATTCCATCCACGGGGTAACACAGATCGCAGGAAGGCCAGCTTGGTGCGATTTTGTGCAGTTGGAGATTTTCGTTCTTCCATTTTTCCATCCGTCGTCCTTCGAACCAATAAGTCGGGATTCGAGGATGGCTCGATTATCCCACTCCAGTTTTTGGTCTCGAAGATAAAAACACCGAAGGGTGTGACAGCAAGATGGTCGATTTCAATGGTAGGAAAAGGAGTGCCAGGGGCATGCTCGATGATGATCGAGCCTTCGTGGAGATAGTAGTCTGTACCGCAACACCATTCGAGCGCTTCAGTCAGCTTAGCCTGCGTGCGCTTTTCTCCTAGCAATCCAGACGCTTGCGCACGCTCAGCCGCTGGTGCCCGCCACGACGCGTTGCCTGCCTTGTTGGCATGTGGCCGTTTAACAAATTGCCGGTATCCATATACAGCAGCCCCTGCGATCAACATTTCGAAGAACATCGTCGTCCTCAATCTCTGTTCGGTTGAAACGAGTTTGGCAGCTTCTTGACATTGTCAAGGCGTTGCGCAGCAGGCCACCCAAGTAGGTTACGCCTATTCATAAGAAGATTGGATTGGAAAGGCGAGTGATTTTGAGCGCCTTTCGGAGAAAGAGGGCGTTACAGCATCACTTTTTCGCGCTTAGTCAGTAATCAGCAATGGCCGTTATCTGGGTTGCACACCCCGACGCGTGTTTGGAATTCCGATTTCGTCAATTCAAAAGCCACTATAAATTAGCGAGCTTTCTATCAGTCATACCGGTCGGGCTCGCGTAAAGTCGGTTGCATACCTCGCGTTCTCTACGCATCGACTTCGGCTCCGGGCAACTCTGTCCTTCGAGCATATTCCCTTTCTCAAGGTGAGCGTTTCCGTGATGGCTTGTTACCAGCCCTGACGAAAGCGTCTCTCCACGCGCCCGTTTTCCCTGCTCGTCCGAGCATCGAAACCGTCCGGACTTCGGTCCGGCCATTCCTTAGTGCGTTAGTTTTTCTGGAGAGAAAAATGCCGAAGCAGTTGGTTTATATGGCGACCAAGTCGCCCTTAGTTCTTTTGGCTGTGTGTTTCGCGCTGTGGTTTGCGGCGCATTCGTTTCTCGCCGGTGTATTTGTTGTTTTCGTTGGTGCCGCCTGGGTCAAGAAATCGATCTCGACGGCTTTGAAGTCCGATGCAAATGCCAACGAATCAAAGGACACACCTGCAACAGGCGCTGCTGCACCGATCGCCGCAGCCGAGGCACAAGCGCAACCCGCAACGCCGATCAAGCGGCAGTACGCGAAGTCGGCCGTTGTCGTTCCATTTAAGACAGGCACCGACAGCTAGTCGCCACGCCTTCACCGCAAAGCCGCCAACTGGCGGCTTTGCAACTTCACCCCTACGGGAATCCTCCCGTTCGGGGCATGGGATTCCTGGTTATCGGAGCATTCTCATGCAAAACGAAGTCACAGCATGGCAACTCGACATGTTCGGGGGACCATCCGCAATCGCCCCTGCTGCTATCAAGCACGACCCGCTACCTGATCCGCGGTTCTGGAGCAATAGCGTGAACGACAAGATGGTTGACGCTCTCGTGAGCTTGGCCACCGACAGCCGGCGCGGCGACAACATGCCGGAGTCGTTGATGGATTGCTGCACGCTCTTTAGCGAGCGGCTTAGAAACAGAAAGAAATTCGATCGTGAAGATTACCGTGCGACCCTCGGATGGGTGATGGGATTTTGGGACGGCGCGCTGCCATACCGATATGTCTGCTCCATCAACGGGATTGATCCGGAGATTTTGCAAGACGTCGTCACGAGCAATCCATTGCTCAGGCGCGACATGGAAGAAGTGCGGTGCGAGTGCTTCGGCACGCTCTTATAGGGAGGCACCATGGCTTCAATCACGTTTGGCAAAATCTTCGACGGCATTTTTGCTTCAGGCCCGTCGGCTTCC
>Ga0163162_10005740_pt1 | contig 12002 bp, 5 predicted proteins | sample S55metaG_FD_115310 | JGI IMG/M metagenome (GOLD analysis project Ga0163162, IMG submission 115310) | Switchgrass rhizosphere microbial communities from Kellogg Biological Station, Michigan, USA - S5-5 metaG | ecosystem: Host-associated > Plants > Roots > Rhizosphere > Soil | place: USA: Michigan...
CGGCTTCGCGGGCAACATCAACGAAAGTTACGGGAGACTTTGCCACTGGATTTGCCGCGGCTGTCTGCAGGACTGCTGAATTCTTCCACTTCCAAAGTGGAGTGGTGAGTGCGTCCATCAACGTGCTGCCGAGGACGATTAAGGAAGAGCCCAGGAAATGGCGTCGCGGAATGTTCATAGAGAAGCAGTCGTCAGTCTTCGGTCGTCAGTCGTCAGCACGGTCTCATTGACGACTGAGACTGACGACTGTTTTCATTTCGCTGGCATCCTGGGAAATTTTCGGGGCACGATGCCGGTACCTTCTTTGATCGCTATGATCTGATCGATGGGCACATTGGTTAGTCGATCGACTTGTCCGCTGGGCCAGGTGATTTCTAGTGAATCTATTTTACTTCGCTTGCCCAGACCAAACTGAATTCGCGGATCGCTGGCCGACATATAGCTCATGCCACCTTTTGCCTGCTCCACATGGACGAAGCCTTCCGAGGTCAGCTTCAATGAAGCACCGACGCCGTCGCGGTTCGATTTAGTCCCAATCAGCAGAACTTCGAGCCAGTGGTTGGCGTTGCCGCCATCGTTGCGCAGAAGGGAAGGATAGTCGCCGCGGTTATTGGTGACGATGTCGATGTCGCCATCGTTATCGAAATCCGCTGTAGCCACGCCGCGACCGGCGATGGGACGCATGAAATCCGGTCCCAGCGACTCGGACGTCTTTTCAAACTGCCCTTTCCCCAGATTGTGGAACATGAGCAGCGGTTCCTTGTAAGAAACTTCGCTATGGTAAAGCTGTATATTGTCGAGCATCGCTCCGTTCAGTTGCAGAATGTCGTTCCATCCATCGTTGTCGTAATCCAGAAATTTCATGGCAACGCCGCTCAACAGGACGGCTTTATTTCCGATGCCGGAGCGAAATGTCTCATCGTTGAAAGTTCCGTCGTGATTGTTGTGGTAAAGGCGATTTAGTTCGAAATCGAGATGCGTGACATAGACATCCTGCCAGCCGTCCCCATCAACGTCCGCCGCATCGATGCCCATTCCCGCCTCGTAGCGCCCGTCTTCGCTGGCCGCCATGCCGGAGACAAACGACACATCCTCAAACGTCCCGTTCCGTTTGTTGATGAACAGAAAATTGGGCCAGGTGTCGTTGGCGATCGCGATATCGGGCCAGCCATCGTTATTAAAATCGGCAAGGACAACTCCCATCCCTTTTGACTCGGGCTTCCCCACGCCGGAGGCATCGCTGACGTCGGTGAAAGTTCCGTCGTGATTGTTGTGATAGAGCTTGGTCTTCTGGCCTTTGTAATTTCCGGGATGACAGTAAGAGCGGTAGCCGGGCCGGCGCTCGCCGCACCACAAGTTGTTCTTCGGTGTCCACTCGATGTAGTTGGTGACGAGCAGGTCGAGCCATCCGTCTTTGTCGTAGTCGAACCATCCGGCGCTGGCGGACCATCCGCCTTCATCGACAACTCCGGCTTTGGTCGTCACGTCGGTGAAAGTGCCGTCGCCATTGTTGTGATAAAGGATAGCGCTGCCGTAGCCGGTCACGTACAGATCGGGAAAACCGTCGTTGTCGAAATCTCCGACGGCGACGCCCTGCCCATAATGCCCCTTGCCGCTGACACCGGCTTTCTCGGTGACATCCGTAAAAGTTCCATCGCCATTGTTGTGATAGAGCGCGCTGCGCAATGGTTGCGGCGGCTTGTAAATATCTGTCGCAGCCGATTGGACGAAGTATAGGTCCATCAATCCATCCTGGTCATAGTCGAGCCAGGCAACTCCGGTGCCCATGGTTTCCAGATAATATTTTTCGTCGGTGGCGGTGGCATCCTGAAGAAACGTGATGCCAGCGGCCTGGCGCACGTCGGTATAACGGACGGGAATGTGATCGTCTGGCTTTTTCGGAGCTTGCGCGAAAGCCATCATGGTGACAGCCAATGTGCCTATCGCGCAGAAAGTAAAAATGAGGCTCCCCGGCTTTTCCAGATCTGCACCCCGCTTCGCTTTTGACTCATTCCGCATTCTCGTTTTGGTTTTCGTAGATGATCTCAAAGAGTGCGATCCGCAAGCGATAAGGCCAGTTGCAAAAGCTGCTGCCGGGCGGCCATCGAGAGCGGTTCCTCAGCGGAAGGTGACTTAGCCGGGGCCCGCGAGAGAACTTCTTCAATTCGATTCACGTCCAGCCCGCCGGCGCTGCTGCCCTTGAAGCGATTGAGCACTTCTCGAGCTTTGGCGATCTGCCCAGTCTGGTAGTAAAAGACCCCGAGCGTGGAGTAGCTGCCCGGCCACTCCGGCAGTAGTTCGACCGCGCGCTCCAGGCGTTGCGCGGCTTGCGCAGTGTTGCCTTCGAGCACCGAGACGATTCCCATCCCCCACAGAATTTTCCCGGAACCCGGAATGCGGGTCAGGCCTTTCTGCAGTGTCTCTTTCGCTCCCGCAACATCTCTTTCGCGAAGCTGGACTAGCGTGAGAGAGAGGTAATACTGATCGTTGTCAGGATTCTTTGCGATGGCATCGCGGAAGATCTTTTCCGCGGTGGCGGTTTCTCCAAGATGCGACTGGATGTCGCCCAGCAGTGCCAGAAAGGCGGCGTCCTGTTGTCCGTTTGCCGATACCTGCTGGGCGGCCTCGAGCGCCAGAGGATATGCGCCTTTGCGGAAGTAGGCGTCGGCCAAATCGAATTTTACGTCATCAGAGTCTGGGCTGGCGCGCATGGCCGCCTGAAAATGCGGAATGGCGTCGTCATACAAATGAAAACGGGCCAGCAGCACGCCGACTCCGGTCTGGGTGCGAAAGTCGCCCGAGCTCAACTGATCGAGCTGCGCAATGGTCTGCCGGGCATCCTCGAGTTTCCCCAGCTTCAGATACGCTTCCGCCAACAGGTATAGGTCTTGCGGACGGTCAGGATGTTTCTGGATCTGCGCAGTGAGTTCGGTGAGATCCAATTGCGTGCGTTCCTGCGGAGCAAGAGTCGATCGGTTATTGAGATAGTCGAAAAGACGCTGGTACGGATAAGGCCCTGCTGAGGCATCCTTCGAGAGTGTCTGAAACACGCTCAGATCGCGCTGCGCGGCTTCGTTCTGGTGCAGGTTCCGCTCGACCATGGCGAGCTTGTAATATCCCGAAGCTGGCTCGTGGCTTACCTTTACGTGTCTGCGCAGCAGGGTTGCCGCTTCTTCAAACTTCTTATCAGTGATGCGAAGATTTGCCAGCTCCAGCAGGGCCTCGGGGAAGTCAGGATTGGAGCGCAGAGTTGCTTGAAAATATTTTTCCGCTGCTGCCTGATTTCCCTGTCGCCCTTCGACATAGCCCATGTTGAACAGGCAGGAAGCGTTGTTAGGATCGAGTTTCAGACCCTCTTGAAAATACTTTTTGGCTTCATCGAACCGTCCCAGATGGCGATACGAGAGCCCCATGAATACATAGGATCGCGCAGAGGGATCCAACTCGATCAGCATCTTGAACTCGTCGATCGCTTTTTCCGCCTTTCCCGACATGAAATAGCTTTCGCCCAGGGCGGCATGCAAATCAGCACGCTTGGGAGCGATTTTTATGCCGGATTCAAGAAGCGGGATGGCGTCTTCGAAATAATTCTGTGACATGCTGACCCGGGCCAGCAGAAAGATGACGTCGGTATTTTCCGGAGCGAGCTTATGGGCGCGAACCAGAAGGTCCAGAGCATCCACCGCTTTTGTTTGCTCGGAATAGACCCGCGCCATCAGGTAAAGAGTTTCGGCTGAATCCGGTTTCAACTTTAGCGCCCGGCTCAAAACCAATTCGGCTTTCTTGTATTCGGCGCTCTGCAGGTACACCTGTCCCAGATTGAAGAGGATCTCGAAAGTCTCGGGCTGCAGCGCGTTGGCCTTCTCCAGTTCGAGTTGCGCAGCTGGATATTGTCTTTCGCCTGCCAGCAATACACCGAGAGTGAAGTGCAACTGAACGTTGTCTTTATTTTGGACTGAGATCTCTCGCGCCAGCTTCAAGCCTTCGGCGGTGCGGCTTGCCTGAAGATAGGCGCGGACCAGGTTGAACCGGGTGGCGATATCCGGGGGCTGCACGAGTTGCAGGTGAGGAATCGCCTTGGCCGGCAAATGTCTCGCCATCAGCACCAGGCCGAGATTGTAGTTGGCTTCGTGGTTGGCGGGCTCAACCTTCAAGACCTTTCCGAACTCTTTTTCCGCAAGATCGAACTTGTCCTGAGCCACGTAAACGTTCCCAAGGTTGTTATGCGTGCGGATGGAATTGGGATCGAGACTCAGCGCATGCTGAAATGACTGGACAGCACGGTCGTATTCCTTTTCGCTGCCGTGGACGATACCGAGCAGGTTGTAACCCTCCACGCTCGAAGGATTGAGTTCGAGTTGTTGTTCGATTTTCAGTTTTGCTTCAGCGATCGATCCCTGACGCAGCAAGGTTTCAGCTTCGGAGAAAGGTGACGCAGATTTCGCAGGAGGCGTCGAAGAAGTTCGGGGTGGAGCAGATTGCTGTGCCGTCGAGGTTGCTGCAGTCGCAAAGATGACGACCGCGGTAAGGAGCATGCCCACTGCTCGACGGCAGCGGGTTTTCTTGCTTGCATGCTGGAATGAGCCGCCGAAGGCCATCTCCGGGTACATCTCCGTGGGCAGGTTGATTACGTGTGCCAAAGGGTCAATGTAGCATTTCCATCGCCCGTGGAGCCATCTTGCGTAATCGCGCCCCGAACGTGAGATCTTGCGGAAAGCGTTTTCGCAAAACGTCAATCCTGGTCCCCAACCGTGCCGAGATTTCCTTATTATGCGACATTATGCGACCAGAAAAGCAGCTTCGATTCGCGGATCGACGAGTTATTGCGTGCTCCGTCATGAAGCTTCAACGATGGGCATGTTAAGCCCGATTCAAGTCAATCCAGCCTGGACTCGCAGCGCGGTTCCCGTCTCAGTCGGGCATATTTCGGTAGCACATTGGTGCGTAAGGAGAGCAGGAAAGCGTTTGCAGAGGGGGCTCCGCTCGACTAATAGAAAGGTACTAGTTTTATTCTTGACAAGTTCTCAGAACCTGTTTTAAGGTTGTCCCGGTTTCGAGAATGTACACGTTTACATGCTCGGGGCTGAAAACTCAGTCGTTGTTCCCCGGCCCCGCAAGAGCAACAAACAAAGAGTTTTGAGGAGAACCTCCAAGATGAGAGCCAATCAGAGTCCTCTACGCCGGTTTACTTCGCGTTGCTGGATCGCGCTTGCCTGCACGTTCTTTCTGCTGATTATCGCGCAACCCGGATTGGCCCAGGTGGATCAGGGCGCCGTCACTGGCCTGGTCACCGATTCCAGCGGCGCCGTATTAGGTGGCGCCCAGGTGACTCTCACCAACACTGATAACGGCCTGATACTGCAAACCACCACTAGCGCGAGCGGGGAATATACCTTTTCGCCGGTGAGGATTGGAAATTACGAGATTTCCGCCACCGCCCCTGGCTTCGCCACTACCAGCCAGAAGGATATGAAGGTCAGCGTGCAGCAGCGTCTGGCGGTCAATCTTCAACTGAAGCCTGGCGCCACCAGCGAAAGAGTTGAAGTCAGCGCGTCGGCCCCGTTGATGCAGACCGAGGATGCTTCGGTCGGGCAAGTCGTGGACGGCCACACCATCAATAACATGGCGCTGAACGGCCGGAACTTCACGTTCCTGGCGCAGCTCGCGGCTGGCGTGAACTCTCCGCAGGCCGACACTCGCGGTAACGCGGCCACTGGCGCTTTCGCTGCCAACGGTAACCGTCCGGCGCAGAACAACTATATGCTGGATGGAATCGACAACAACTCTGACACCGTCGATTTCCTGAACGGAACCAACTACGTGGTGCTTCCTCCGTTGGAAGCAATCCAGGAGTTCAAAGTACAGACCTCCGGTTTCAGCGCCGAATTCGGACGCTCCGGCGCCGCCGTGTTGAACGCGACCATCAAGTCCGGCACCAACAGCTTCCACGGCGCAGCCTGGGAATACTTCCGCAATGACAAGCTTGATGCCGCGGACTGGTTCGAAAACTTCCACAACGTGCCCAAGGGCGAACTCCGGCAGAACCAATTTGGAGCATCGCTCGGCGGACCGATCATCAAGAACAAGGTTTTCATCTTCGGTGACTACGAAGGACTGCGACGCGTCCAAGGCACCATTCTGAGCGGTTCCGTGCCCACGGTGTTGGAGCGGAACGGCATCAATGGCCTTGGTGCTGACCCCACTACGGCGGACTTCTCGGACATGATTACCGGGCAAAACGGCAGCCTCGAAACTGACGCCTTAGGCCGGACCGTCCCCCTGGGGACGATCCTTGATCCTGCAACCACACGCCCGGTGACGCTCGGCGTAGCCGATCCGGTTTCAGGCCGGGTGGCTACCGCCACAGGCTATGCACGAGACCCTATCAATACCAACTGCGCACCCAGTACCGCTGCGTACAGTCTTGCCAACTGCACCCTGAATCAGTTGCCGCTCAACCGGCTGGATCCGAACGCCATCGCGCTGTTTAACCTTTATCCGTTGCCAACCAACAACGGCACTCTCTTCTCCAATTACGGAAATTCTCCGAAGCTAGTTGAGCGCCGCAACTCTTTCGATACCCGGATGGACGTTAACTTCAGCGAAAAGAACCAGGTGTTTTATCGCTTCAGCTACGTGGACGATCCTCAGTTCATCCCGGGAATTTTCGGCGGTGTTGCTGACGGTGGCGGCTTCCAACAGGGCAACCAGACCGCGCTCGCGCAACAGAGCGCACTGGCATACACCCACGTGTTCTCCCCAACGATGGTGAACGTGGCGCGCGCTGGTCTGAATTACCTGCACACGACGCGCGTCTCGCCTTCCGCCAATGATCTAAGCGACATTCCAAGCCAGTTCGGCATCGCTGGCATTCCGCAACTGAACGAAAACGGCGGACTCCCCGCTTTCGGAATCAACGGACTGTCTACTCTGGGCAGCAACGCCTTCTTGCCCTCGGACGAAGTCACATCTACGTTCCAGGTGACCGATGACTTCACCAAGATCTACGGCAAGCACACATTCAAGATGGGTTTTGAGTGGCAGCATGTGAAATTCTCAACCCTGCAACCACCATGGTCTCGCGGTGAGTTCGATTACGGCAGCGTGTACACCGACGTTCCCAACGTGCGTAACGGCAACACCGGCCGTGCGCAGTTCCTGCTCTCGCCCACCGCCACAACGGTGGCGGGCGGAATTGACGATGTGGGTGGCGCATCGACGGGCGGCGGCAACAACAGCATGTTCGTTTCCAACATCTCGCTTACCGACAACGGAAAGAACTACTACGGCAGCTACATCAACGATGACTGGAAGGTCACACCCAAGCTGACGGTAAATCTCGGCTTGCGTTGGGATTTCTTCGGCCTGGTCTTTGAGCACCACGGAGCGCAGGCCAACTTCGTCCCAGGCGGGGCGCCTAGCGGCAGTCCGTTGTACTTGCTGCCCGGAGGCACCAGCGCTTCGAGTCTTTCCCCCAGCTTCAACACTTTGCTGGCCCAAGACGGTATCGGGCTTGTGATTGGCGATAAGTACGGTAAGGGGCTGGGAAGATCACAGAAATATAACTTCGCACCCCGCGTAGGCTTCGCTTACGAGGTCACCCCCAAGTTGGTAGCCCGTGGCGGGTTTGGGCTCTTTTACAACGGGTTTGAGAACCGCGGATTCTCACCGAACCTGGGAGAAAACTATCCCTTCCAGTTCAATTTCCAGTACGCCGCTGCAGACGACGGTCATCCAATCTCATTCCCCGGATGCGCCCCCGCAGCCACCTTTGAAGTTGGCTTCTCCTGCACCCCGCTCGATCCAACTTTGGTCAACGCCAAAGGCTTGGCGCTGCGCGGCATCCAGTTCGACTACCAGACTCCTTACACCATGAGCGGTAACCTGACACTCCAATATCAGATAACGCCCAGCTTCACCTTTCAGGCAGGCTACGTAACTTCGCTGGCTCGGCATTTGGAGGTGTTCCCCAATTCCAACCATCCCACGCAGGTCTTGCCGGTGGACGCGAACCTCGGTACTCTTCCTGCCTCTCAGGGCGGACTCCCCTTCCCCGATTTCGGGCAAGGTGGTAGTTACGCAACGACCAACGGCAACAGCCACTATCACTCCCTTCAGACCAAGGCCGAGAAGCAGTTCTCCAACGGTCTGAGCTTCCTGGCGACTTACACCTGGTCGCAAGCCCGCACCGACGCCGGCGATCTGCTTAACGGAGGAAGTACACAAGGCTTCCGGGCTCCGGATGTTCCGGGAGCAGGAATAGCGTTCGACTACGGCCTGGCTTCGTTCGATATCCGAAACGTCGTTCACCTGAGTGGCAGTTACGAGCTTCCCTTCGGTAAGGGCAAGCCCTACATGTCTGGCGCGGGCGGGGTGGCGAACGCCCTGCTGGGAGGCTGGACTGTGAGCTGGGGTGCCGTGCTGCAGGGCGGACAACCCATCACCTTTAGCTGTCCTTCCAACACCGGCAACGGCACGGGATGCTACGACATCGTAGTCCCGGGCCAGGACTTCAAAAGAGGCATGCACACCGACTCGAACGGGCAACCGAGCTTCCTCGGGAACCCTGCTGCATTCACACAGCCTTGCGTATTCCGCTCGACCGGACCGGATCCGACTTCGGTGCCAGGTTGCATTCCAATCAACGGTGGCCTCGGCCTGTTGGGCGGGTCTCCGACCCAGGTTGCCGGGCCGCCTTTCAAGCGGTTGGATTTCTCCACCTTCAAGGACTTCAAGCTCGGGGAACGCTTCTCGATGCAATTCCGGGCTGAGTTCTTCAACATCCTCAACCACCCGAATTTCAACGCGCCAGGATTCGGCGGCAACGGAGTTGTTTCGGTCTCGGGCGCAGGCAATTTCACCAGCTCGAACTTTGGCGAAGTGGGTTCGACTCGCGATGCTCCCTACGATCCGAGACAGATCCAGCTAGCTTTGAAGTTGCGGTTCTAGGGCCGGAAGTTACAAGTACGCAGGCAATCACGGGCGGAAGGCACACTGTAAGCAGTGCCTTCCGCCCGTTACACGATAGGTCAGACTATGCCGCCCGTTCGGGTGCGGTGTAGCATGGGAAGACCGTGATCATCCGGCAGCGGTCGCTGTGGTTCATTCCTTTCGTATCCGTGATCTGGCTGGCATTGGTCCCGTCGATGCTGGCGGCCGATGCTCTTACAGCGCGTCCGGAACGCGAATTCCAGGCCGCTGTGGCGCAATACGAAGCGGGCCACTTCCCCGAAGCCGCCCAACGGCTGGAGGTCCTGGTGCGCGAACTTCCGCAAAGCTTCGACGTTCACGAGCTGCTGGGGCTGGTTTATTCCGCGCAATCGCAGGACGCAAAGGCGAGCCCGCACCTGCAGACAGCCGTACGCCTGAAGCCCGGTTCTGCCTCCGCCAGGACCAACCTCGCTGCCAATCTGATGCGCCTGGGTAAGGTTGATCTCGCCGGACTGCAATTCAAGAAGGCGGCTGAACTCGACCCGGCCAATTTCGATACCAACCACAATCTGGGTGAGTTCTATGTCCGTTCCGGAAAAGTCCCGGCTGCGATTCCTTTTCTCGCCCAGGCCCAGAAGATTGATCCTGCTTCCTACGACAACGGCTACGATCTGTCCCTGGCTTACGTTTTGACCGGACGGCTCAAAGATGCCCGACTGTTGGTGCAAGATCTGTTGAAAAAGAAGAACTCGGCAGAATTGCACAACCTGCTGGGCGAGATAGAAGAGAAAGACGGGAAATTCGTGGAGGCGGCCAACGAATATGAAACGGCTGCCCACATGGACCCGAGCGAAAGCAACTTGTTTGACTGGGGCAGCGAACTGCTCATTCATCGCACGCTTGGGCCCGCCATTGAAGTGTTCCAGCACGCCACGGAACGCTATGCCAAGTCTCCGCGCCTGGTCATCGGGTTAGGCATGGCGCTGTACTCGCGCGGGAATTACGACGAGGCGGTGAAGGCGCTGTTACAAGGGGCGGACCTCGATCCTTCGGATCCCAGCTGCTATCTGTTTTTATCCAAGGCGTACGATAGCTCGCCGAGCCAGGCCAATGAAGTCATCGAACGCTTCCGCCGTTTTGTTGAACTTCAACCCCGCAACGCTCGTGCGTCGTACTACTATGCGATGAGCTTGTGGAAAGGAAAGCGTGCGCAGGACCCAGACGCGAATCTTCAGCAGATCGAAACTCTGCTGAAGACGGCAGTCACGCTTGATCCGAAATTGCCGGAGGCACATCTCCAGTTGGGGAATCTCTATTCGGACCAGAATAAATATGCCGAGGCTGTCCCCGAATATGAGAAGGCTCTCCAGTTCAGCCCGGATTTGGCGGATGCGCATTACCGGCTTGGTCAGGCGTACGTTCGTACAGGTGACAAAGAGCTTGCGCAGCAGCACCTTCAGATTTATCAGCAGCTGCGCGCAGAGCACCTCGCCGAAGTTGACAAGCAGAGAGCGGACATCCGACAGTTTGTTTATTCCGCGAAAGATGCGGCGTCTGCGAAACAATGACGGGACTATCTAAGGCTCTGGAAGTGTAATGCCACAACATCTTTCACCTCACGAACTCGCGCGGCAGTTATCGTGCAGCCGGCGCGAATTCTTGCGGACGGCCGCCGGCCTCGCGCTGGGGAGCGCTCTCATCGGCCCGAGTGCGCTGGCTCATGCCGTGGCCACGCGTAAGAAAAGAAAAGTCGTGGTCATCACTTTCGGCGGTGGAGCGCGCGACCAGGAAACATTCGCACCCGAAGGTCAGGAGAACATTCCGCACCTGATGAGTGAACTGATTCCGCAGTCCACGTTCTTCACTCAGGTGGTCAATCGCGGAATTCTTGGCCACTACGTGGCGACCGCCAGCCTGGTCACCGGGGTTTACGAGACCTTTAATAACTTCGCAGCGGTCCCTCCGGAACATCCCACGGTATTCGAATATTTCCGCAAGGACTTGAGACGGCCTCCGGCCGATGCTTGGGTTGTGGCTCCCAGCAACGGTTTCAACCGGATCGGCGAGAGCAATCATTCTTCTTATGGTGGTGGCCTGGGAGCGACCGTGATTCTGCCGAAACATTTGTTGACGGCAGCCATGTCGGGCGCGACCAGCGATGTCGATCACCTGGTGCGGGACAACTATGAGACACCCTTCTACGCGCCCGAGATCGGCGGCGGCGAATTTGAATTGCGGCAGCTTGAGATGATGCTGAAGCTCTCGGTGGATGACTTCAAAGCCCACGCGCGCACGCTGTCGAGCCCCGACGAGTTGTCGGTTTATATCGCTCGTCAGTTAATGAAACAGGTGGCTCCCAGCCTGTTGTGGATCACCATGCACGATATCGATATCGCGCACGCCGGGGCATATTCACTCTACATTGACGGCATCCGGCGCACCGATCGTCTGTGCGCCGAGGTGTGGCAAGCCATCCAGACCGAACCGGAATACGCCGGAAACACTACGCTCTTTATCCTCCCGGATTTCGGACGTGATGGAGACGACGATTCCGGCGGCAACGGATTTCAGCATCATCGCACCGGCGACACACTTTCACGCACCACATGGATGATGGCGCTGGGCGCGGGGGTTCGTCAGGGTCTGGTTTTTGACCGCGCGATGGAGTCGACCGATCTGGTGCCGACCATCGGGTCGATGCTGGATTTTTCGGCGTCGTTCTCGCAAGGCAAGCCGATTCAGGAACTGTTGTAACGGACATGCTGCCAAGCGATCTCAATGCGGAGCAGTTCAAGGGCTATCCGCCCGAGGCCAGAAAACTGGTCACGGACTACGTCGGTGCCCTGCAACGACTGCCTCTGAGCTTTGTGCCCAGCCTGCTGCGAGAGGTCATCGACTACGATTTCAGGTTTCCTCCAGAGCGCAAAGCGATCGAGAAGGAACTGGCAAACCTGAAATCTCTTTCAGGCGAACAGCAGAGAGAATGGTTTCAGGATCTATCCCGGATAAGCATCTCGTCGAAACTCGAAAACTCTGATTGGGTGAACTCGCCCGCTCTGTTCGTCGAACAG
>Ga0163162_10005743_pt1 | contig 12001 bp, 8 predicted proteins | sample S55metaG_FD_115310 | JGI IMG/M metagenome (GOLD analysis project Ga0163162, IMG submission 115310) | Switchgrass rhizosphere microbial communities from Kellogg Biological Station, Michigan, USA - S5-5 metaG | ecosystem: Host-associated > Plants > Roots > Rhizosphere > Soil | place: USA: Michigan...
ACTTCGTTCAGTGCAAGCGCGCTGGCTTCGCGCGTCAGGTTTTCAAGCGACTGCATGACTGGCTTCCTTCGATTTCAAAGCCGCCTGCGCAGCCTGGGTTCCGGCAATCCGTCCGAACGCCGTGCCGATCGCCATGCCGACGCCGGCGGTATAACCCTTGCCGAGCACGTTGCCCGCCATCATCTCGCCTGCAACATATAGGTTCGGACTCGGCTTGCCGCCGAAATGCACGGCGGATTTATCGTTTACCTTGAGCCCGAGGTATGTGAACGTGATACCCGGACGAAGCGCGAAGGCGTAGAAGGGCGGTTTATCGATAGGCTGCGCCCAATGCGTTTTCGCAGGCGTCAGGCCTTCGGTATGGCAATCATCGAGAACGGCGTGATTGAAGGTTCCGACACGGCATGCGGCGTTATAGGTCTGGATCGTATCTGTAAACTTCGCTTCATCGAGGTCCATGGCGCGCGCAAGTTCGCCGAGCGTATTTGCTTTTGTGCCCGGAAACACGGGCGGCATGAAGCGGCCGATTGCTTTTGAATCGATGATCGAATAGCCGATTTGTCCCGGCTGGTGCGCGACAAGCCGGCCCCAGATTGCATAACGCTTGGGCCAGAAGTCCTCGCCTTCATCGTAGAAACGCTCGGCGTTGCGGTTCAGCATCACGCCCAGCGATACACAATCCACGCGCGTGCAAATACCGCCGTCGTAGAGTGGCGCGCGGGCATCGATGGCGACGCAATGCGATTGCGACGGATCGCCGATGGAATCCGCGCCTGCGTCGATCATGTACTTGAGCAGCACGCCCATGTTGAAACGCGTGCCGCGAATCAGGAAGTTGTCGGCCACCCATTCGCCGTTGATTTGGCCCCACGCTTCGCGCAGCCATTCGCGGTTCGATTCAAAGCCACCCGCCGCGAGCACGCACGCGCGGGCTTCGATGCGTTCATTACCAATACGCGCCGCGACGAAACGGTCTCCATCGAGTTCGATGGAATCGACCGGCGCGTTGTATCGAACCTGTACGCCGAGTGCTTCCGCGCTGCGGAAATACGCGTTGACGAGCGCCTTGCCTCCGCCCATGAAAAACGCGTTGGTGCGCGCAACGTGCAGCGCGCCGGATAACGGCGGCTGGAAATGCACGCCGTGCTTGCGCATCCAGTCGCGGCAAGTCGATGATTCGCGGATCGCGAGGCGTGCAAGCGGTTCGTTCGTGATGCCGCCCGTGACCTTGAGCAGGTCCTGCCAGTATTCTTCTTCGGGGTAAGCATCGATCAGCACGTCCTGCGGCGCGTCGTGCATGCAGCGCAAATTGCGTGTGTGCTGCGAATTCCCGCCGCGCCATTCACGCGGCGCTGCTTCCAGCAGCATTACGGACCCGCCCGCTTCGCGCGCCATCAATGCAGCGCACAAAGCCGCGTTGCCGCCGCCGATCACCAATACGTCCACCATTGTGATGTCTCCTCCAATCACGCGAGTGTAGGACGTGTGGTGTTCGGCCGCCAGCAGGCGGCGAGCAACAGGTCTTCACGAATCGTGAAGAGGCGGCAAGGTCGCGCCCGTCCACTTGCCGTCGGTGACGAGCGTGCGCGCGACGTCGGCGAGAACCACGCGGGCCGCGAGACCGGCGGGCGAGAGTTCATCGTCGGAAAGACTCACGAGCTGGTTGGGACGCACCATGTGACGCTCGCTCACGGGCAGCGCGCGAAACAATGTCAGGTCGCGGCGGGCGAGCGCTGCGCCCGGCTGGATCGTCACGCCCAGGCCGCCGCCGACTGCATCCATGAGCATCGCGAGGCCATCGATTTCAGCCACGATATTCGGCTCGATATTCGCGCGCGCGAACGCCGTATCGAGCAGCGAGCGCAAACCGTGCGGTCCGCTCGGAAGGATCATCGGCAACTTCGCGATGTGTGCGAGCTTCGTGGTTTTCGTCCTCGGCATCGGCTCGAAACCGGCCGATGCGATCACGAACAGACGTTCATCAAGCAAAGGCGTCGCGCTGAAGCGCTTGATGTTGTCGCTCTGGAACAGGATCGCAAGGTCGATCTGGCGCGCGTTCAACATGCCCGACAAATGACCCGACAGACTTTCGACCATGCGCAGTCGGACATCGGGATAACGCTCACGCATTGCCCGCATGAACGCGAGACCAAGCACGCCCGTGGTGCTCGGCGCCATGCCGACGCTGACGTGACCGGAAAGGCGCGCGTGTTGCGCGGCGTGAGCGGCGTCGTCGACATGACGAAGCGCGAGTTGCGCCTGACGCCAGAACGCAAGGCCCGCGTCCGTGGGAACCACGCCGTTGGCGGTGCGCTGCAAAAGTCGCGTGGACAGCTCGCTTTCCAGCCGGCTGATCTGCTGGCTGAGGGTCGATGTCACCACGCCGAGTTCCATGGCCGCGCGGCCCATGCTGCCATGTTCGATGACACGGACGAAGTAGCGAAGCTGGCGAAGTTCCAAAGGGTCTCCTTGCAGATCCGTTTTGACGTCCGCGCATTATCGCCGGTCTCGGCTATATCAACTCGTGCGAAACGGCCTGGGCCGAAGCTCCGTCGTGCCCGCGTGCAGCCGTTCATACTCCGCGATCATCTGGGCGCCGAACAGCAGCAATGTTGCAAGGGCTTCGAGGCTGAACAGCACCACGATCGACGTCGTCAGCGATCCATACACCACGCTCACTTGCGAGAGCGTGGCGAAATACCAGACGAGCACATGGCGCGTGACTTCCCACAACATCGCGGCGGCAACCGCGCCGAAGAGCGCGTGCCTGAAACGCGGGCGGCCGACCGGAATCACCATATAAATGGAGGTCAGCACAAAGACTTCCCCTCCGAATCCGAAAAGATAAAGCAGTACGCGCGATGTACCGCTAAGCGACACCTCGATGCCGAATATATCGACGCTATGCGCGCCCACCGCCTGCAATCCCGTCGATACAAGCGTAACGAGCAACACGCCCGCGCCCAACGACAAGCTATAGCAATACGGCAGCAGCGCGGAAATCAGAAAGTGTCGCCGGCGTATTGCCACCCTATGCACGAAGATTACGGACATCGCATTTTCGAGCACCGTGAAGGCGAGCGAGCTGAAGAAGATCATCGTGCAAAGCAGCACCCAGCCAATCACCGTTCGATGCGCGAGAAAGTTGGCAAGCTCCCTGACGATCGCTTTCGCCTGTCCCGGCACGAGCCATTCGAGCAGGTGGGAAAGGGTATCGAGCAGCACGTGCCGGTCGAACACATGCGAGAGCGCGATCACGACCAGGATCAGCAAAGGAACGATGGAAAGCAGCGCGTAATACGCTACCGCGCCCGCGAGCAACATGCCCTGGTTCGCGCGAAATGCCTTGAGTACCTGCAGGGCGAATGCGCCGGGGTGATCGGCGATGATTCGCAGCGTTCGGTAGCGGATGAGTTGCATGTGCCCTCCGGAATGCCGCCGGCCGCGCGATCCGATCTGCGGATACGTAATACGCGGCGTCTGGGGACGGCTGCGCAAGTCCTGGGCCTTGAAGAGGCGGTTGGCGAAGAGACGAACCTAAATCTGTTGCGTGTATCGATGGCTGATCGTTAAAATAAACAAGAATCATTCCCATTCGGTCGCGTTCATCTGCTGCGGCGAGTTTTTCCCTGAGCCGTTTTCGAAAACCGCACTGAAACACCGCGTTTAAAACTGTAAGCCTGAATTCGGAACAGGGCTTTGAACCAACGGTAAGACTATTTATGACCGCCGGAACCGGGCAGGGACTGCAGGTATCGCAATGACGCGTCGAATTCTGTTTCAAGTGCACTGGCTGCTCGGCATCTCAGTGGGACTGGTGCTGGCGCTCATGGGGCTGACGGGCGCCACTATGAGCTTCGAGGACGAGATAACCGGGTTGCTCAACAGCCGCACCATCCACGTCGAGAAGGGCGCAAATAGCGCCGGTCTCATGACGCCGGACGCGCTCCTCGCGAGCATCCGCGTGCAGTTGCCGGGTGAAGAGGTCAGGCCGCTGGTGTTATCGGCCGATCCGGCGCGAGCCGCGCAGTTCCGGGTGCGCCAGCCCTCCGGCGCGGCCACGTTCTACGCCAATCCCTACAATGGACACGTGCTCGGCAAAGCGGCTGGCAGCGACTTTTTCTCGTTCATCGAGGACTTGCATCGTTTCCTCGCACTGCCTTTGACGGAAGGACGCAGAGACAGTGAGATCGGCAAACAGATCACCGGCGTTGCGGCTTTCTCGCTGATATTTTTCGCGCTTTCAGGCCTTTACCTCCGATGGCCACGCAAGCCGCTCGACTGGCGGTCGTGGTTCGTGCTCGATCTGAAACGCACGGGCCGCAATCTGTACCGGTCGTTGCATGCGGTGATCGGCGGATGGATGGTCTTGTGTTATCTGATGAGCGCGTTGACCGGGCTGTGGTGGTCGTACGGCTGGTACCACGACCTCGCGAGCAAGGCGCTGGGTATCGAAGAGACGCGCCGCGCGCCCGCCCCGGATCGTAAGCCGAAGGAAGCGCTCGCTGACGCGAAGGCCGATGCCCCTCGTGCAGCCGGTCCGCGTAAGAAGCGTGGCGCGGAAGGCGCGGCCAAAGCTTCGGATTCGAGCCGCGCAATAAGCTTCGACCCCGCCTGGCAAACCTTCGTCCAACGCGTCGGCCCGGATTTCGGGCGCGCTTCGTTGACGGTTTCGCGGGATGGCAAATCGGTATCGATTGAACGCTTCGACGGGCCGTTGCGCGGCGGTCTCATGGATCGATACACCTTCGATTCAACCACAGGCGCGCTCAAAGTCACCGACCTTTACGCGAATCGTCCGATCAACAAGGTGATCGGCACAAGCATGTTGTCGATGCACAGCGGAAGCGTGTTTGGCGTTGCGGGCCGCGTAGTGGTCATGCTTTGCAGTCTGACCATGCCGCTCTTCGCCGTGACGGGCTGGCTGCTATATCTCGGCCGGCGTCGCAAGCGTCGCGAGGCAGGGGCAGTGGTTCCTTTGACGCGCGCAGCCGCGAACGACATGAACAGCGATCTGCTGATCGTTCATGCAAGCCAGACCGGCACCGCCGAGCGCATCGCGAGCATGAGCGCGGCCGCGTTTGCATCGGCAGGGAAGGCGGCGCGCTGTTTGCCCATCTCCGCGCTCGATTCCGTGTCGCTGGCCGCCGCCCGTTGCGTGCTTTTCGTGGTGAGCACCTATGGCGACGGACAAGCGCCCGACCGCGCCCGTTCGTTCGTGCGGCAGATGATGGGGCGCCCCGCGCCGAGCGGCGGTTTCAGCTACGCAGTGCTCGCGCTGGGCGACCGCGAATATCCGGATTTCTGCCACTTCGGCCGTCAGATCGATGAATGGCTGACGAAAGCCGGCGCCCGGAAGTTGTTCGAGCGTATCGAAATGAACGGGCGCGACGACGAAAGCGAGCAGCGCTGGCGCCGGCAGTTATCGAAGCTTGGCGCGGCGGCCGTGGCTGGCTGGGAAGAAGCGCCGGTAGAGGCGTGGAAGCTTGCGCGGCGCGAGCTTCTGAATCCCGGCAGTCAGGGCGGCGGTGTTCATTATTTGCGGCTCAAGGCGAACGCCGCATCTTCGCCTCACTGGACCGCGGGGGATATTGTCGAGATCTATCCGCAAAATGATCCGGCTGCGGCGGCGCGCGTTGTATTGGCGGCCGGCTTGAAGGCCGGCACACGAATACGCGGTCAGCGTCTCGATGCACATTTGTCCGGCGCGATTCTTCCATCGCCTGATTCCGTGCGCGAAATGAGCGCCGCGGAACTCGTCGATACCCTCAAGCCTTTGCCGCATCGCGACTATTCGATCGCCTCCATTCCCGCCGATGGTTCCCTCGACCTCGTGGTCCGGCAACTGGTCACGGCATCGGGCGAACTTGGGGTGGGTTCGGGATGGCTGACGGCCCATGCCGCGGAAGGCGCTCCAGTGCAGGCGCGCATCCGGGCGAACGCGGGATTTCATCGGCCGGAAGGCGAACGCGCGCTGATCCTGATTGGAAACGGTACGGGCTTCGCGGGATTGCGCGCGCATTTGCGTGAACGAAGCGCGGCCGGGTCGAAGGGCCACTGGCTGTTGTTCGGCGAGCGCAACGCCCGTTACGACGCGTTCTTCAAGCATGAACTCGATGCGTGGCGCGGCGATGGCACATTGGCGCGAATCGACCTCGCGTATTCCCGCGACGAAGATTGCGGACGCTACGTGCAGGATCTCGTCAGGCATTCGGCCAGCGATATCTTCACGTGGGTGGCCGGGGGCGCCGCGATCATGGTGTGCGGCAGTCTTGCCGGAATGGCGCCGGCAGTCGATACGGAACTACGTACCGCTCTCGGCGATGAACGCGTGAGCATGATGGTCGCCAACGGGTTGTATCGTCGGGATGTTTATTGATGCTTGATTCAAGGCCCGTCCGGGCCTTGAATTGCTTGGCAGTATTACGTTAAGCGCGCGCTTCGGCGTAGCGGCGCGCAACTTCCGGCCAATTGATCACGTTGTAAAACGCGGATATGTACTCTGGACGGCGGTTCTCGTACTTCAGGTAATAGGCGTGTTCCCACACGTCGAGTCCGAGGATCGGCGTGTTGCCGGACGCCAGTTTCGTCATCAGCGGATTGTCCTGATTCGCCGAGCTTTCCACGACCAGCTTGCCTTGTTTATCGACCGCAAGCCACGCCCAGCCGCTGCCAAAACGCGTCAAGGCCGCCTTGGTGAAGGCTTCCTTAAAAGCTTCGAAGCCACCCAGATCGGCTGTGATTGCCTGACCGAGTTTGCCGTCGGGCGTGCCGCCGCCTTCGGGCGACATGACCGTCCAGAACAAGCTGTGATTCGCGTGGCCGCCACCGTTGTTGCGCACGGGCGCCTGCAGTGCCTCAGGCAGCGACGTTACCTGTGCGACGAGCGTTTCTATCGGCAATTCTGCGTACTCGGTGTCCTTCAGCGCGGCGTTCAGGTTATTGACGTAGGTCTGATGATGCTTCGTGTGATGAACTTCCATCGTGCGGGCATCGATATGCGGCTCGAGTGCATCGAACGCATAGGGCAAAGGGGGAAGGGTATAGGGCATTTTGGGTTCCTTTTGGAGTCAGTGCATCAGTGCGGATAGAGGGCGCCGGCGTTCATCGCGCGTTCGCCCAGTTCGAGCGTGCGCGCAATAAGCGGATGAGGACCCTGTGTAGCGATATGACTGAGCAACGCCACGCGCGTCTCGCGGCTATGGCGCAACGCGGCTTGCTGCAGGGTGGGGTTGCGGGATGTATCGACGAAAAGCTTCAGCAGGGGGTTTCGTGCGCGGCGCAAAGATGCGCGACCGCGTGATCCATACGGCCACGTTCGAGTTCGAGGTCCGCCAGATTGTGATGCGCGACGACGAACGCCGCGACACAGTCGCCGGCACGGCCTTCGGGAGGTTCCTCGATCAAACGACGTGCGATGTCGAGCGCTTGCTCATAACCATCCAATGCGGCAAGTGGCTGGGCGGCACGTGACGCGGCAAGGGCCGCGCGCATGACGCGCTCCCATGAACTCAGACTGGCATCATGGGATGTCGTGACAGCTTCGGCAAACGGCGCAACGCGTGGCTGGTGCATGAAAGGGGCTCCTGTTCTGCACCCTTTTCGTTGACCGGACGCCTGCGTACTTGGGATAGTTAATAATAATCATTCTCGATAACCCTGTCCAGCAAAGGCCTTTTACTGCTAGATAGTGGTTACCAGCGAGGAGTCTACTTCGATCCCGCCGCGCCGGAGGCGCCAGGCTGCTGGCCTTTCCCGGCTTGTTGCCGCGCCGTTTCCTCTTTCTTCAGGGTCGCGGGGTCTGTGCCGTATTCACCGGCCGCCCCGGCGCCGCCCTTAATACCGGCTGATCGCCCGCTCCCGGCATCGCTGCTGCTCGAGTGTGTGGCGGGCGGCGCTCCACCGGTGCTGGTTCCCTGTGCGAATGCGCTATCTGCCAAGCAGGCGGTGAGCGCCAGTATGCAAGCCGTTTTGCCTATATGTCTCAAAGTAAGTCTCCAGTTATCTGATCGAGGTTTGAACAAGGTCCGCAAAGATCGAACCCGGAACGGTCAATGCTGCCTTTCGTAAGTCATCCAGATTTTTTTACAAAACGGCAGATAAATCATGTCGGCCAGACGGATCGGGTGGATTGGATCAGCCCTGTTGGCGCTTGCGTGCGTGGCATGTTCGAAGAGCGGCGATTCAGGTATTTCTACTCTTGCTCCCGGAGGCGGTGCGGCTGCATCGGTTCCAGGAGCAGGTTCGTGAACGTCGTGGTAAACATGACTACGCCATGAGCGGATTTATCGATACGTGTTTCGGTGTATCAATAAACCTCCAGTCGTTCAACTACTTGAACGGCGCTTTTTCGCACACGCGAGCTATCGGTCTGAGCGCCGCTATTGCAAATTGACACCGGGATTTTTTACTATTAAATTTCCCGCAACATGCCGATAACAAGTAATCGAAGACAGTCTTTCCCGGCTCAATCCGGCATCAAATACAGAACCAGGCTAATCCAGGTCAACGCGGTCCTTTTTCACGCCAGATGATGTACGCGCTTGGAAATCGCATGGAACCTGGCTCGTCCGTATATCAAAGACTTTGTTGTTTGCATGGTTTGAGAGGATTACAAAAAGCAAACCCGCTGATTTGCTTTGCGTGCCGTTTTTCATTGCGTCGCTCTGTGTCCCTAGGGCGGAATTCAGCGCCAGCTTAACTTTTTATATGCGGGCTTTCACAATCCGAACATCTAAATGTGCTGCAGTAGTGTTTTTGATTCCGGGCTTTCGCAGAACGGAGATTAACCAATGCAAGAGCATTGGTAGCTTTAAGGCGGCTTGCATAAAAAGTCACAAAAACTCACGATGCTTATTTGTATGAAGAATTGCGTGACGAGCCGAATTAGTTTTTAAGTTGTCGTTATATGCAAGTGTCGGTATTCGCGGAAAAGACGTCTATTTGAAAACACCGGGCTCCGCGACTTTCTGCGGGGGATTTTCATCGTTTCCGCAACATAACAATTAATGATTAAATTCAACCGGGTACTGTTGGTTTCCATGGTCAGCGGCGTGATCCTCGGCGTCAGCGCATGTGGAGGCGGTGGCGGCAGTTCGGATTCAACGGCCATCGCGGGCCTTACCAACTCGTCAGGGTCTGGCGGCAGTGCTGCGGGCGCGTCGGGTTCGAACGCTATCGCGCCCGATGGCGCGAGCGGCGCTGCGACATCTCCGGCATCGTCGGCCGGAGTGACTTCCCCGGCGAGCGGCTCGAACGTTGTAGGTAGTGCTCCGCCGGCAACGATCCCGGTGCTGGCGCCGCCGTCCAATGCCGGCACCACCGCGTCCGGCGCGGTAATTATGCCGCTGGAAGTAATGAGCGCGGGAAGCGGAAAGATCATTGCTGCAACGCTATCGGTTCCGGCCGGCGCATCGGCCAGGACGCTGAGCATGCGCGTGAACAACCTGTCCTACGACGCCAAGGGTTCGGTTCAGGTCAACGGTGGCAACTGGATCGACCTCACGAACGCAAACGTTACCGTGCTGGGTAATGCAAAACTGTACGGCGGCATTGGCGGCGGCTACGACACCATCAGCCTGAATGTCCCCATATCCGGCGCAATCAACGGCAGTAACGTCGTCAACTTCCGCTTCAACTCGACCGATGGCGTGAGTTCCGGGTATCGGGTTTTATCGTTTAATTTTCTCGATGCATCAGGCAATGCGCTGATTGCCGACAGCAGCTTCGCGCAAGACGATCCGACCAAATGGACAGCGCCGCTTTCGAGCAATGCGGATATCAGTGCAGGCGCAACCTTGTGGCAAAGCGCAACGCTGATCGATTCACCCGTCAACGCCGGGCAGCAAATCAAGGCGCATTGCATGGATTGCCATAGCGCGAGCGGAAGCGACCTGTTCAAGTTCAACTATTCGAACAACTCGATTGTCGTCCGAAGCGAATATCACGGCCTGAGCGAAAACCAGGGCTTGCAGATCGCCAGCTATATCAGAAGTCTTGCGAGCCGTTATCCGGCACCGGGCCCGAAATGCCGTCCCTGGAATCCGCCATATCAGCCAGGTCCTGGTCTGGATAGCGCGCCGGTAAGCGACTGGACGTGTGGCGCGGGTATCGACGCGGTATTGGAGAATGACCTGGATACGCTCGCCACGGTATTTCCGGGCGGAGTGAACAAGGCTGCGATTGCAACCAAAGGCCAGATCAATCTTCGGGAAATCCCAGTCGGTTTCCAGTTGCCGGACTGGAATCACTGGGTCCCTCGCATTCATCCGAAAGACGCATGGGGCGACTATTTTACGAATGGCAATTTGAATAAGGAATACGCGGGCGAGGGTACCGGCTCGGCGACCTACAACATGCGCAGTCAACTCGCCAATGGCGGCACCAGTTACGCCCAGGGCACAACCGGGGATATCTTCGGCAACCTCTATTACTGGGGCGTTGAATTCGGCGAACGGTTTGCGCCGCCGAACGAAGGCGTGAGCGGCAGCTACACGATCGCGCAACAGAAGAACCTGTACGGCACGGCGCAATGGCAGCTAATGAAATCGTGGGAACTCGCCCAGGACTTTTCGTTGGAAACCAATTGTCCCGTGGCGTGGGTCAATGTGGAAAATGCGCCCAAGGCGGAAAAACGCGGCTGGTGTGGATACTGGCGCTTCATCTTCAATGTATCGCCGCATATCCAGGGCTTCCCTGCCGCCAACAGCATGTTTGGAAGCCCCGTGGCGCATTACGTAAAGGCCAACCAGTGGTATTACCTGCAGATCCTGTTGAATCCGGGTTCGGGCGCGCACAACGTGCACTTGCCGACCGACTGGCAATACGCGTATGGCCTGCTCAACAACCTGTACCAAAGCAGCGGCCGGCCCGAGCCGGTCCGCAACTTCCTGTACGTGCTTAAAGGCGCGCAGGAAATGGATAACGGCGTCGGCGTAACCGACGTTCAGCGCGGCTGGACCATCCGGGACAGCAGTCCGCTGGATGTCTGGAACGGCGGCCAGACCGGTGTATGGAAGGGCACGAACCCTGTAACGGAGCAGGCAGTCGTTAACGCGTTCTTGTCGAACTGGATGGACACCACGACCAGCTTCGACATCAACACGTGGCAGCGCGAAGGCCAGGGCAATGCTGTCTCCGGCGAGACGACCTGCGGCTGGAGCATGCGAAGCCTGTGCGAGATTGGTTATGTTCACGGGACGGTGTCGGGTGGGACGGTTGAAAACTTCCCGACGTGGACGTGGAACCAGATTCCGCTGATGCAAGGCGAGGGAATCGACAGGACGCAGGTGAATCGGTTATCGACGTGGTTGAACACCGCTTATCCAAGCGGCAATTACTTGAGTCTGATCAGGTAGACGGTTTGGCGTAATGTGGGCGCATGTCAGAACGCGGGGCTTCCGATTTGTCGGGCCTCGCGTTTTTTTGCTGAGTAGCCGAAATGACTGCCATTGCACGAGGCGAGAGTACGGCGCCGCTCAGCTCAACCCGGTGGATCTTGGCGCGCTCGGCGTGCATGCTGTGATGCTGAGCGTCAACGTGGCGATCGCGCAGCTCGATCCCGTGACGCAGCAGAATGCGGCGCTGGTGGAGGCGGCGGCAGCAAGCGCATCGCTGAAAGCGCAGGCGCTGCAATTGGAAGGCGTTGTTGCCGCGTTCGACTCCGCTTAGATCTGTCAGTGACCGATCACGCCTGTATTCGGCTGTGAACGCCTCTCCCAAAATATTGCGAGCAGGAATGCCATTGCACACACGAGCAGCACGACGATCAACGCAGCGGGCGCGATCGCATGCATCAACGCGCCCGTGATAATTGGACCGCCGAAACTGGCAACACTCCACGATGCACCGACAAGCGAGCTCGCCGAGACGAGCGCCCCGCCACGAAAGCGCTCGCCGCAAGCCACGAGCGATAGCGTATAAATGCTTCCCGCCGCCGCACCAATGACAAACAAAAGCGGCCAGCACAGCCAAGCAATCGATACCGCCCACGGCAGCAACG
>Ga0163162_10005746_pt1 | contig 11998 bp, 8 predicted proteins | sample S55metaG_FD_115310 | JGI IMG/M metagenome (GOLD analysis project Ga0163162, IMG submission 115310) | Switchgrass rhizosphere microbial communities from Kellogg Biological Station, Michigan, USA - S5-5 metaG | ecosystem: Host-associated > Plants > Roots > Rhizosphere > Soil | place: USA: Michigan...
ACCGTACCCAGGCGCAACACCACCATGAGCACAAATGCGATTCCCCAAAAAGAATCGAACCCGAATCCGCGCATCGTCGCATAAATGGGCACCGTCATCAGCAGCAGGTAGGGGAGGCTTTGCAGGAACGACGCCCACAGATAGCGCGAGTGCCCGATAATCTCCAGGTCATCGATGAGTACATGCAATTGCCGCCGCCACCCTTTCTCGCCGGCCAGCGCCGCGCGCGTTTCATGCCGCCGGAACATGATTACGCCCAGAACCAGCGCCACCACCAGGACCGAGATCCCCAGGAAGTAGGCGCCGTCCACTAGAAAGCGCAGACTGCGGGGAATCACGGTGTAGCGCAGCATCAGGATGATGCATACAGAGAGCCAGATGCCGTCGAAGATGCGCTCGATCAAGGCGCTGGTCAAGGACACCGAAAGCGGCAGTTGGGGGTTACGGGCCAGCAGGTAACAGCGCAACACTTCGCCGGCGCGGAACGGCAGCACTTCGTTGGCGAACAGGCCCACGTAAATCGCCCGCACCGGCTCCCAGTACTTGAGACGCACCACCGGCCGCAACAGAGTCTGCCAGCGCAACCCGTGCCAGAAGTAGACCGACACGTCCGCGACCACCGCGAGGCCGATCCACCACCATTTCATCTCCAGCAGATCGTCTTTGAGTTCGGATAGGTGGGAGCCCCGCAGAGTCCAGACCAGGCTCGCTAGAGATACGACGTTGATAACCACCAGCAGAACCCGGGCCCGGGTGCTGCGTGACTTCTTATCACTCAAACCTTCATCATAGCCTGCCGTCCGCGATTGCGGCCCACGCAGCGGCGTTAATCTGTAACCCTATTGAAAGTATTTGGCGGCGAGGTCCGGGTCGGCGGCGACCGCCTGGCTCCAGACATTGCGAGCTTCTTCTTCCTGCCCGACGGCCTTCAGGGCATGGCCCAGGTTGATCATGGCGCCGCTAAAGTCCGGCTTGTGCTGTAAGGTTACGCGGAAGCACTCGGCGGCAGCGTTGTAGTCGCCGGTCGATTGCAGCAACAGACCAAGATTGTACTGCAGCTCCGGCGAAGGCGGCCCCAGAGAACCCATCTTGCCGATGATCTCACGGGCTTCGCTGGAGTTTTTTTGTTCGATGGCCACGGCTGCGAGATAACGCAGAGCATCCGGATGCTTGGGATTGAGCGATCGAACCTGGCGGAAGGCGATTGCCGCGCTCTCCAGATCTCCGAATTTCCAGGATGCGACGCCGAGATTCAGCAGCGCTTCCAGCCAGTCTTTCCGCTGCTTCAAGCAGGCTTCAAAACAATCCACCGCTCCCGCGAACTCGCCGCGTTTCAGGCGCAGATAGCCCAGGCGAAAGGAAGCGTCCTGCCAATTCGGTTCGACTTTCACCAGTCTTTCCAGAAATTCTTCGGCTTGCGTTGCGTTGCCTTCCCGGTCCGCCGCAAGCGCCAGATTCCACAACGCACCGGGCAGCTCGGGCGAGCCTTCCAGAGCACTCCGATAAGCTTCGCGCGCGCCTGTCAGATCGCCCCGTTCCTGTAGCGCAGCGCCGAGATTGGCATTGCCTTCCACCGCCTCTGGACGAAGACGCAACGCCTCACGATAAGCGTTCGCGGCCTGTTCCAAGCGGCCGGTCTTGTGGTAGGCCACGCCCAGATTGAACCATACTTCGTAGGAGTCCCCGGCGACCTTGATCAGTTGCGAGCAATGCTGAGCCGCGGCGCTATAGTCGCCCCGCGAGAATGCGGTAGCGGCCAGACCCTCCAGCGCGGCTCGTGACTCCGGCTGGATCTTGAACAAGCGCTCGGCCATTTCCTTGGCCCTAGCTTCTTCTTTACGCGCGACCGACAGCGTCGTCAGGTTCGCCAGCAGGTCGATGGAGTTGGGATTGGCCGGCAACAACTGGTTGTATAAATCGGAAGCCTCCTCCAGACGTCCCAGTTGATGCAGAGCCACTGCCTTGCCGAAAAGGATATCGTCCTGCCTCTGGTCTTTCTTCGCGGCAGGAACGCCGCTGAGGGCCGCCTCCCAGCACGGCAGCGCAGCGTCCGGGCGGTTCAAGCGGAGGAGGCACAGCCCGCGGCCGATCTGGGCTTGCCAGCGCTTGGGATCAATCGTCAGAGCGGCTTCAAACGCCTGCGCGGCGGCTTCGAATTTTTCTTGACGTTCCAGGCACAGCGCCAGGTTGTAATGCGCGGCAGTGTTCTTCGGCTCCTGCTCCACTGCCTTCGCGTAGTTGCGTTCCGCTTCGCTCCAATTCTGTTGCTCGAAGCGAAGATGTCCGAGGGCGTTATGGACTTCGGCGGCATTTTCGCCGCGGTCGAGCGCTCCTTTGAGCTCCTGTACAGCGTCGTCCAGCTTTCCCGCGGACGCCAGATCGATGGCCGGAGCGAGACTGCTCGCATGAGCCGGACGTTGCGGTTTAGGCGGAACCGGAGCTGCGTCCCCCCGCAGAAGACGCTCGATGAGATCGTCGTCTACGAAGAAAACGTGCTGAGCTTTGTCTGGCGGTTTGTCTCCGGGAATGTCCTGCGCCATGGTGGCGTCTCCTATCTCAAATCTCTTTCTAATTCGATAGCGGTGTCACCCTGAAGTCGCCGTGCAAGACGGATTGCTCCGCCCCTTCGGCATACAGGCCTGCACCGCCGGACGAAAGCCGCGCGTCGGTCCATTGCTCCACTCGCTGGCCTTGCACCCAGGTGGCGAAGCGATTTCCCACCGCTTCAAAGCGGATCTTGTAAAGCCCGCCCATCGGCACCGTCACATGCAGGGGCGCTTCCACCCGCGCCTGTTCCACGCCGTTGATGACGGCGTAGTGCACCAGTGCATACACGGGATTTACTCCGGGCTTCTGAAATTCGATTTTGCTGACGTAGAAATTCTTGGGGTCCTGCGCTCGGTATACCCAGCCCAAAGCCTTGATCCGGATGGAGCTCTCAAAATCCAGACGATAGGCCGAAAGATTCATCGAGGATCGCAGCAGCGAGACTCTGCGCTTCCGCTTAGCGTCGGGAGCGAAGTTCGCGATCCATTGATCTCCCGTCGCGCCATCGGAAAGCGCAGCCGGGGGCGGTTTCAATCTTGCATCGCTCTGTTTGCACAGAAAGAAAAAAATGCCAACCCCAAGCACAGCTGCACCGCCGAGAGCCGCCAGGATCTTGCGCATCCGCGATGCCATCGGGCCGGCTGGAGTCTGCGCCGGTATCTCGGGACGACCTAAATCCGGCGCCGCGGAGAGCGCAGGCTTGTTCGAGAGGACGGAATGCAGGCCCAGGAAATTCCCTTTGCGATGCTTAGTCTCGGTCGTGACCCCGGAAGCGGGAGCGGCCGCCGACAACACCATCAACGGCCGCAGCGGCAGACCATTGGGCTGCGGTATCTGAATGGTTCCGGTGCTCATGGGTGCGGCGAAGAACACCGGAAGCGGTTTGGCTTTCCCCGCCGCAATCCCTGTGGAGTTCACGGCAAGGGGATTGAGTTCCGGATCGGGTATCCGCAGAGTAGGGATGGGCGCCGTAGTTTGGGATTCCGCTACGCTGGGTTCCGCTTCCTCTCGCAGCGGCTCACTTGCCACGGCTGCCGGTTGAGGTTCCGGAGCCAACGGCTCGGCAACAAGAGAAGGCTCGGCAGCGACAGGCGGCTCGGCAATAACAGACGGCTCGGCAACGACAGACGCCGCGGAGATAACAGGCGGCTCGGAGTCGATGGCAGGTGTCTCAGGGATGACAGGGGCGCCGCCGGAGAACACGGGCGCCTCAAAATCCGACTTCGAGAATTGATGGTTCGCGAAATCGTTCAAAGGTGCCAGTTCGCCCGCGATATCGCGGTGGGGGCCGATCCATAGGGACGCTTCTGCCGGGTTGGCCAGTGTTATCGGAACGGTGAGAGGCCAGCTTTCCGTCTCCAGGGATTCGGGAGGCACGATGCGGAGATCCAGAGCAATTCTCGGTGTCGTCCGCGCCACTTCCCGCAGATCCAGCTTGTGCTCCGCCGGGCGCGCGATCGAATTTGCGATTTCAACACCGCTCTCCCATTCGACGGCCCCGCTTTGTGGCAACGAGGCGAGCAATCTGTCAGGTTGCCGGCGCGGCCTGTCGGGAGCCAACGAAGCGAATGCATGCTCGAATTCGGGGGCGGCCACCAGCGCGAATTGTAATTCTGCTGGAGCCGGCTTTTGGACGGCGGCCGCTTTCGCAACAGCCGGTTGAGACACGGCCGCTTGAGTGGTGGCCGGTTGCGACGCAGCCGGTAGCGGAACGGCTTTCTTTACTGGGATCGGCGGTGGCGGCTGAGACTTCGCGATTCCGTTCGCATTCCCCGCAGGTACCGATGGGGTGGTCGCAGGGCGCGCGGTTTCGGCCCACGCCGGCGTGGCGCTGGGCTTTGCGGCGGAGGGCGCAATATTCACGGCGGGCCCACTATTCACGGCGGTCGCGGGTGGCTCATTTGCTGTCGGGGCGGAAGCGGTTGCCAAAGGTGGGGCCTGCACAGGCACTACTCGCGACTCACTTGAATGAGACTGCATCAAGCGGCCCAGCGCGAGCTGGCTGTATTCCCGCTGATACTCGCGGCGATGCGCGTCGGAACAGAACTCGCTGCTCCCGCCCAGACGCTTGAACAGAGGAATACCCTTGCCGCACTGCAGACACCGCATACCTTAGATTGATCGGCTCTTTGGGTCCGCTCCAAAAGACTCCAAGGGGGGCATTCGAGTCGGTAAAGTACTTATCCGGTGGATCTCAGGTGGACACCTTAGCGCGACCCCGGTTAATCACACTAAGCACCCAGAACCTGGATTACATACCCACTTCGGGCGGCTAGATGCAAGTTGTTCAAGCCGCGCGCGAAAGGATCGGCCGCCCCTGCGGACCTCCGAAAATACGCTTTAGGCTGCTCTACAGTTATTTCCCTATGCGCCGATAGATGAATATCTTCTCCGGGATATCGGAGATTTCGAGCTTAGGAGGAAGGCAGTCATGGCGAAAGGCGAAACGTTGAAGGCGACCCTGGAAGACCTGCGCACCGCGATTCCGGAGCTAAAGGGTGTGCTGCTGGCGTCCAACGAAGGGCTGCCGATCGCGCACGCTTTAACCAACGGCACGGATCCCAACCGTTTGGCGGCTATGGCTGCGGCCGCTTCCACCTTGGGGCGCAAGATCAGCGACAACATTGGCGCCGGGAACCTGGGTGAAGTCTCTGTCCGGGCCGATGAGGGCGCCCTGTTCATCTATGCTGCCGGCTCCAAAGCGGTTCTGGCAGTGCTCAGCCCGCAAGACGGCAATGCAGGTTTGATCCACCTGGAAGCTCGTGTGGCAGCCAAGCAAATCGGCGAGTTATTTTAATCGACAGCCAGTCCCGTCTTTGCCAGTCCGGTTCTTATTTTCTGCGCGGCGGCTCGGCCCGCTACCCGCGCCAGTTCTTCTTCCGGAGCCTGCCGCACTCGCTCCAGACTTCCAAAATGTCTTAGCAATTTGGCGGTAGTCTTCTCCCCAATTCCGGGAATCTGATCCAGCTCACTTTGCAGACGACTGGCGTTGCGCCGCGTGCGATGGAAGGTCACCGCAAAACGATGGGCCTCGTCGCGCACTTCTTGAATCAAATGCAGCACCGGCGAGAATTTGTCCAGCACGATGGGTTCGTCTTCCTGGCCGTAGACGTAAATCCACTCGTCGCGCTTGGCGATCGAAGCCAGCGGCTGGTCCGTGATTCCCAGTGATTCCAGCGCTTCCGCGGCCGCATGCAGTTGGCCAAGTCCGCCATCGACCAGAACCAGGCCCGGCCGCGGCAGATTCTCTTCCTTGAGCCGCCCGTAGCGCCGCGTGATCACTTCGCGCATGGAAGCGAAGTCGTCGTTGCCCTCGACGGTCTTGATGATGAACTTGCGGTAGTCGGATTTCTTCATGCGCCCGTTTTCCCACACCACCATGCTGGCCACTTTGTCAGTGCCTTGAATGTGCGAGATGTCGAAGCATTCAATGCGCTGTGGCGCGGTTTCTAAGTTGAGCGCGTCCTGTAGAGCAGTCTGAATCGCCAGCGAGGATGGCTTGAGCACCCGGAAGCGTTGCTCGAAACTGTGCTTCGCATTGGACTCGACGAGCTCCAGCATGGCCTTCTTCTGCCCGCGCTGGGGAGTCTGGATCTCCACTTTGCGACCGCGTCGCTCGGATAGCAGTTCCTCCAGCGGCTCGCGATCTTCGAAATCCACCGGCACGTGCATGAACGCCGGGATGTAAGGCTCGTCCAGATACACCTGTTTGATCAGTGACGAAAAAAACTCCGGCGGATCGAACTCGCGCTGATCTTCCCAGAAAAACTCTCGCCGGTCTACGATGTGGCCGCCGCGCAAGTGGAACAGATTCACCGCCACCAGCGGAGGCTCGGCGTAGTAGGCGAAGATGTCTGTGTCGCCGCCTTCCACCGCGGCCATCTTTTGCCTTTCGCCGTGCTCTTCCACTGTTTTGATCAGGTCATGCAGCGCGGCGGCTTCTTCGTAACGCATCTCAGCACTCGCCGTTTCCATGCGAGCACGAAGTTCGTCGGCCAGGTCGCGATGCCGCCCGTCCAGAAACCATCGCACCCGGCGGACCGCATCGGCGTAAGCGGCATCCGTGGTCAGACCTTGTACACAGGGCCCCAGGCAGCGGTGAATATGAAATTCCAGGCACGGATGCGAGTGGAACCGAGTGAGATCCACCTTGCACGATGGCACTTTGAAGTGCCGGTGAATGAAGTGCACCAGCCGGTGCGCCAGGTTGCCCGGAAAGTACGGGCCGAAATAACTCGACCCGTCCTTACGCAGCCGCCGCGTCACGTACACACGCGGATACTTTTCGGCCGTCAGCTTGATATAAGGATAGGTCTTGTCGTCGCGCAGCAGAATGTTATAGCGCGGCTTCCACTGCTTGATCAGATTGTTTTCGAGCGCTAGCGCCTCTTTTTCGTTATCGACCTGAATGAAATCGATGTGTCGGGCGTCTTTGATCAGCGTCCCGGTCTTTGAATCCGCCAAGCGCTCGTCCGAAAAGTAGCTGCGCACGCGGGCGCGCAGGTTCTTGGCCTTGCCTACGTAAATGACTGTATCGTAAGCGTCCTTATACAGGTACACCCCCGGCGACAGAGGCAGTTCGGCGGCTCTTTCGCGGAGGTCCTGCATGGCTTAAAATGGCTCTACACTTAAATTGTGACACGCGCTGTTTTACTGAGCGTCTTTTTGGCGCTTCCACTGGCCGCCCAGGAACCCAAACCGCCGACGCCACCCGCGGCGCCCGCAGTTCAGGAACAGGAGCCTCCCGAGGAAGATCCAGACCTCAAGCCGAAGGAATACTCGTTCAATCCACTGGAAGCCAGCCGCAACATGACCGCCGGCAACTTCTATTTCAAGAAGGGGAACTATCGAGCGGCTTCACGCCGTTTTCTGGAAGCCAGCAAGTGGGATCCAACTTCGGCCGAAGCGGTCCTGCGGCTGGGCGAGGCCGATGAGAAATTGCGAAATTTCACCGAAGCGCGCGAGGCTTACGAGAAGTTCATCACGCTATCGTCAGACGGCAAGGAGATCGAAGCCGTCAAAAAGAGAATTGCCGCGCTGCCCAAGAGCCGCGCCGGCAAAAAATGACGGACAAGATCGTGGTCCTGGCCACGTGCGATTCTGAAAAGCATGGGGTACAACTGGCGCGCCACCTAGTGGAACTGCGGCTTGCCGCGTGCGTGAACATCCTGCCCAAAGCGCGCAGCATCTATCGCTGGCAGGAGAAAATCGAGGACGCCGGCGAGTGGGTTCTGCTCATCAAGTCGCGCCGCGATCTGTTCGCTGCCCTACGCGCCGAGATCCAGAAGATCCACACCTATGAAGTGCCTGAGGTGATCGCGCTTCCGGTAGTAGATGGGTCCGAAGCCTACCTCGGATGGCTCGACGGCCAGCTTACGACGACGGCCGAATAGGCTCGATATCGGTCGGCAAGTCTTTCAGCTTCTCCAGCGCGCGAGCCATCGCCGGGCGGATGACGCCCAGCTCATCCAGCATCTTCTTGGCGCGAGCGTAATCGCCGGTGGCTTCGATGTCCAGCAGATCGTGCACCAGATCCCGCACCGCGCCTTTGATCTTGGTGAAGTCCACCGCGAAGGTGCCGTCGGGTTTGGTGACGAAGGCGCCCTTGTCGGTGAGATAGTTGACCTGCATCGCCATGCCCTTGCCGTGTGCTTCATGCACGCCGAACCGCAGCGTGCGGAAAGACGAGGCCAGGAAGGTGGTGTAGAGCGGACGCTCGGCCGCCGGCAGCAGTTTGTGATCGAACAGGTATTGCAGCATAAACAGGCCGGTGACGTCCGCCTTGGCCTCCTCAATCGCCGCGTGCAACTCTTTCAGGGACTGACGCACATTGGTCTGCGGCCCGATTCCGTGCGTCATTTCGTGCGCCAGAATATGCGTGAAGAATGAATCGAAGCTCAAGTCTTTCTGATCCGCCGCCGATAGCACACGGCCCGCGATCGGCTGGAGAATCTTGGCAAACTTGGCCTCCTGCACATTCTTCAGCATCACCCGCTTCGAGCCCATCGCCTTCACGATCCGTTCGTCGTTGGGCAAGTTGTAAGCCGCGGTGCGGATGCCGTGCGCGCCGTCGCCGGTGGCGAGAACTTCGTTTACCACGCGAATCGGCGCCAGCGCCCCCAGCTTCGGATTCTTGTACTTCGCATCCAACGGTAGATTGTTTTCGATTTCCTGGATGTGGTCGGCGAAATTCTTCATCTTCGCCGTCTCCTGCTCGTCGCGCAGCGTGATGTAGGCCTCGAACCCTGCTTTGTAGCCCAGGAGTTCGTCGTTATAAGTCTCGTACGGCCCGATCGTCACATCGATCGGCGCGTCGAGTTTCATCCAGGCGACATCGCTCGCATAGTAATCATCGGTGCGGAGCGCCTGGGCACGCAGCTTAAGAAAATCCTTGAGCGTGGCGTTGGACGTGAGCGCGGCGGCTTCGTCGAGCAGCTTTGCTGCACGGTCCAGATCCTGGGCGTACGCCTTGCTGTACGGAACCGCCATAAGCTTCTTGTCGGAGCCGCGCCGGATCACCGTGAAGAATCCGCGCGCCTGTTCCTGCTGCGCTGGAGGGAGCTTCGCGACCCAAGTCTCGAACTCGTCCTTGGACATGTCTTCGGGATAAAAGTTCGCGCCCAACGGCTTCCTCGGCGGGACGCCGGGAAGAAATGCAATCTGCCCGTCGAGTTCCGACCACGGACCCTTATTCAGATCGAAATAATGCAGCCGGGCTTTGCCTAGCGCAGACGCATCTTTCTGAAGCTGCACCCGCAACGCCGCATTCCCGCTCCAGCGCTGCGTGAGAAACAGGCTGTCGATCACGCGCGCGGCTTCGATAAGTTTTCCCAGCGCCTGCTTATCGCCTGCCGAGAGCGCCGAAGTATTTACCTTCAGTTCCGCGGGAGCGAACCGCGCGATCATGCGATTCAGTTCCGCGAGATCCGGTACCGTGGCTGCTCCGAGCGTCATCGACATAACCAGAACAACTGCCCAGCGCATGGCTCCAGCTTAACTCTTGGCCGCGACAATCCGCATTCCGTAGAAGGAGCGGTGCACAAAAAACAGCGAGATCAACAGGAATAGCATTCCCAGCCCGGTGCTAACCGCGTTGCCCTGCTTTTCCGACAGCGAAACCGCCAGTTCAACCGCCAGCAATCCGAACAGCGTGGTGAACTTGATGATCGGGTTGAGCGCCACCGACGACGTGTCCTTGAACGGATCGCCCACCGTATCGCCCACCACCGTGGCGTCGTGCAGGGGCGTGCCCTTGGCCTTCAACTCCACTTCCACGATCTTCTTAGCGTTATCCCACGCGCCGCCGGCGTTGGCCATGAAGATGGCCTGGTACAAACCAAACAGCGCGATTGAAATCAGGTAGCCTATGAAGAAGTACGGTTCGAAGAACGCGAACGAGAGCGTGGAGAAGAACACCACCAGGAAGATGTTGAACATGCCCTTCTGCGCGTACTGGGTGCAAATTTCCACCACCTTCTTCGAATCCGCCACAGACGCCTTGGTAACGCTCTCGAGATTAATGTTGGCCTTGATGAACTCCACCGCGCGATACGCGCCCGTAGTCACCGCCTGTATCGAAGCCCCAGTGAACCAATAGATCACCGAGCCCCCCGTGACCAGCCCCAGCAGGAATGGCGGATACAAAATCGACAGATTCTTGAGCAGCTCCGGCTGCAGCCCCTTGGTCAGCGCCATGATGATCGAGAAAATCATGGTGGTCGCGCCCACTACCGCGGTGCCGATCAGCACCGGCTTAGCGGTGGCTTTGAAAGTGTTGCCCGCACCGTCGTTCTCTTCCAGATGGTGCTTGGCCTTCTCGAAGTCGACTTCGAAGCCGTATTCCTTTTTTAGATTCGACTTGATATTCGGCAGCGTCTCAATCACGCTCAACTCGTACACCGACTGCGCATTGTCCGTCACCGGCCCGTAAGAATCCACCGCAATCGTCACCGGGCCCATGCCGAGGAATCCGAACGCCACCAGTCCGAATGCGAACACCGCCGGCGCCAGCATCATATTGCCTACGCCCTGCGTGCTGACGGCGTAACCGATGGCCATCAGACCCATGATGGTCAGGCCCAGCCAGTAGGCGCTGAAGTTGCCGGCCACCAAACCGGAAAGAATGTTGAGCGACGCGCCGCCTTCGCGCGACGATGTCACCACTTCCTTTACGTGGCTGGATTCCACCGACGTAAATATCTTGACCAACTCCGGAATAATCGCGCCCGCCAGCGTCCCGCAGGTGATGATGCTCGACAGTTTCCACCACATCGATGGATCGTTGCCTATCTCTGGAATCATCAGGTACGAAATCCCGTAGGTGGCGCAAATCGAAATGATCGAGGTCAACCACACCAGCGAAGTCAGCGGCGCCTCGTAATTCATCTTGTCGACATTCTGATAGCGCGCCTTGGCCATTGCTTCATTGATGAAGTAGGAGAGCGCGCTGGCGATAATCATCATCACGCGCATCACGAAGATCCACACCAGCAGCTCCACCTTGGTGATGTCGTTATTGACCGCCAGCAAAATGAACGTGATCAGCGCCACGCCGGTGACGCCATAGGTTTCGAAGCCGTCGGCCGAAGGTCCCACCGAATCGCCGGCGTTGTCGCCGGTGCAATCCGCAATCACGCCAGGGTTGCGCGCGTCGTCTTCCTTGATCTTGAACACGATCTTCATCAGGTCGGCGCCGATATCGGCGATCTTGGTGAAGATGCCACCGGCCACGCGGAGCACGGCCGCGCCCAGCGACTCGCCGATGGCGAATCCGATGAAGCAGGGGCCCGCGTAATCGCCTGGAATGTACAACAGGATACAAAGCATGATGAACAGCTCCACGCTGATCAGCATCATGCCGATGCTCATGCCCGCCTGCAGCGGAATCGCGTAACACGGGAAGGGCTTGCCGCGCAGGCTCGCGAACGCCGTCCGCGAATTCGCAAAAGTGTTCACGCGAATCCCGAACCACGCCACGCCGTAACTGCCTGCAATGCCCACCAGGCTGAACGCCAGAATAATCGCGACCTTAAACGTCTCCATCGATTGCAGGATGCCAAAATAGAACGCGATAATCACCCCGATGAAAATTTCCAGGATCAAAAGGAACTTGCCCTGCGTGATCAAGTAGGTTTTGCAGGTCTCGTAAATCAGCTCGGAGATTTCGAGCATGGACGCATGCACCGGCAGCTTCCGCAGGTGCGTGTACATGGCCATGCCGAATACCAGGCCCAACACAGCCACGCCCAGTCCGATCGTCAGCAGCGTCGGGCCGCTCACGCCGTTCATGAACACGGCTTGGCCTAAATCCGGCAGCCTTAATTCCGCTTCGCCGCCCTGCGCCAAAAGCGGAGACGCGCCCGCCAGCGCCAACAGTGCGAGGATCAACAGGGAAACTGCGCGCCTGCCGACAGCCGACAACGAGGTCAATCGCATCTGGTAAAACCCTCCA
>Ga0163162_10005751_pt1 | contig 11993 bp, 15 predicted proteins | sample S55metaG_FD_115310 | JGI IMG/M metagenome (GOLD analysis project Ga0163162, IMG submission 115310) | Switchgrass rhizosphere microbial communities from Kellogg Biological Station, Michigan, USA - S5-5 metaG | ecosystem: Host-associated > Plants > Roots > Rhizosphere > Soil | place: USA...
CAAATGCTGTGTTCATCACCTACCACGACGGTAGCAGCACTGAAGAATTGGCTCCGACCATTGAAGCTTTCGCTGCAGCCCTGCATGTTGCCACCTAACTATTCGGTCAAGTGGACCGCTGCGACGTGCCGCGGTAATCTGACACGCACTGTGGCAGCGGCCACTTACCTCAAGCGTTAGGGCGCTATGTCGCAACTCGCTCGATCGCCGAGTGTAACTGCAATCTTGAAAACCATGGGTCACTTCACAAAGTGGATCTGCCACACGTCACTGACATTTTGCGAGTTGCAGACGGTGCTGGCGTTCTGTGAATAGTCCTGACTGAAATCAGTGTGCCCGTCGGCCACGATCGCTACGCTGGGAAAGAATTTCATAGCAAAATAGTTGTTTATATTGCAGTTGCGGCTAGATAGCCTCAATTGATATATCCCCGGTTCGCTTCCCAGCGTGACATTGGCGGTTCTAGTCGCTTTCGCATAACAATTCTGGCTTGGAAGGACATCTTGCTCGAGGATCGTAACGATAGGCGCTTCGACTCCTCCCGGCGGTGTCACAAAAAGCTGCGCATCGACCTGAGTGGGAGCCGATGTGCCGCATCCGGACGCGCCAGGCATCGAGTATGTGTAGCTCAAAGACACACTCAATGTCCTCTTCACCTTGATGTGTGTCTGATCTCCTTGCGCAGTGCCGGAGAACACCATGCCGATCAAAGCAGCCACCGCAAAAATCTCACGCATCTCTATCTCCTAGTTGGCTTGAGTCCGCTGTCGCAGCTCGAAGCTGCATGGTCACGATTTGTCCTTGAGAGCCTGATACTCACGCCGGTATCCGATGCTCGTACGGACGCGCCCGGTCGTCGAGGATCGCGTGAGCCAGATGGATCTTCTCTCTGAGTGCGGTCCTAGGCAACAGGCCTCCTGTCCGTATTGAATACGCTAAGGGATGCTGAGCCGTCGGCTGAGACTCGCGTCGATCCTCCAAGAGATCAGTCAGCTCTCCTCGTCCTCGATGGACACTTCAAAGCAACCGAGCCTCTACTTTTGAGCTGTATCGAAATTCGCCAACGACGCCATCTTGGTTTCATTGGCGCGGGCGTTGCTGCAGGCGCATTCGTTGGCGCAAGACGTTCATCTGCGCGATTGCTCTGCTCGGCGTGCGATGCGCCCTCGGCCGCTCGCCGCGCGCGAAACTGTGCTAGTCTGCGGGCATGCTCAGGCGTCGCTAGTCTGTGACCCGGTCGCGGCTCTTTTCGCGCATCGATTTGCTTGCTCCCGCTACCTCCGCATTCGGCTTTTGTCCTCAAGTTCGGACGGAGCTTCAGCCGTGAGGAGCCATCATGTATACGCAGCGAGCGCAGTCTCTCCTGCACCTTGAAGGTGCGTTCGAGGAAGTGAGCTATCGTCGGCTGCAGGGTACATCGGGAACGCATTGCGTGATCGGCGAAGTCAGTGCGTTCGAAGACGACATGGCCTGCTGGAAGCTGCATCCCGCCTATGCAGAATGGTTCTGGCCGATGATGACTCGCGTATCCGAGCTCGTTCTGCTCATTCCAACACAGCTGCTGGAACCTTTCGACAGCAACGATTCTCTTGCGCCTCCGCGCTCGCCAAGCGAGAGTACCAAGCGCCAGATCCTGAAACTCCCGGAGCGTCCCAGCGCTTGCGCCCGCGTCTACACCTTGCGCATTCCCGGCAAAACGGCCCTTGTCCATCGCGCATTTCCGACACGCTTGGCGAACCTCGGCATTTTGCGCGAAATCCGCGCGGGTCAGGGTGAAGCGTCGTGACACCGATTTTTCGCCAAGCGGTTGTGCCCGGGAAATCGGCCGCTCGCTCCAAGCACGTTCCGCTCGATCCGAGAGGACGGTTGCAAGTCGTCGAGTGCGCGGACGACACGACCGGCGATCGGCTGTTTGCGGTCTACGACGGAGTTGCCGTTCTTGGTCTTTGGTCGACCCATGAACAATCGGTCGTATTCCTGCGCGACCGACTCTTCGACCAACGGTCAGCCGATTCGCATGGCAGATCGACATCATGAATCCGGCGAGCGCGGCACAAATGCCTTCAGGTGACGGAACTGAGATGCTTCAAAGCCGGCAGCCCTTTCCCTGCGGACATGTCGATACGTCTGACGAGACAGTCCCGGATCAAACACCGCGAACCTCACGCAATGGATGAGCAAATCGACACGCCTACTGGCTCGCTGCCTCACACTCGGGGCCAACGGGCAGCGGAGATGTCGCTTTCGCTGCGGCTGATGCGGTATCACACCCCGAAGGCATCTCGCGCGGTGTTCGAGCTTGCCGTCACGAGTGTTCCGTTCGCGTTGGTCTGGTGGGCCATGTACTGGTCGGTGATGAACGGACACCCATGGCTTTATGCGGCGCTGCTGCCTTTCGCGGTCGGATTTCTCGTCCGTCTATTTCTCATCCAGCACGACTGCGGGCATCAGGCCTTCGTACCGTCGGAGCGCGCGAACGCCTGGATCGGCCGATCCATTGGAGTGCTCACGCTGACTGCGTTTCATCACTGGAAGCGGGCCCATGCGATCCATCATGCGACTTCCGGCAATCTCGATCGCCGCGGTGTTGGTGACATCGATACCTTGACGGTGGCGGAATACACGGCGCGGCCGCCCCTGTTGCGCTGGCGCTATCGTCTGTATCGCCATCCATTGATCATGTTCGGCATCGGGCCAGCATTCGTCTTCATGTTGCAGAACCGGATTCCCGCAGGTTTCTTCGGGGCCGGCTGGAGGCATTGGGCCAGCACGCTCGGCACGGATGCGTTCATCGTCGTTGTTGCAACACTGATGGCGTCCTGGATCGGCTTCATGCCGTTTCTGAAGATTCATCTGCCCATCATGTTCCTGAGCGCCACGGTCGGCGGCTGGCTGTTCTACGTCCAACACCAGTTCGAAAAAACCAGTTGGTCGCGCGTGGAGAAGTGGAACTTCCACCATGCCGCGATGCGGGGGAGTTCGCACTACGACCTGCCCGCCATACTCCGCTGGTTCACCGCCAACATCGGAATACATCATGCACACCACATCTGCAGTCGGATCCCCTTTTACCGGTTGCCGATCGCGCTCCACGAAGTGCCGGAGCTGCAGTGCGCCGAGCGTTTGACGTTGCTGCAAAGCTTTCGCTGCGTGAAACTCACGCTTTGGGACGAGCACTCGCAGCGGCTGGTGTCGTTTCGCGACGCCGAACGAATGGCTCCCGCCACGGCCGGAAGCTGACGCAATCCGGAACGCCGTTGGCGCTTCATCGAACCCGGCGCACCTCTTTCGAACAGACATTTCGGCGAACTCGGGCCGATTTTGGCGCATACTGAGTCGAAGTCGATAAGGAATGCCGTGCCCACCTCTATTGCTCTCCACCGTTTTCGGCTCACGGCCGGCCATAGCATCAGTCGGACCCAGCTCTTCAACCTGTGGGCGGCCGCTTGTCGCTCGCGCGATGTTTCCGTGACGCGGGTCGAGTCAGGTTCTGGCTTTGGCGAAAGCGGCCACACCTATTCGGTGTGGGGATCCGCGCAGATGCGCGGCCCGGAAATCGAGCAGCGACTCCGCGACTCACTCGTCGCCGCGCTGCCCAAGGCTACGATCGTCCTGACGACGCTTTGACATCGTCGCTGCGCGGCGCACGCGCGCCTTGCGTCGCTCGCGGCATCACACGCAGAAGACCGAAGATTGCAGGCACAACTGCCGGCACTGTCTTTAATCAACGAGCTGCCGGCCCGTCTTCTCGTGATTGCGCTTGGGGCCCATCGGCGCAAACGGCATTGATCCCCAACGCAACAACAGCGAGAAGCGACGCAAGAAGCAAGCCTACGGCTTCTGCTCATAGAGCACGAGCGCCGTAAGGCAATAGTGAGCGATGCGATCGCCGACTGGAGCGGCGTTGCTCGAGAGCTTGATGTCGATCAGCGTGACATTCTCGTTTGCCAGGAAGTCATTGATGTCTTTTTCGATCGCGAGGTCGGGTTGTAGATTGATACCCGGCGCGACGCTGGCAATCTTGAGAAACACTTTCACTTTGGTGTGAGGCAAGGAAATCTCCATGGGCGATGAAATTTGAGCGGGTGATGAGACTCACTCCCGAGGTCGACCAACCGATGTCGCAGAAGGCGAGCTAGTGCTTCAGCGCGTCCCTCAAGAGGAGATGAAGGTGACGCTTCCGGCGCCTGCCCGCATGAGCGGATCGCCAGGACCGAAATCACTCGATCTTGTGCGGACGTGCGAAAAGGCTGTCGAGTTTGCCCGGCGGAAGCGGTTCGAACGCCGCGTCCGTGGGCGCAAAGAGTGCGAAGCGAATCTTCCATGCCGGCAAGCGGCAGCGCACGGCTGAGTGCTTTCAGCGACGTATTTGCTGCTGCCGTATCGATGAGGCCGAGGGGGAAGGCGTGCTGGGAGAACTGTTCATCCGGAATCCTTTTGCTGGCGCCGCTTGCCTTGCGCGCGGCACGGGCGGCCGAGGCCGAGACCTCTACCCTGCGGCAAAGGCACGCTACTCAATGGCGTTAGGGAAGGAACCGCTGAACTGAGGGGTGGCGAGCGCGTGACGCGCCGGACACAAGTCGCATCATACACTCGAAGTTGTTAGCCGATGGTGATTTCACAAAATATGCTTTTTTTTCACCGTCGAGACGACGGATTTCCTGCCTCGCGATTCCGAGCTCCTCGATCAGTTCCCGACGCCGGAGCGCATCCGGAATCAGTACGCCGCAACGCCGATTCGTCCTGCTCGGGCTTGGCACCTTGCAAGACCGCCAGCGGCGTAGCTTCGAGGTCACGCACAGACAGAAGGGCCTTCAGGCCGAAAACATCAACGCGACTGGAATATCGCCCGTGGTTTTCCGCGCGGGAGCGAAATGCTCCGTGCGATATTTGGGTACGCCCGGTCACCGCTCACACGCGCATTTGCGCTCGCAGAACCCGCGGCTGGGTGCTAAGCGATCGGCGGCGAGACTTCCATGCGATGGTGCCTGCATGCGGCATCGAACAGGATAGACTGCGTTCTGGCAACGACGGGCGAATCCATGCACATCGAAAAGATCACCGTACGTGCTACGGAAAGCGGAAAAACCATGCAGGTAGTCGTGCTGAGCAAGCACGCCAATCGTATCCAGATCGTGCTCGGCGAAGGCGTGCACAGCGTCAAGTGCGAACTCACTCCGACCCCGAATCGAACTGCATTCGCGGGCAAAGCGCTGGGACGGGAGATCGTCTATGAGCGCAGCCCGGAGCAAGTGCAGGCGGATCTGGATCGCCTCGATCCGTCACTGAAGCGGTCGAGGCCACGCTGAGTGCGAGCAGCAAACGGCGCTTCTGGTCGAGGCGAGCCGGGCCTCAGTGGCGGTCGCGAACGCGCGCGCGTGCGCCTTCACAACCCGCCGACGTAGCGGAACAGCGCCATCGACAGCACCGTAACGCCGAGCAGCAGGGCGGCGATACGAGCGCTCGATGCGACGCGGCTGCGCAGCGCCGCCAGCTGCGTTTCGGTATCCGGCTGCATCGTTCCTCCGGTACTGCGACCGAGTGCGGCGAGCTTGTTGCTCGCGGGCCGGATGACGAACAGGCCCGTGAGCAGCGCGAGCAGCGCGGTCACGGCCCCTACCTTGAGGACGAGGCCGCCGGTGGACGCATCGTGCGCGTGCAGGACGGCGAACAGGTAGCCGCCGGAGAGCACCGTCAGCAACGCCGATATCCCCTGCATCGGCCCGACACGTTGCGCGATCGGCCCAGCCCACCGAGCGAAACCTTCCGATGCGTGCCGTGCCATCATGGGCAAGATGATGGCAGCCATCACGAACGCCGTGCCGGCCCAAATGATTCCCGCCGTGATATGGACAACGCGTGCCAGGACAATCATCGTCAACTCGGACATCTGCCGTCTCCGCTTCAGTATTGATTATACATAGTGTATATCCAACAATATGACAGTCAAGCGCAAATCCGGACGAAAACCCTATAAGAGCAATCTGCGCAACAGCGCGGCCGAGGAAACGCGGTCTCGCATCGTCGCCGCCGCGCGCGCCCTGCTCGGCGAGGACGATTCCGCACCGACATTCTCGCTCGACGCCATTGCCCGCCGCGCCGGCACCACGCGCCTGACGATCTACAACCAGTTTGCGTCGCGACGCGGTCTGCTCGAAGCCGTGTTCGACGACATGGCACACGAAGGCGGTTTGCTCGAACTGCCTTCCGTGTTCGTCGAACCCGACATCGGCGAGGCCATGCGGCGCTTCGTTTCCGTGTTCTGCGGGTTCTGGTCGATGCGCCGCAAACCGATGCCGAGGCTGCTTGCGCTCGCGAGACTCGACGAAGAGTTCGCCGAAAGCTTTCGCCAGCGCATAGAACGCCGACGCACGGCGCTCGCGGTTCTCGTTCGGCGGCTGCCGCGGGCGCGCTCCCCTACCACGTTGATCGACCTGCTGTTCGCGGCGACCAGTTTCGAGACGTTCGAGGCACTGAGCATCCGCGGGCGCGGGCGCCGGGCCGTCGAAGCGCTCGTGCAGCAACTCGTGGCCGACATCGTTTCGCGTTACAGCAGCCACGACTGGAATCGGCACGCTCGATAGACGCAAGTTCGCCGATTGCGTGATTCGAATTCGCAATCGTTCACGATGGCCCTCTTGCCAATCGCGTGATTCGAATTCGCGATCTTTCGCGTTATCCCTTTTGTCATGCGCCGGCGCAAACGTGGATAGAAACTTGTCGACGTTGTGCTAGCGTCGAAGCCACAACTCTGCAAGAGGGATCAATGGAAACCGACCTGCCAGCACAGCTCCGCCAGGCCGAGAAGACCGTGCGCGACCGCGTCAACGGCATCTGCCTCAATTTCCTGCTGCTGATCTTCGGGCCGGGGCTGATCCTGATCGGCGTGCATTCGCTACCGCCCCAATGGCGTCCTGGCCTGCATTGGCCGCTCACGGGCGAACGCGCGGCTGCGACGGTAGAGTCTGTCCATCTGGCATTGCGCCATGTGCAGAACGACACCCGCATCGACAACGTGCAGGCGAGCGTGCTCGTGAAGCTCGCCTATCGTGATCGCGACGGCAGCGCGCGACAGGCGCTGATCGCCGGACCATGGATGCTGCAATCCGCGACGCAGTTCACCGGCGATGCCGCGTGGCTGTATCTGACCGATGTCGCGCAAACGATGGGTTCGGGGCCGCTGGCTGTCGACCTGCCCGCCGACATCGCGACCCAGCTGCAGCGGCCGCACGAAGAGTTCCATCTGCTCGAACAAACCGCGTCCAACCTCGATCAACCGATGCGCTGGCTTGCGCTGGCGTGGCTTGCACCGCGGCAGCCGCTGAGCGTGCGCTACGATGCGGGCAATCCGGCGGTCGCGATCCCCGAAGCGCTGATCGAGCGCGAGTCGACGCGACTGCAAGGCGTGGGCGTACTCCGCGTCGGCGCTTTCGTACTCGGCTGCCTGCTCGTGGGTTTCCTCGCCTGGAACGTATTTGCTTTCCGCTCGCGCAGCGTGCGTGCGCTGGCGACATTGCTTGTCGTCGGCACCGTGCTGCTCTGGGTGCCTTACGTGAGTACGCTCGTCCGCATCGTGATACCGGGCATCGACGCGTTGTCCGGGCTCGACATGGACGAGGTCGCCGCCGATCCGCTCGCACCCTTCCTCGACGAATTCCGCGCCGGGCCCTACTACGCTTCGGCGAAAGCCGCCCCGCCGTTGCTCGGCGTGGTCTGGAGCGTCGACAACCTCGGCACGCAGGCGCTTACGCGCTGGCTGCGCGGAATTCCGCCCGTGCCCGTGCAGGGCTCGCTCGACGACGCGCAAGCGGCACTGACCCGGGCCGCCATCGCTGCACTGCCGGCCCTCGACGAAGCGACGTTGCGTTCGATCGGCACCGAGACGAATGCCCTCGCCTCGCGCCGCTACTGGCCTGGCGCGCAGCCCTACGTCACGCTACGCGAAGCGATTGCTGCCGAATCGCAGCGGCGCGGGCTGTCGCCTTAGTTGCCTGCGCTGCGCCGATAGCTAATCTGCGTGCGCTGGCGGCGGCCGTCTCGATCGTCACCGAGGCGCAGCTGCTCGGCGGGCTACGAAACCTAGTGCCGACGCACGCAGGCACCTCCGAGGAGCACAGCGAGCAACCGCATTGCCCGGCGATCGAGCGACGGCCAGCGCGATGAGTGCCGCCTGATTGTTCCAGCACGATTGTTCCAGCACGCCTCCTGCAAAACACCCGTCGCCGACGCAGCGGCCGTGCGAAGTGCGTGATCGCGCGTTGCGGAAACGCCGCGCGATCGCGCCATGACTTGCCGCAATGTCGTGGCATGAACGTTGCGTTCCCGTCGCTGCTGCAAACCATGCTTCGCCGACAGCGAACCCAGGCAGCATTTCGCTTCAGCGTCGACGAGGTTCGGAGATTTCACAGATGGCATCGAAAGGTCAACAGCACGGCAACCAGAACAAGGATCGTATGGCAGACATGGGACGCAAGGGCGGCCAGCACGGCCACGATCAGGGCAAGAGCTCGCCTTCGCGCAACGACGACACCGACACGAGCCGCAGCGGAAGCCACGGGTCGCAGAACGACAACGATCGGCACAGCGACCGCGGACAGTGAAAATCCGGAAGGCAGGAAATCGTTTCCTGCCTTCGCAGTAGAACGAACATTCGCTCGCTTCGCGCAGGAGAGCTGGAAATGGCACGTGAAGAAGTTACCGAAAAATCGATCGACGAACTCGTCACCCGCGCCTGGAAAATTGCCGAGGATGCGCATGTCTCAACACTGATCACGATCGAAGGCGGAAAGGCGATTGCCCGGCCAATGGGATCGAAAGCGGACCGGGACGCCGGCGTCATCCGTTTTTTGAGCTCGGTCGAATCGCGCAAGGTGCAGCAGGCCGAACGCGACGGCACCGCCGCAACGGTTTTCTGCACGCACGGCAACGGCTATGCGTCGTTCGTCGGCATGCTCACGGTCAGCAACGATCGCGCGCAGATCCGCGATCTCTGGAGCGCGCACGACAAGGCCTGGTGGGATTCGGCTGACGATCCGGAGATTCGCGTCGTGACGTTCACGCCGACCGAAGCGGAACTCTGGGACGGCCCGAACAAGATCGCCGCCGTCGCGCTCATGCTCACGGCCGCCGTCACCGGTGCCAAACCGAAGATGGGCGATCACGCGAGAATTCCGGCACGTTGAGGCACCCCGCGTTCGCTTCGGCGCAATCGCCTGGTCGACCGACGCGTTACTCGTCGGTGACACATCTCGCAGTGCAATGCGCGCCCGTAGCGTCGGCATCGCCCTGCATTCGCAGCCATGGAGGCCATCATGTCAGTGTTGCGTAGAACATTCCTTTGCATCCTCGCGGCCGGCGCCGCAACGCCCGCTCTTGCCGAACGGGTCACCTGCGAGTCCCATCAGACCGATGTCCAAGCCTGTACGACGTTGTTGCCGAACAGTCAGGTGAGGCTCCTGCGACAACTCGGCAACACACCTTGCGTCGAAGGACAGAACTGGGGCATCGACACGAAACTCAGCAGCCTCTGGATCTCGAATGGCTGCAACGCGGTGTTCGATGTACGACCTCCGCTCGACGACCCGAACTCCAAGCGGCACGCAGCGGATCAGCAACCCTAGAAATGGTCGAATCCGTTGAGCGCTGTTGTTCCGCGTGCTCCGAATGATCGCGGTGCGCGGGATATGAAGCCGTCCACTCACGGTCCAATCCAAGGAGATGCACAATGACTGCAGTCACAAAATCCCTACGTTCGATGGCCGCTCGCGCGACGATGAGCGAGAAAGACGTTCGCTCGCTGCTGACGAAAGATCACGAGGAAGCGCTCGATCTCGCCAAGCGGATCAACGAAACGAAGTCCGCGTCGAGGAGAATGGCCCTGCTCGAAAAACTCAAGGCGGCGTTGACGGCGCATTCGCGCGCGGAAGAGAAGCAAGTCTACGAGGCGCTGATGGCCCTCAAGGACAAGGACTCCAACGATATCGGCAACGAGGGCTACGTCGAGCATCACCTCGTCGACGAATTGCTCGACAGCCTGCACAAGGGCGATGCCTCGACGCCGCGCTGGGAAGCGCAGGCGAAAGTCCTGCATGAACTGCTCAGTCACCATATCAAGGAGGAACAGTCGCAGATGTATGCCGACCTCGGCGAAAACTTCGATAACGATCAGCTCGAAGCGATGGGCCGGCAATTCCTCGCGGCCAAGCAGAAGATCGCAGCGCACTGAACACGATCGCGCGCCTCGAGGCGTCGCGTCGCCCCGTGCAATCTGCGCAGCGGACGCTGCGGACCTTGCGATTTGCCCGCCGCGTCCGCGGCGTGACATTCGTGCGCCGAGTCGCAAGACCGCATTGCGGCTGCGTATAGGTGACGGAACCGCGCAGCAGCGGCCGCTGCTGCGAGGCAAGACGACATGGCACGGACCTTGAAACAGATCGGTCGAGGCAGGCATTCGCCGCAGTGCACCTGCCCACTTTCACTCGGACAGGAGGTTGGAATGAACACGATTGCAAGGATCGTTCTTGGTGCCGGATTCGGCTTGATGCTCGCGGCCTGCAACCAGGGCCCCGATCCGGCCAAGGTACAGGCAGATGTCGCCAAGGCGCAGGCCGATGGCCAGAAGAAGATCAACGACGCGCAGGCGGATCTGACGAAGACACTCGCAGACGTGCACAAGGATGCAGCCGACACGCGCGCGGACGCGCAGGCTGCCGCAGCCGATCCGAATGCCTCGATGCCGTCGCCCGACAAGGCCAACGCCGCCGCGGCGGACGCCAACCGCAAGATCGCCGACGCCCAGTACAAGGTCGATCATGCGAAGGCGGAGGCCGCTTACGATGTGGCGGTCGCGAACTGCGGCATGCAGACCGGCGACGCGAACAAGTCCTGCAAGGACAGCGCGAAAGCGAAGTACGACGCCGACGACAAATCCGCCAAGGACAAGCTCGACGCCGCGAAGAAGGCTAATCCGTAGTCTGCAATTCAGCGTGTAGAGGAGCGGTGCTCATTCCGGTCGTGAGGACATCGAATCCGGAATGGCGATCGGCCTTCGGTTGCCGGGTCGAACCACTCCTTGTTTCGAGCGAGACACCGGGTTGCAAACGGGACGACACTGAAAATTCCAGCGGCCATCGCAGGGATCGCGATGGCCGTGGGGCGGCACTGGCGCCGGAATCGCGCTTTCGGCCCTCGACACACGTTTGACGTGAGGATTTGAAGTGAGGACGATCGTTCACGGACGAACGACGTCGTCGCCGGCTCGAATCGGAGCATCCGCATGAGCATGCGCAAACCCAACCATCTCGAAACGGTGTGGATCGAATATCCCGAAGGTCGCCACCTGCTCGCTACCTACGACGCGGAAAGCGACAGCTATCGCACGAACGGCAGCGCGCCGATCGCCGCGAACGCGATCGCGAACTGGTCGTACGAAGAACACGAAGACACCGACATCAGCGACCAGCCGCTCGCCGAGAAGGGCAAGCTCACGCGCTCCTGAGGGATGTGCTTCTAATCCTGATCTTGATCTTTCGCTCTTCCGCGCTCGGTCCTTCGCCGCTGCGCGGGCGGCTGACCCGCTCGCGGTGATCTGTTGTTTGTTTGTTTTCTGAGCAAGGGCTTTCGCTTGCCCTGCGGGCAGGCGACCTACTTTTGGCATGACTACGGGCATCCTGCCCTCCGCCGCTGCGCGGGCCGCGCCGTTCGCGCCGCTCTCGCGGCGATCTGTTGTTCGTTTGTTTTTTTTGAAGCAAGGCTTCTGCTCTCCTGCAGAGAGCGGGTTACTTTTTGGCATTACTCCGGGCATCCATGCCGCTCGCTGCTGCGCGGCCGGCTGCGCCGCTCTGTTGTTTGTTTGTTTCTGAGCAAGGGCTTTCGCTTGCCCTGCGGGCAAGCGACCTACTTTTGGCATGACTCCGGGCATCCATGCCCTCCGCCGCTACGCGGCCGGCTTCGCCGTTCGCGCCGCTCCTGCGGCGCAGTGCCCAAAAGTAGGC
>Ga0163162_10005754_pt1 | contig 11990 bp, 8 predicted proteins | sample S55metaG_FD_115310 | JGI IMG/M metagenome (GOLD analysis project Ga0163162, IMG submission 115310) | Switchgrass rhizosphere microbial communities from Kellogg Biological Station, Michigan, USA - S5-5 metaG | ecosystem: Host-associated > Plants > Roots > Rhizosphere > Soil | place: USA: Michigan...
CTTGATCGACCGCACGATGGTCGCCTGATCGCCACCCCACAAATCCGTGCGCCCTACCCCGCGACGAAACAACGTGTCACCGGCAATCAGCAGCTTAGCCTCTGAAAACCAAAAGCTCATGGAACCCGGCGTATGACCTGGTGTGTGCAACGCCACGCCGCAGCCGCAAGCCAGTTCTTCATCATCGGCCAACCAGCGATCCGGCGGCGGCACCGGCGTGTAGGGCACACCGAACATCTGGCACTGCATCTCCAGGTTGTCCCACAGAAATTGATCTTCTTTATGCAGGTGTAGGGTTGCGCCGGTTTTTTCCTTCAACTGACCGGACGCCAGGAAGTGATCGAGGTGCGCATGGGTGTGAATGATGCTGACCACCTTCAGGCCCAGTGCGTCGAGCCGCGCGAGGATCAGTTCGTGATTACCGCCCGGATCGACCACGATGGCCTTTTTGGTGATCGGGTCGCCGATGATCGTGCAGTTGCACTGCAAAGGGCCGACGGGGAAGGTTTCGCGGATAAGCAAGGGCTTTGCGGCTTCCATGGGTGTTCCTGTAAAGTTGATGGCACAATTTTGGCACAGTGTGAAAAGCGATGGCGACGTTTAGGAAGAAAGGCCCCCACCAATGGCACGCCCAAATCAGACGCAAAGGGTGGCCCCAACAGACACGTACATTCAATACCCAGCTCGAAGCAAAAACCTGGGCGACCATGATTGAGCGCGAAATGGATGCTGGTGTGTTCGTCAGCCGGAACGAAGCGGAGGCGACCTTCTTCGCCAGCGCACTAGAGTTGTATGCAACGGAGGTTACGAGCAAAAAACGCAGCAGTGCGTCCGAGTTGTCACGTATCCTCGCAATGCAACGCCATCCGCTCGCGCTTCGCTCACTTGCCAGTATCCGCGGGTCCGATATGGCGGCGTATCGCGACAAACGCCTCGAAGAGGGACTGGCGGCATCCACAGTGCGACGTGAACTCGCCTTGATTTCGCATGTGTTCACCATCGCTCGTAAAGAATGGCGGATGGAATCCCTGATCAACCCAGTCGAGCTGATCCGGCAGCCCACTGTTACTGACGCAAGGAAGAGACGTGTGCTCAGCGCGGACGTCTGGACACTCACAAACGACGGTCTAGTCTGCGAGCACCTGGACGAACTGGAAATGCTCTACCGCCACTGCCGCTCGACTGAGCTTCCAAAGATAGTCAAGTTTGCAGTAGAGACAGCTATGCGCCGAAGCGAAATTGCAGGACTACTGAGGTCCAATGTAAATCTCGAGAAGAGAACAGCCATCCTCCCACTCACCAAAAACGGCTCCGCTCGCGGAGTTCCGCTTTCTAGCGTTGCCGTTGAAATCCTAAAAAAACAGCCCACGCGGGATGATGGCCGGTTATTCAAAAGCCAACCAGACACCATCACCAAAGCTTTTATGGAAGCATTGAACAACGCTCGAATGGCCTATGAAAAAGGCCTAGAAAAACATTGGGAAAATGAGGGGAAGAAAAAAAATAAACTCCAGAAAAAAATTGAAGATGATCTTTTCCTGACGGACCTTAGATTTCATGATCTGAGGCACGAAGCAACTTCCCGACTTGCTGAAATATTCCCGCTGCATGAATTAACGAAAATTACAGGACACCAAGACTCACGCATGCTAATGCGCTACTACCATCCTCGGACAGAAGACCTAGCAAAAAAACTAAAATAAGGTCACTGTAAATCATAACTTCATTTCGAACAGACGATTATTTCAAAGTAAATGCTTGCTCACATATCAGGCTCTATGAAGTAAAACTTTGTTTTTCCAACAGCAGAAAAAGATACTATCTTATGATTAACAAGTGCTTGCAAAGTGCATAACACCTGGGTTCTTGTGAGTCCAGTTTTACTTACAATGCTTTTCAACTGAAACTTACCTCCACTGCTCAAAAGTTTGCATACCAATGTCGTATGCTCTTCGCGAGCCGGAAGCCTATTATAATAATCAAGCCTAATCATGATCTTGCCCAGTCATTTGACACGTGATAAAATGCGGGAATTTATTTTTTTGTTTATATTGCGCAGCGAAGTGATCATGAGTAGTTTAGTTCAAAAACCAACCGTTGTAAGCCTTTTTGCTGGGTGCGGCGGGCTTGATGTCGGGTTTAAAGAACTGGATTACGATTTGATTTACGCTTGTGATAATGACCCTGCAGCTGTGGCGGTTTATAAAAAAAATATTGACGAGAGGGCGTATGTTAGAGACGTCACCTCTGATGAATTCCATGCTGAAATGAAATCTATTGGTTCGTGCGACATCATTCTTGGAGGATTCCCATGCCAAGGGTTCTCGAAGGCTGGACCAAAAAAACATGATGACATACGAAACCTGCTGTATCTGGAAATGCATTCAGCCGTAAATAGATTAAAACCGAAATTGTTTCTCGCAGAAAATGTCGACGGATTATCGCAAAACTTTAAAGGCGCGTACCTAGAAGCCATAGTCAGAGACTTTAAAGATATTGGTTATAGAGTTGAGTATCGGCTGTTTGATTCCGTTGGATTCGGGGTCCCCCAACATAGAAGAAGAATATACTTTATTGGGATTAGGGATGATCTTTTATTTGATGACTTTAATTGGCCCGAATTTACACATTTAAGCCAGAGCCGAAACGGTGAAGCAGCGATTGCGGACCTCGGGGATCTTTTCTCTCAGGATAAGCAAACCCTGCTACCGGCGAGGACTATCCGAGAGTCTATAGGGGATTTAATTCAGCTAGATTCTAAGATTGCGGACCACAGGGTCACATATGCATGGAATGATGCCTGGAGTTCTATTTTCGCAAAAATTGGACCTGGTCAGAAACTTTGTAATGTTAGGCACTCCCCGACGTCTGTTTATACCTGGGACATACCAGAATACTTCGGCCACATCAACGACACAGAAAGAAATATTCTCGAGACAATCGGGAAGAATAGGCGCCATAAAAAATATGGCTCCATTCCAAATGGCAACCCTCTTTCAGTCGAAGTCATAAAAGAACTTTCTGGGATAAAATCAGTAACCCGCCATATAGATAGCCTTATGACTAAAGGCTACCTCAAAGAAGTCGAAGGAAAGTTTGACTTAAAAGGGGCAATGTTTTGCTCAGGCTTATACAAACGACCAGACTGGGACTCTCCCTCCTCTACAGTGCTGACAAATTTTCACAATCCGAGATATTTTCTTCATCCGGAGGCAAATCGTCCTTTTTCCTTGAGGGAGTGTGCCCGCCTTCAAGGATTCCCTGACGATTTCCTGTTTACTTTTGGAAGTAGCGAACGCGAACTTGTGGATGGTTATAGGCTTGTAGGTAACGCTGTATCACCGCCAGTGGGCCGCGCGTTTGCAAAGGCAATTTTTAAGTATTTGTCCAAGGAAGTGAAAATTGAAACTGGTATCAGTAGAACTTTCTCTAGAAGAGAAGTTGAGCGAGTTTGAAAATTGGATTACTGCATCTATTCAGCAGGTTAGTGACACGGCAACCTATCGCAGCGAACTAGAAAAGATCAGCCTAATTCTAGATTCACTCGGCGCCGCTACCAACGGTTTTCAACGTGTAGAAGATTGCAACCCTGAGCAGATGGCAATCTATTGCATCGCCCAAGTAGAGAGAATTATAGCTGAATTTGAGACAATTGAATTATCACTTACTGCTGCAATTGACCTACTCGATTCATTGATATCAATGCTTTTCCTGGTCACTGGAAAGTCTGATAACAATATGAAGTGTCAATTTCCGGTATACCTAATTCAAAGCGAAAATAGAACCGTTTTCCCAATGGTGAACCGCCGTGGAAATGGACGTGTCAATTTTGAATTTGAAGAACTAGGCCGAGTAATTAAGCAGGAGAAAGTCTCTAAGCTGATCGGTGAAGCATTAGTTCTTCGAGCGAGATATCCTGGAACAATTGACCTAGAATCCGAAGCAGTTTGGCTTCTAAAGGGCTACATCAATAGTATACTTAATAGCGATGGAAGCATTGAACAACTTTGGGCATTAGGATTTAGTTACTTTACCCTAAAGGAAAGAAACCCTGGCTTTGAAGGCAAGCTGCTGGCCCCTATCGTTGCCTTTAAAGTGCGCGGATCAGTCGCAGCTCAGAGTGGACATCTGCCAGAGAAAATTCTCAGACGCTGCATGACAACGTGGGGCTTAAAATCCGGTATTGATTTCAATAATGATGACGTAGTAATTAGTGGTCGCGACCTGCAAAGAGACGATCTTATTGAGGCCGCCGCTGAGCTACAAGAGAATAACAATGGGGGCCGTATTATTGATGACTTGAGTGCCGACCCCACTAAAACGCGAGCATATGATTTTGTATTGCCGTATAGAACACCTGGCTGGTCACCGCGCATTTTTATTCAAGCACAGTTTTACGCTGGTGATTCAGGCAGTGTTTCTCACAAGGTCGTTGATCAAACACGTTCATCTAGAGTATTGACTAGAGCAATATACCCAAGGGCACTATTTGTTGAGTACTTGGATGGTGCGGGCTATTACTCGAGTCTTTACCGAGATCTCAAGCACATGCTTGAGATGCCCTCCACCGCGGACTTCATCCAAGTAAGAACGGCTCATGTGAAACTTCGCCGGACGTTACAAAATATTGGCTTTTTAACGCCTCTCGATTTTGTGCATGCACTACTCCGTGCTGAAGGATCGCTAGAGCGCGCAAGGTTAATTTTGATTGATGAAGACTACTCAGAGGAAGAGATTTTACGGTGTTATAATTTCTGTATTGCAGAAAACTTAATGTTACAAGCTTCTGGCCTCATCCAAATTTCACCAAGGCTGCTTGTCAATTCAAGACGTATAATGTTGCTGGATATCATTGTGGTGGAAGGAGAACGATTCCAGAGAAGTGGAGGTTCTGTTGTTGTAATTGCCCCGGGGGTGGGAGCTGATCGGGGAGTCGGATTACCAGCCCTTGGAAGAATCTATGAACGACTTTTAGGCGCCACAGACTCAGGCGCAACTCGATTTAGTTTAGATCTCGGGTGGTTAAACAGCAACGGCCTAATCCAGATAAAAACTATTTGATATTTCACACACCAAAATATTATCTAACCAGTAAGCCTCAAGGAGCTTACCGGTTAGATTAAGACTTGCTCCATCGAGACATGTACTCACTCTCCCGCATCAATTAAATGGCCCCTACTAATCTGACGCCATCCAGCGTCTCGAGATAATAGCTTCAACAAAAATCTTGTTATCGTTTGCACAATGCTATCCGAATATGACGCAAGAATATGCGCCACTCTCCAAGAGTCCCGCCTTGAATCAATAACGCTTTAAACATTCCCACAGCATCTAAAGGTCGATGGCGATAAGACTCGCCCATGACTTTATCGTGAGATCGGTCACGCATATATCCTCCGCTTCGGTGACGCCGCCAATCTTTGAAGTGCAATTACGAATGATCGTATCTCTTTGACGTGACCCAGGCTAGCAATGTTTTAGCAAACAAAACCACACTCTATCACTGGGATGAGGTGGTCGTATCCGCGCCCTAGATACGGAGGAGCACAATCCGTAAAAAGGACCATGTACAGTCAGAAATCAGCGACAAAGTGCTGGTGAGAAAACGCGCAAAATAATTAATAAGCGCACCAAAAGGAAATACTGCAAAAGGCGCTTCTCACCAGGCCACGCTCATTTCCGCGCATATACAACCTTGCTCATAATCGCCCGAACCTCTCCTTGCAATTCGCGGAATTCCATCATCATCGAGTCAACGTCAACCGCCTTTACACCCTGCCCACGCTTCTCGGCCAACCACAACTTCAGCAAACCAGCGACGCGGCCAAGATCGCCAGTGACCTGCACGAGGTCTTTCACGGCATGAAGATCTAAAACCGAACGGGTTTCGTGGTTGAGGCCTGCCGCCAAAAGATAGGCCGACATTGATAAACCAGCTTGGGTCGCTCGTTCCGCCACTTCAATTTTCTCGTCATCAGTCACCCAGACCTTAACAGGTGGTACTTCCCGTCGAGGTCTGACCATACCGGATTTCTTTACGTCGTCTTTCATGTAACCCCCATCGTCCATCAGCTAACCACACTAGGGACTTTGTTTTTTGATCTGGTCGCGACAGCGATAGTCAGCCTCGCAGAGCAAGAATTCGTTGAGCCAAAGGCGAATAAGGCAGGTGGTGGAGTCCGTAGCTGCGGAGCAGCGTAGGCCTACAACACACATCTTGCCGTCTCTCTCCATGCGTAAAACTGCGCAGTTGCGCGTTTGGATTCTGAAATCGTTATCGCGCATGGTTACGCGCTATTACGCGTTATTAAGCTATTATACGCATTCAAAAGGCCGATATTATGCGCATCGGTGCGTAACAATGATTACAACTATATTTGATCGGAATTGTGGAGAGAACACGATGGCAGACACACCGGAAAAAATACGTCGAGGGGTCGGGCGAGTAGCCTTCTTGGCTCGACTCGATGAATTTCGAAAGCTCGTTAACGCAGGGTGGCCAATCACCATAATTTATGAAGATCACGGCTCATCAACTGGATTGAGCTATAGCCAGTTTGTTCGGTACGTTGGAAAGTACCTTCGCACGCCCCCAACGCAAAACGCAGCTGACGAACAACCCCACGTCCAGGCATTGCGCAAAACCTCCCCTGAGATAATCTCCAAGCCGCATGCAACTCCTCTCGAGCAATTAGCCGATCCGAAACCCTCAAAGCCCGTGAACCCGCCCAAGGGTCGCATAGCCTTCCGGCATGACCCAAGCAGCGGTAATACTCGAGATGACTTGATTTGATGATGGGTTATGAAAAAGGAATCCTTGGTCTGTGACTCGATTATTGAAACGAATCTGTAAAAAATCGGTTTTTACCAAACGTCAATATGGCCGATTTGAAGCACCCAAACGTCTATTGCAAACCTCTTTTCTTTTGGTGCCCTCCATTAGCTCGCTGCCAGTGCATGGCGAACAAAATATCAAGGTAAAATCAGCTTATGAAATCCACGACCAACGCTGATCTAAGTTGCATTAGGTTACGAACGATTGCATTGATGAATCACTTACGCATAAGTGCAGGAGCGTCATGCCCCTATCAACTCAGCGTTATGATTGACGAGAAAGCCAACAAACTTGGCTGGCCCGACATGACAGAGTCCAAAAGACTCTATAAGTACTTCCAAGGAAACGTGAGAAGGCACCCTACTCAAATACTGAACCTTCTTTCTCAGATTTTTCAAGACGTGGAGAATACCTACTGGAAAGGTCCTAATGATCTGTGGGTTGCGTTGTGGGGTGACATTCCTCTGATATCAACCATTATCAAATCCAGCTCGCAAACCTTGGAGCAATCGACAACCGAGGAGGCGTTGAATAAAGTATTCATGGATTATTTAGTTGATGGCACTTTTTCGCTGCCGTCTACCATTGCAGTATATCGATACTTGGTCATCACGGATCCATACGGCAGATTTGGTGATGGTCACGGCTTCGGCCGAGCATTTTCGATATACAGTGAATTGAAAAAAATCCTCCAAACTGATGACATAAATAAACATCTTTCAGAACTGGGAGTCTATTTAGAAGTCCAGATGGAAATAGACAAGATCGAAAGAGAGCGCATTAATAACAGACCTTACTGGGTTAGCCCCATCGAATGTGGCAGAGTCTAGCCACTTTTCGCTGGAAAGATTACAACAGCTGAGCAAACTATGGAGAGTGAACGCAGCCTCGACGGCACCAAAAGCGTGAGTTTATCCACAGCATCGTAGGGGTAGTAAAAAAGTAGTAAAAAGGTAGAGAGCACTTCGCTCCTATGGACACCACGGTTTACAAGGCCTCCAGCATCAGGGGGGGAATGCAACCCCGATAAAGCGGAATGCAACCCCGACCGACCGGAATACAACCCCGACGCAGGCGGAATGCAACCCCGATAGTTCAAGCGGGTTAAAGGCGCGTCCACACTGCTTGTTCCATCCCTTTCGTACTTAGCTCGATTCTTCCGGCCGCAATGACCTCGACGCGTTCCAGCTCCTGCATCGCAACACCTAATGAAACCCTGAACTTGCGCATTGGACTGTAATACTGGAAGTGGTCCTTCAACCATACGAGCTGGAAGCGCTGCACAGACTCACTCGAAGTAGCGACGAGACGCTGCAATGCCTTGGCCATATCTTGACCTTTACGAATACGCAGCCGCTTCTCCCAATCGATTAACGCATATTCGCGATTGCTGTAAAGATAACGCCACCTTGGATCGATACGGACGGTGTAGCTCTCTCGCTCTGGATCGTACATAAACTTATCAATCAGGTGGAGAGACTCTGCTCTGCCTACCTCGAGCTTCGGTCTACCGTCCTTCGTCACCTCGACAATTAACATGGCAAAGCTCAGTGCCTTCATCGTTCTGTGCAACCACTGATACTCATAATTCCCGGTTTGCCTGCCTATCGCTCGCAGCAGGCGAGCACGATTGACTGGCACGGCATCACCTAGCGGAGCTTTGATCGCTTCGTGCATCAACTGCATCCAAACATCGGCCTGGGCCTCATCTAGCTGTTCACCCCAATATGTGAGGACGGCGTCCTTTCGGCTGGCTAACACAGTTTCCTTGTGCATTTTCTTGCCTCCACGAGCCACGGGGGCGAACAAGCTGGAGCGGGCAATGTGATTCGGCATTGCACGACTGAATTCACTTAGGCCAGGCAGAAACAAGGGGGTAGGTGATAGCGCTACAGAAGGCCTTGGTGGGGCGGATTTTCGTAATTGTTCCACCCGGTCAGAAAGAGAACCCCGGGATCTCATTTTGCCGAGCGGCGTTGCTGAGCGATTTGTGCGGTTTTAGTAGGACGCCCTGGCCGAGCGCGATGATGCTCGGCACCAGGCGTTGCAAACTCACTACCGACAACATGCTCTGCCAGCCATGCCTCCACATCCTCCAATCGCCATAGCAACCGTTTAGTCCCGGGCAGACGGCAGATTGGCGGTAGAGCCTGAGGATTACGAGTAGCGTCGCTACGGATGCTTGCGACGGATTTTTGTAAACACGCCGAAAGCTGATCGACAGTGAGTAAGGCTTGCATAGATTGGCACTCGTATGACCTGAGCAGGTTAGTGCTCATGGCTGCAGGGGTTTGCGAATGCCCTCAGATTTAAGCAATGCCTCGTCATGCTCACGGTAAGGTTTTAAGAGAATCTGTACCGGTACTTTTCTCGCGAAGCGGATTTTAGAGCCTATGAAAATGCAACGTAGAGGTAGCTCCCTGCTACCATAATTAAAGTTGTCAACCCTGATCTGTAACTTTCAAATCTATGGTAGATACGCCAAATCACACCCAAAAGAAACTCACCACAAGGGAAGTATGTAATGAGACTGAAGGAATTAGTTATTTGCAATTTCCGCGGCTACAAGGATCGCACAAGCATTTCTTTTGAAGACGGCCTTACAGCAATTACAGGACGCAACGATGCCGGAAAATCTACAATTCTTGAAGCGCTGGAAATTTTCTTCAATAATAAAAATGTGAAAATTGATATTGGCGATAAGAATGTAAAAACAGAAAACACAGACATCGAGATAACTTGTATATTCGACGAACTGCCAACCGAATTAATTGTCGACGAAAACTACCCCACAAGTTTCAAAAAAGAGTACTTGGTAAATTCCAGTGGTGAAATTGAAATCAGGAAACTCTACAAAATACAAAAGACTGTTAGCGGTCCTTCTGTACACTTAAAATGCCTTCACCCTTCGGCTGAAAAACTGAACAACCTACACAACTCGAAGCTAGGGGATCTGAAACAACTCGGACAAGAACTTGGCATTCAAGATCGGGTAGCAGATAAAAGGGTAGCTTCTCTTTGGAGAGAAGCACTGTGGAGCAGCGTTGAAAACTTACTGCTCCAGGATCAATACTTGGACGTGAGCTCTTTGGAAAAGGAATCCAAAGCCATTTACAAGAAAATAGAAGCAGAACTTCCTACATTCGCACTATTTAAATCCGATCGGGAAAGCAACGATGCCGATCCAGAAGCGAAAAACCCTATGCAAGTTGCAGTAGATCAGGCAAAAAGAGCTCTGCAAGCTGAAATTGATGCCTTACAAGATAAAATCGAAAAATCGGTCCTAGAGGTAGCTGAAAGAACCAAAGAAAAGCTTCGCGAAATGGACCCGGCCCTAGCTTCTGAATTACACCCTAGATTTAAAGAAAAACCAAAATGGACATTTAGCTTTACACTGGATGGCGAAGATGGCGTACCTATAAACAAGCGCGGCAGTGGTGTCAGACGATTAATTTTGCTTAACTTTTTCCGTGCCGAGGCGGAAAAAGTTAAAGCTGAGAACAGTTCACCAAGAGTGATCTATGCCATTGAGGAGCCGGAAACCTCGCAACATCCTAGTTATCAAATTATGCTTATCGAAGCACTAATTTCGCTTTCATGCCGACCTGACTGTCAAATAATAATAACTACACACGTACCCGCACTAGCAGGCCTATTACCGCTGAACTCAATACGCTTCATTGAAAAAGACAACACAGGAAATCCCTGTATACAATTCGGCGGAGATGATGTTTTAGAGAAAGTTGCGCAAAGCCTCGGAGTACTACCAGAAAGGGAAATAGCAGCATCAAAGGCAGTGATATTAGTCGAAGGTCATAGTGACGTAACCTTCCTTAACCATGCAGCAACTGCACTTAAGAACAATGGGGATATTGAGAAGACTCTTCACGAATTAGGCATCGCGTGTATCCCAATAGGAGGCTGCGGAAACCTCAAGCATTGGGTTTCAAAAAAACTCATAGAGCAGTTAGATCTGAATTGGGGGATATTAATCGACTCAGATGTCGGTGATGAAATGCAACACACCAGAAACATTGAAAATATTGCAAAGCTCAAGGAGGAAGGAAGAATTGCTTTCTCAACTAGAAAACGAGAGCCAGAGAATTATTTAGATCCTCAGCTTTTTATTGATTCTCACCAAACCAATATTGCGTACACAGACACCTGTGACGCAAAAAAAATCATCGCCACCGCGCTAACAATACGAAAAGACGATGTACTCGAACGATTCTGGCCTCGCATGACTGCCGACCAGGTAAAGGCGCGCTCTACATACAATGAAAATGGAGTAGACGTTATTGAAATCAAAGAGATTTTGAATGCTTTTGCATCGTTGACTCAGTAATCCAATACCAACCGCTACGTCTCAAGGCTACGTTTATCGCCCACATAAACGTAGCCTCGAGCTAGCTGGCCTTTGCTCGATCAGTCGCAATGCGTGGCACAAATCCGGCACACCAGAAAAGCAAAGTACTGCTGAATTCCGCAACACACTGCACTAACCTGCAACCACACAACTATATGATTTTAATGGAAAAAATGTAATTTCCATGATAATTCAACCACTTACGGCTCCGCTCATTTGTGCAGTTGCACTGCAACGGGCCGACGGGGAAGGTCTCTCGGATGAGGGCTGTATTCGGGGTTTGCATGGGTTTAATCCTGGTGCCAAGGCTGGGTACTGCGATTATGATCCGCAAAATTGATAGGTTATCCTTGCGCTGCGCCTGTTTTGAAACAAGACGGCAGGAAGCCAGTGCCTGGTTCAAACGACTCTTGAAGCGTTTTTTGTAACGCTCAGCCCAAAAAGGATAATCCCATGCAAGAAGACTATCTCCTTCGTCAGGACATTAAAGGTATCGAAGCCTGGGCACAGGTCTGAACCATGCCTGAGATCCCGGTAGACTTCAGCTGTAAAACGGCCTGCGCGTTTGTGGCAGGACGCGAGCACCTCAAAGCTCAAACGCCTTGCCAGGGCTATGTCGCGGCCAGAGAGTCCAACGAGGTGACCTGCATTTCATTGGCCAATGGGGTCGACTCCCGAGCCAGCTCCGAAATCGGCGCCCAGGTAGCGGTCACGGCTACCCTGGCCTTTGTCTGCAAAAACTTTGAAAGCCTCTGGCAAAACATGGACAAACACAACGCGAAGGCAGCC
>Ga0163162_10005757_pt1 | contig 11989 bp, 8 predicted proteins | sample S55metaG_FD_115310 | JGI IMG/M metagenome (GOLD analysis project Ga0163162, IMG submission 115310) | Switchgrass rhizosphere microbial communities from Kellogg Biological Station, Michigan, USA - S5-5 metaG | ecosystem: Host-associated > Plants > Roots > Rhizosphere > Soil | place: USA: Michigan...
AGCTGAAAAACCATCCGTTTTTTGTGGGTTCGCAATTTCACCCCGAATTAAAATCAACAGTTGCTAATCCGCACCCACTTTTTATTAACTTTGTCGCCGCTTCGCTGGCATATGCCCGCAAAAAATAAGTAATTGTACGATAATTAGATAATGGATAAAAATACGTTTACAGGATTATTCCTGATCATGGCGATCATTGCCGGCTCGATATACTTTTTAAAGCCATCGGAAGCCGACCTTAAAAAAGAGCGCGAAGTACAGCACCAGGATTCGCTGAAAAAAGCTGGTGTAGCTGCCGCCACTGCAGCTAAAACTACAGCGAAGTTTGATACCGCCAAAACAGTCAAAGTTGATTCGGCTCTGTTAAAAATGCCCTTTGGCGCCGCCTCTGTTGGTAAAGAAGAGTTTGTTACCCTCGAAAATAAAGAGTTGCTTATTAAACTAAGCACCCAGGGCGGGAAAGTAGCCTCGGTTGAGTTAAAGAACTATAAAACTTTTGATAAAAAACCTTTGATACTTTTCAGTGGTGACAATAGCCAATTTGGTTTAAAGTTCGCTGCCGGAGTTGCCAACATCAATACTAATAACTATTACTTTACACCAAGTGCAAAAGCACTTACCGTAGCCGAAAAGGATTCAGGTTCTGTTACCCTGCGTTTAAGCTACAGCCCTACCCAATACATTGACTATATCTACGCGTTAAAAGGTGAAGGTTTTAAACTTGGCTTAACTATCAAGCCCACCGGACTTGATGGTGTTATTGCCAATAGCAGCGCCTTTAACCTTAACTGGGCCACTACCCTGCACAAACAGGAAAAGGATATTAAAATGGAGCGCCAGTATTCAACGGTATATTATTACAATACCGATGGCGATGTTGATTACCTGAGCGAAAGTAAAGACGATCAAAAAACCATCAGTGATAAAAAAATGGCCTGGGTTGCTTTCAAACAACATTTCTTTTCAAATGTGCTGATTGCTAAAGGTGGCATAGCTAAAACAGATATTGCTGTAGCTACAGATCTTAACGATACTACAAATGTAAAACAAATGAAAGCCGATCTGGCGCTTACCCGCGGTAGCGATGGTTCTTTACCTTTGGAGTTTTACTTTGGCCCTAACCGTTTTAACACCCTTAAAGATCAGGGCCACGACCTTGACAAAATGGTTAACCTTGGCTGGGGACCGTTAAAATACATCAACCGTTTTGCGGTATTGCCGGTATTTAACTTCCTTAACAAGTTTAACTGGAACTATGGTTTGATCATTCTTGTGTTAACCGTATTGCTTAAGCTGGTATTATCACCGCTTACTTACAAATCATACCTTTCAATGGCTAAAATGCGTGTACTGAAGCCCGAAATGGATGAGATCAAAGCTAAAGTTGGTGAGGATAACCCAACCTTATTACAACAGGAATACCTGAAACTATACAAAAAGGCTGGTGTTAATCCATTGGGCGGATGTTTGCCGTTGCTGATCCAGATGCCTATTGTTATTGCGTTCTTCCGCTTTTTCCCAAGCTTATTTGAGCTTAGGGGCGAAAGCTTCCTTTGGATGCATGACCTTTCAACTTATGACTCGGTTATTAAATTTGCTCCTATAGCGTTCCTTGGTGGTGTTAACCACATTAGCTTAATGTGTTTACTGATGACCATTTCAACGTTGATCTATACTTATTTCAACAACCAGATCTCGGGTGCTACAGGTCAAATGAAATACATTGGTTACATCACTCCACTGGTGTTCCTTTTCACACTGAACAGCTACCCTGCCGGTTTGAACTATTATTACTTTTTGGCCAACATGTTCACCTTTTTACAGCAATACCTGATCAAGTTTATGGTTGATGATAAAAAGATCCATGCCCAGATCCAGGAAAACAAAAAGAAACCTGAAGATACCAAGAAGAAAAAATCAGGCTTTGGTGCTAAAATGGAAGAGATGATGCGCCAGCAACAGCAGATCCAGTCTAAAAAGAAGTCATAATTTTTAGTCGGAAGTCCACAGTCGGAAAGTCCGGAAGATATTGAAGCCCCTGGGAATTGCATTCCCAGGGGCTTTTGCATTAACGCTTAGCTTCCATTCTCAAATCAACACCAATTTTTCTCAAACAAAAAACTTTCGGACCGCGGACTTTCGGACTTACTGACTTTTTTAAACCAAACTAATATAATTAGCAAAATTGTATTACATTTGAAATATCATGTATGCAATTGTCGATATAGAAACCACCGGGGGGCATGCCAGCGCCAATGGCATCACCGAGATAGCCATATGCATACATGATGGTAAAAAAGTGGTTAAACGGTTCGAAACACTTGTTAATCCACAGCGAGACATCCCTATCTACATCAGCGCCTTAACCGGTATTACTAATGAGATGGTGCAGAACGCCCCTCCCTTTGAGGATGTGGCTGCAGATATTTACCACCTCATTCACGGAAAGATCTTCGTTGCGCACAATGTAAATTTTGATTTTTCTTTTGTAAGATATCACCTTTCAGCTGCCGGGTACGATCTGCAAACCAATAAACTGTGTACTGTAAGGCTTGGCCGCAAGATATTACCAGGATTGCCATCATACAGCCTGGGCCGGCTATGTAAACACCTGGGCATTGATAACCAAAGCCGTCACCGTGCTATGGGCGATGCCGAAGCTACTGCGGAACTGTTTACCTTACTACTAAACAGCGATACAGACAACCATATTAAACAGTCACTTAAGCAAGGTTCAAAAGACCAGGTATTACCGCCTAATCTGTCTAAAAAGGATATAGACCAGTTGCCTTATACGCCTGGGGTGTATTACTTTCATGATCAAAAAGGGAAAGTTATATATGTAGGCAAAGCCAAAAACCTAAAAAAACGGGTAAGCAGCCATTTTACAGGTAATAACCCAGGTTTTCAACGGCAGGAATTTTTGCGTAACATCCACCAGATCAGCCACCAGGTTTGCGGCACCGAACTCATTGCTTTTGTGCTGGAAGCTATTGAGATCAAACGCCTTTGGCCTAAATATAATCGCTCGTTAAAGCGTTTTGAAAACGCTTTCTGTCTTTACGCTTTTGAAGACCAACGCGGCTACATCCGCCTCGCGGTTGATAAATACCGTAAATATAGCGACCCGATATACACCTGCAATTCCCTGCTTGATGGATATAACCTGCTCAACAAACTTATAGAGACATTTGATCTGTGTCCTAAGCTTTGTTTTATCCAAAAAAACAATGACCTGTGCACCAGTGCAGCCGGAAGCAGCTGTGCCTGCGAAGGTGTTGAACCTCCGGAAAGTTATAATGAGAAGGTAAACAATGCCATTGATCAGCTCAAGCAAGCTTTACCGACTTACGCTATCAGGGATGAAGGCCGCACCGGTGATGAACATAGCTGTATTTTGGTTGAGAAAGGTCAATTTTATGGCATGGGTTATATCTCTCATTATTTTGATGCCGATAACGTGCAGCAACTCAAGAGTTATCTTACACCCTACCCGGGGAATGATTATATTAAGAATATTGTAGCTACTTACGCCTCCAAATATCCGGATAGAATGGTGGTGTTTGGGTAGCTATTAGTATTAACTTACGAAGTTTTAAAAACTTCGTAAGTTTGGTTGACCGATTGACAAACCTATAAGTGAAAATAAGCGATAACACCTACTATCACATTTACAACCGGGGTAATAATAAAGAACCTATCTTTTTTGAAAACGAGAATTATTTATTCTTCCTAAGTCAATTCAAAAAACATGTCTTGCCATTCTGTGAAGTATATGCTTATTGTCTGATGCCAAATCATTTTCACTTTTTCATCTTGGTAAATGATAAAACCCATTTTGAAGCTGGCATCAAAAACTTCTTCATTTCCTATTCAAAAGCAATCAATAAAAAATACAATAGGGTTGGCAGCTTATTTCAAGGAAGATATAAAGCATCAGAAATTGATTCTGACAGCTATTATACAAGAATCATTACTTATATACACCAAAATCCTGTAGCTGCTAATCTTGTAACGGTCATCAGCGATTATAAATACTCATCTTATCCTGTCTACCTATCAAACAAAGAAACAGTATTGAATAAACAGGACGTATTAGAATGGTTTGGAGGATTAGAAACCTTTATAAATGATCATAAGATTACGGTTGAAGAGCAGGACATACTTCATTTAAAATAGTGTTGGGGTTCTCTGCTCTGTAAAACTTACGAAGTTTTGAAAACTTCGTAAGTTAGCCCCCCATAACACCACTTCTAAACAAATAATTATCCATTAAGTTAAATAATCCCACACAATTGAGTTTTTGATTGGTTACCCTTATATCATTTACCAACAAAAACTTAAAAAATGGATAGTATCAATCAGCAACAGCCCGAGGATAATATGAAGGACCTTAACGGCCCTGAGGCCCTCGCCAAGATCAAAGAACTTGCCGAAAATGCAAAGAGTTGCTTTTTCGTAAGTAATATTAAAACAGGCGTACCGGCTTCTGTACGACCTATGTCGGCACAGAAAATTGACCAAGAGGGTAATTTCTGGTTCCTGAGTGCTAACGACAGTCATAAAAACGATGAATTAGCCAAAGATCCGTTTGTTCACCTGCTTTTCCAGGGATCGGGATATTCTGACTTTTTAAATCTTTACGGAATTGCAACTGTAACAGAAGACAAAGAAAAGATCAAAGAGCTCTGGGAACCAACGCTTAAAGTATGGTTTACCGGTGGCATTGACGATCCGCGCATCAGCGTTATCAAAGTAGAACCCACTGAAGGCTATTACTGGGATAATAAACATGGCAACGCCATAGCATTTGTAAAGCAACTTGCGGGTGCCGTAATAGGCAAAACCATTGACGATTCAATTGAAGGAAAGCTGGTTGTCTGAGATCAGAATGTCTGAACCTAAATTTATCGAATTAATGAATTAAAAGAATTATAAAGGGCTTGAGTTTAATAAAACTCAAGCCCTTTATAATTCAAGCAAAAATCAAAACCCTCCTCCTTTAGGAGACTGCGGGCTCAAATATTTATCAAACCATTCAATATAGCGCTGCAACCTGTCAACCTGGTAACTGGGTACAGTGAGACCATGATACTGACCGGGATAAAGTACCATTTGCGTAGGTATGCCTTGCGACCGAAGGGCTTCATACATTTGTTCTCCCCCACCTGTAGGCACGTTAAAATCTTTTAAACCAGACATGAACTGCGTAGGCGTTTTTATCTTATCGGCATGAAAAAACGGGTACGAAAGTTTAATGTATTTATCGGCATTTTTCCATGGCGCACCAAGTTCATTGTCATATTGCACTACCCACTGATCTGATCCATAGATAGCCAATTGCAATGCGCTGCCTGCCCCGCTTGATGCCGCTTTAAAGCGAGCATCTGTGGCTATTGTATAATCGGTAAGGATGCCTCCATAGCTCCAGCCGCCAATGCCCAGGCGGTCTTTATCAGCTATACCAAGTTTAACCAGTTCATCTACAGCACCCAGCAGGTCTTTTACTTCCTTGTTGCCCCAATCGGCATAAATGGCTTTAGTATATTCAATACCACGGCCGGTGCTGCCGCGGTAATTTACTGCTGCCACGGCATAACCGGCACAGGCCAGAGTTTGCCGGATATCATCAAACTCAAATTCATCCTGATCGGTAGGGCCACCGTGAATGTAAAGGATAAATGGCATTTTCTTAGTTACAACGCTATCGGGCGTATACAAAATGCCCGAAACCAATGTGCCATCACTGCTGAACGACTGGAAACCTTTTACATAAGCCAGCTTAACTTCACTCAGCCATTTTTCCTGGTGAAAAGTTAAGCGGCGAATCTTGCCGTTTTCAATAGCTACCAGCTCATGCGGCATGTAGGGAGTGGTCATCTTCCCTACCCAAACGCCCAACGAATGGCCAATCATATCAGAAAAACTACATTCGTTACCTTTATATACCAGAACAGATTTGCGGGTAAGCAGGTTATACCTGTTGATATAACGGATCCTGTCGCTGCTTACCACGTATTCAAGGTCTTTGCCGTCTTTGCTCCAGGCAATATTGCTAACGGGCCTGTCCAATTGATCCGTTAATGGACGATTATTTTTCCCATCGGCATCCATCAGATACAATACATCATGCTGATAGATGAAATAATCAGCATCACTTGTTGAGCGGAGGTAAGCTATACGTTTACCATCCGGGCTCCATATGGGGTTAAGATCGTGGCCGGTAAATGTGGTAAGCTGTTTTGGCTCAGCTCCCGGTTTGGCCTCTATCGTAAAAATATCTGTATTTTCATTCCGGTCGGGGTCGGCAGTATGATTGCTTACATAGGCAATAGTTTTTCCATCGGGACTCCACTGCGGTGAGCCATCATCCATTTTACCGTTGGTGAGGGTGTCCAGCTTCTTTAAACCCACATCGTACAGGTATAAATGCGAATGCAAATGCTGCAGATACCCTTCAATATCCTGTTTAAAATGATAGCGGTCTATTTTAATTGGCGGGGTGGTTTTGGGCGTTTCCTTTCCCTTGTTTTCGGGATCCTTGATGATCAGCGCCAGCTTTTTACTATCCGGCGACCAAACATATTCTTCGATCTCACCTTTAATATCGGTGAGTTTATGCCCCTCTCCGCCTCGCCTGTCCATCAGCCAAACCTGGCCGCCATTTTTTGAATCTTTTTCGGATAGGTATGAAATATACTTGCCATCCGGCGTCCATTTTGGAGTAGATGCCGGTTCGTCACCATAAGTAAACTGGATGGATTGTTTACCATCGAAACTCTGCATCCACAGATGCGACACGCGTTTATCCCTAGCTGTATCTACTTCAGATAATTCATAAACTACCCATTTACCATCGGGCGATAACTGTGGAGCCATCAGCGTTGGCTGTTTATACAGATCGGCGGGCTTGAGCGGCTTTTTTGTTGTTTGAGCCATCAAAGGCAAAGAAATCAACCCTCCTAAAATCAACAGAACATATTTCATAAAACACATTAAAAAAAGCCCCGTTCTGGGCATAAATATTACTTTTTCAAATACTTATCATACCATTCCACATAACGCTGTAACCTGTCAACCTGGTAGCTTGGTTTTGTAAGGCCATGGAACTGGTTAGGATACAATATCAATTCGGTTGGGATACCTTGTGTACGCAACGCTTCATACATTTGCTCGCTGCCGATAGTGGGCACATTAAAGTCCTTCAGACCAGACATAAACAATACCGGTGTTTTGATTTTATCAGCATGAAAAAACGGATACGAGATCTGGATCCATTTATCGGCATTTTTCCACGGTACACCTATTTCATTTTCATACTGTAACACATACTGATCGCTGCCGTAAACAGAAAGCTGCAATGCGCTGCCTGCTCCGCTGGCTGCCGCTTTAAAGCGTGTATCAGATGCTATAGTATAATCGGTAAGGATGCCGCCATAGCTCCAACCGCCTATTCCCAGTTTATCAGGATTGGCAATGCCCAATTTTTCCAATTCATCAACCGCACCAAGTAAATCCTTAACTTCTTTATTGCCCCAATCGGCATAAATAGCTTTACAGTAATCAAGGCCGCGGCCATTGCTGCCCCTGTAATTTACCGCCGCTACAGCGTAACCGGCAGCAGCCAGCGTTTGCCTTGTAGCGTCGAAACTAAATTCGTCCTGCCCAACCGGACCTCCGTGAATGAACAGGATCAATGGATATTTTTTATTAGGAACGCTATCGGGCGTCAAAACAATACCCGATACTTTTGTACCGTCGGCACTTGTTGATTCAAAACCTTTGGCATAAGCCAGTTGCACGGTATTTAACCATTCATCATGATGAAAGGTAAGCCTGCGCAGCTTTTTTTCCTCCAAGGCAAATAATTCGGCTGGTGTGTATGGGTCTGTCTTTTGCACAATCCAGTTGCCCGAAAGATTGGTGGCTATGTCATTAAAAACATAATCGCCTTTGTTTATTGTAGTGATCTTGCCACTGTTGATATTGATATTGGCCAAATAGCGGGTACGGTCGTCAGTTACTATGAATACGATGTTCTTACTGTCCTTAGCCCAGGTTTGCGCACCGGCGGGTCGGTCGAGTTGCAGGGTAAGCGGCTTATTATTTTGCCCTACAACATCCATAATGCACACTACGCTTTGATCATACATCATGTAATCAGCATCGCTGGTTGAGCGCAGGTAAGAGATGTATCTGCCATCGGGGCTCCATTGTGGGCTGCCATCCCTCCCCTTCCAGGTGGTAAGCTGTAACATACTGGCACCTGGCCGGGCATCGATAGTAAAAATATCTGTATTTTGATTTTTGTCGGGATCAGCACTCCGGTTACTTACAAAAGCAATGGTCTTGCTATCCGGCGACCATACCGGCGAACTCTCATCTTTATCGCCCCTGGTTAATGTATCCAGTTTTTTTGTTGCTACATCAATTAAATACAGGTGGCTATGCAGGTGCTGAAGGTAACCCACAATATCCTGTTTAAAATGATAACGGTCAATAACTATAGGCTTGGGCGTTTTAGGCTCTTCCTTGCCTTTATTTTCGGGGTCGCCTATCACCATCACCAAACGCTTTCCATCAGGGCTCCAGGCATAATCGTCCAGATCGCCTTTAATATTGGTTAGTTTTACCCCCTCGCCGCCCCTGCGGTCGATCAACCAAACCTGCGAACCTGTTTTTGAATCGCGCGAAGAAAGGAACGACAGGTATTTGCCGTCCGGGCTCCAACGTGGCGACGAAGCGGCTTCATCTCCGTGAGTAAGCTCAATAGATTCCTTACCGTCATAACTCTGCATCCACAAATGAGACACGCGGCGGTCTTTTGCGGTATCAACTTCCGACACACTATAGGCTACCCACTTACCATCGGGCGACAACTGCGGGTCGCTTACCGTGGGAATCCGATAAACATCAGCCGGTTTTAAAGGCTTTTTTTGTTGGGCAGATACGGTACAAACAGCAGAAAGCGTGAGTATAATGAGTAAGGCTCGCTTCATAAATGATGTATTTTGATAGAGCCCGTAATTTAGTAAAAGAACCTTGATTTATTGGATAAAAGGATTGCCATGGTTTTGTTATAAAATTTTGGCATATTAATGTCGCAGTGATTTTGAGGACAAACTTATGTTACATGTTAATGCACGGCCGCTAAACATATCACTGTCAAATATCAACTCCATTTCTACGAACCGGATAATTTGTGTTAATTAGGATCATGTCTGCAAAATTCAAACTTCTATTCATTATCTGTCTTTTTTTATCTATTCCCGATACTTACGCCCAAACTCCATCCATCAGCAATAACTACCAAACCGAAGCAGGTATACCCAAACTAAACATTGAACGGGCAATGATCTACTCGCCGGATAAAGAATGGCTATATAACCACCATGCATCCATTATTCATTTTAAAGACCGCTTTGTGGCGATATGGAGCAATGGCATGATTGATGAGGACTCCCCGGGACAAAGGGTTGTTTATGCAACTTCTAAGAATTTCAAACATTGGTCGGCATTGAAGGTACTGGCCTCACCCGGCAAAATCAACGACACCCTTACGGTACTCACTGCAGCCGGGCTGTACCAATATAAAGGAACTTTAGTTGCCTATTACGGCGATTACGACAAACACCGTCAGAACACCCACTTATGGGCTAAAACCAGTACTGACGGCGAACATTGGAGCGAACCACTTGATATGCATTTACCTGTTGTGCCTAACCATGGCCCTGAGGTAACAAACAGCGGCAGACTGATCATTAGTGGTAATTTTACTTTCCCTTATACAGACGATCCCCGCGGGCTTTCAGGCTGGAAGCTGAGTAGCTTTTACCCGGATTCACTTTATAAGCAGGATAACCCGGCTATGTTTTATGCCCCGGCAGCAAAATCAGGTTTACCGCCACTTTGCGAGGGTTCATTTTTTCAAACCGACGATAACATTTTACACATGCTGCTCAGGGTAACCGGTAAAGGCTGGAAAGGTCATCTATGGCTTACCGAAAGCAAAGATAACGGTGGCAGCTGGTCGCGGCCGGTGGAAGCTCCGTTTTCCGATAATGATAGTAAATTCCACTTTGGCAGACTACCGGATAAACGATTTTATTATGTAGGTATCCCGGATACCCTGCACCATTACGACCGCAACCCGTTGGTGCTCTCCCTATCAAAAGGTGGTAAAAGCTTTGATAAAAATTATATCATCGCTAACGAGTTGTACCACCTGAAAAAAGAAGGCTTATGGAAAGGCGGACAATATGGTTATCCACATACAATCATTTATAACGGTTATTTATATGCGATCATTTCGAGGCAAAAAGAGGCTATTGAAATGTTAAGATTTGGTTTAAAGCAACTAAAATAAATTCACTGACTGCTTAAAAAACGGCGTATTTTATACTAAAACAATTACGCCGTTTTTTCATTTCAATAAACAGCCATGCCGTATTATCCTTAGGCTAATTGTTATATCATATCACTTTAAATTTAAGCCTACCTGCTCATGAAACCAACACGCGATACCGCTTATCTCACCATTGCCGCGTCGATAGTAAGTGCGTTGGTGCTCTTATTAACCTATTCAACACAAAACCTAACGCTCAACTTTCCGCCTGTCTTCAGGTATTTATCTTCATTTATTCATGTGATCTGTTTTACCTGGCTAATGATATTCGTGGTAAGTATCTTAAAGTACGCCAATGAAAAACCATTTATCATCAACACTTTTATTATCTATTTAATTTACAGCTTGCTACTGGGACTTACCAATATCGCGATCGGTTTATTTAACATACTACTAGAAAAGATATTGATATTTTATACGGCAAACGGATTTGTTAATCTGTTGGCTGTAATATCCCTTGTAGTTATGGTCTTTTCGCTGCGTCCGACAGAGTTCAGGCTGCCTCTGCGCGTTTTTGCCTTCAGTGAGTTATTTATCCTGTTGTTTTATACCGCCATGCCACCATTACTGGTTTTATCAGGAAATTCTGATTATCGCATTTACATCAGGTATCTCGGCCTTGTTTATTTGGTTATCCCCGCTGTGGGGTTATATATAGCAGTAACTGCATTAAATGTTATTAATAAACAGCAATGGCAAAAACCGTTTTACGAAACGGAAAACCCCGATTGGCCTCCGTACAACAAACCCAATCTGTAACTTTTTTTGCTTAACTTCATCTAACAACAAAAAACAGCTACATAAACCTTAATAAATGCTAAGCATCCGCAATATTGTTAAACAATACGCCGGTCACCGTGCACTCAGTGATGTAAGTTTAGAAGTTGAAAGCGGGCAGATCTTCGGTTTGCTTGGCCCTAATGGCGCCGGCAAAACTTCGCTTATCCGCATTGTTAACCAAATCACTGCTCCAGACTCGGGCGAGATCTATTTCAACGGCGAAAAACTCAACCAATCACATATTGAACGCATAGGTTACCTGCCCGAAGAGCGCGGCCTGTACAAAAAAATGGAGATCGGCGAGCAGATGATCTATCTCGCCCGCCTCAAAGGGTTAAGCCGTGCGGAAGCTCAAAAACGCCTTAAGTTTTGGTTCGAGAAACTGGGCATGGAAACCTGGTGGAAGAAGAAAATAGAAGAACTATCAAAAGGTATGCAGCAAAAAGCCCAGTTTGTGGCAACTGTACTGCATGAACCAGACCTGATCATATTAGATGAGCCCTTCAGCGGGTTCGACCCTGTAAATGCCGAACTAATCAAAGATGAGATCCTTGAGTTGAATGAAAAAGGCGCTACCATTTTATTTTCTACCCATCGCATGGAATCAGTAGAAGAGCTTTGCGATGCAATTGCCCTCATCCATCAATCGCACAAGATATTGGATGGCAAGGTTAAACATATCCGTAACTCCTACCGAAACGAAACTTATTTTGCAGAATATGCAGGCGAACATATAAGCTTTGATGGCAGTCAACCTTTTGAGGTTGTGAGTGAAACCAATAATGATGATGCCAGCTATACCAT
>Ga0163162_10005758_pt1 | contig 11988 bp, 14 predicted proteins | sample S55metaG_FD_115310 | JGI IMG/M metagenome (GOLD analysis project Ga0163162, IMG submission 115310) | Switchgrass rhizosphere microbial communities from Kellogg Biological Station, Michigan, USA - S5-5 metaG | ecosystem: Host-associated > Plants > Roots > Rhizosphere > Soil | place: USA...
ACGGGACGCCTACGGCAACAATGGCGTGATCGAAATCGACCTCAGCCGGTACATTACCCTGGAGGACGGATTAACAATCGACGATATCGCGCGCGCTTTCGACCGCGTCCTGAAAGCAGAATTCGCCTCGTTGTTACTGGGAAAATTCCATATCATCATTCACAGCACGGGCGCGCTTGTCGTTCGAAACTGGCTCCGCTTGTTTAGCCCAAAACCATCGCCGATTGCCAATCTTATCTATCTTGCCGGCGCGAACTTTGGGAGCGGTTGGGGGCACATCGGAAAAGGACAATTGGCAAAGTGGGCGCGTTTGGTCTTTGAAGGCGGTGCAGAGCGGGGACTGCAAATCCTGGATGCGCTCGAGCTCGGCTCAGAACGCACCCTTGACCTACACCTGCACTTTGTCCGCCCCGGAAATTTGATGATCGCTGATTACGGGGTGCACGAATCTGTGATCACCGGGACGCAGGCGGATGTGAAATGGTTCGCGGCCCCGATTCGTTACGCAAAAGAGGACGGCTCCGATGGAGTGGTACGAGTTTCCGGGGCCAACGTGAATTTTCATTACGTCCGCCTGGGACCTACGCAGGAAGCGCTGGAGATCTCATGGAACGAAATCGGCAGGCAGACCGACCGCCACCTGGCGCGCGAAGGTGCGCGCAAGGAATATTACGAAACGAAGGAGCTAAGCCATCCCGGCACGGTGGAGCGTCCGCGAGTGCCGATGGGAATTCCGTTTCGCTGTGCGCACACCGGCGATGATATGGGGATCGTCACCGGCTCAAGGCCACGGGCACAGGTATTGCGGATGATGCGGGCCGCGCTTGAGACGACGCCGGAGAACTGGCCCCAACTAGTAGCCCAATTCGACGGCGAAACGGCAAAAACCTACGACCGGGCGCTTAATGAAGAGGCCCCCGCATGGTGGAAGAAATGGCTGAACGATCCGCGCGCCCAGTACGATCACCACGCCCAATTGATTTTCCGGATTCGAGATCAACATGGCTTTCCCGTTCCGCATTACGACATTTTTTTCGACTCCGTGCAGCGGTCGATACGCGGCCGTCCAATTCAAACGCTCTTTGAAGACAAGCATGTCAACGACAAGTCGCCCAACGTGATCACCTTTTACCTGCGCACCGATGCTTTTGTAAACAAAACTGAGGGATGGAAGTCGAAGCTCGACGATGTAAAAATCTCCTCGCTGGAAATTACTGCCGTTGAGCCGGAGACAGGAGACATCCTCTATTTGCCGTTCCGGATTGAGTTGGACAACGCGCAACTGAGACAATGGGTGCAAGGACATTATACCACAATCTTCGATGTGGAATTGCTGCGGCTTCCGTCGCCGAATGTTTTCCGCATGATCCAATTCCGCTAGGAATCGCGGACTAGAGCTGGTTCGCCTGCAGACGCCTATCCCCGGGGCTCACGCCCCGGGCTGATGATCTGTCGCGTTTCCGACGCTTCGCGGGGTGCCAAGAAATTTTGAATCCAATTGGGGCACAAGGCGCATCTCACAGGAAACAACAAATATCGGAAACCATGAAACCAACAATATTAACAACCTGTAAAGCCAGCCGCCGCGACTCGTTTGATCCTGCAATGGGCAGCCGTCACGGGTCGCCGATTTCCAATCACAACTACCATTCCGTCACATTCGAAGGGTTGCGCGCAAATTGTGGGCGGGCCTCGGTGCGCTCGTTTTGGAATATTACCGGTGACTATATCAAAAACGAAGCACGGCAGGATTTTCTCGGCGAAGCTGCACTGTTCGCGGTCGTCGTCATCACGGCATTTCTTCCCTTGATCAGCAACGCGCATGCGTTGATGGGATTTCTTCGTGCGCTCGGCAATTTTTGAGCGACAGAACCTTCGTCTGATACTGCTGCATCGTTATTACCCTTTACCAGCTGCGGCTCCGCGAGAAACCGCACGTTGGAGCACACGTTCGAGCAATTCTATACGATTGAGCCGATCGCAGACGAAATGATTTGACTCCGAAAAGGTTTCGCGAGTTGATCAATCCACAACCCAAAATCCAAAATCCACACTCTCGAAATGCCCTCCTTCGACATCGTCTCCGAGGTGGACAGGCAAGAAGTTGATAACGCCCTCAATCAGGCGCGCAAAGAGCTTGCCACCCGTTTCGATTTCAAAAACACAACCGCTGAGATTCTCGCCGAGAAAGACAAGATCACGCTCACCGCGGAAGACGTGGCTCGTCTCCGAGGACTGCGCGAAATCGTGATCGGCAAACTTTCCAAACGCGGCATCGACCTGCGAAATATCGAACAGGACGAGCCTGCGATCTCATCTGTCGGGCATGCCCGGCAGGAGTTAAAAATTCAGCAGGGCCTCGAGGGAAACAAAGCCAAGGAAATCATTCAGGCGATCAAGTCGCAAGGGTTCAAAGTGCAAAGCCAGTTGCAAGACCAGCAAATTCGCGTGACCGGAAAAAAGAAGGACGACCTGCAAGCTGTGATTCAGTTCATTCGTGCCCGCGACTTCGGCGTCGCGACGAATTTCAAAAACTTCCGCGACTAAAATTAAACCACGGATTACGCGGATAACGCAGTTACATCGTCTGATTGCTGACTTCTGACCTGCGACTTCCTGGATTCATCCGCCCTGCACGGGCGGCATAACGGCGATCTCCTCGCCGGACTTCAGTTTGTAATTGCGATCAACAAAGTCCACGCCTGCGCCAATGAGAATGCTCTTGTCGTGCGGCCGCAGCGCAGGGTGTTGCGCATAAACTTGGTCAAGCAAGTCGCCAACAGTTGAACCTTCTGCAACTTCGACGTCCAAGTGGCGCGTTCCAACCAAATCGCGCAGTCGCGCGTAAAACTGCACTCGAATTTTCATCGTGTCTGTGTTTGTCCGCCTCTCCGTTTCCGATGGGGAGAGGATCCAGGTGAGGGGATTCTCCTGATTCTGCTCACAAGTCGTCAACCCTTACCCTACACTCTCCCTAGTGAAGGAGAGTGAGAACTGTTCTTTGCTATGCGCATTTCATCCCCCCGGTTGCTCCAGCAACTCCTTTCTCAGGACGCCGATGTAGGGAAGGTTGCGATAACCTTCCATGAAATCGAGCCCGTAACCGACCACGAATTCGTCCTCAATTTCAAAACCAACGTAATCTACCTTGACCTGCCGGGCGCGTTGTTTCTTTTTACTCACGAGAACGCATATCCGGATACTGCGCGGTTTGGCCGTGTCCAGCTTGTCACGGATAGCCGCTAGGGTATGCCCGCTGTCCAGAATGTCGTCCAGAATCAAAATGTCCCGATCTATTACATCAGGCAGCGCGATCTGTTTGAAAATGACCTCGCCGCTCGTTTGCCTCTCTCCGTGATAGCTTGCCACGCTCAGGCAATCCAACCTTACTGGCAGCGGAATCCGTCGCAGCAGATCCGCCATGAATATCAGGCTTCCATTCAAGACTGCGATCACGGTCAGGTTCCGATCGCGATAATCGTTTGAAATTTGTTCAGCCAGCTCGCCCAGACGGCGGTTAATTGCCGGCTCATCAAACAGAACGCGCTCGAGATCCCCTCGCATCCGCGCCTTACTAGGCCACCATCGGGAGCAAAGTTCAACGCGCGACTATCGTTTGTGCCGGTGTTATTCTGAGCATCCGATGCGTATTCACCAGGATCAACTCGAGGTTCGCACTACTGGCAAAGGCACCTACGAAATCACCGGCGATGTCCAAGCCAAGATCAACGAGTGCGGCATCCGCAACGGGACAGTTACGGTATTTATTCGGCACACGAGTTGCAGTGTCATTATCATGGAAAATGCCGATCCCACAGCGCGACGTGACTTGGAGGAATTCTTCAATCGTTTGGTGCCGGAAGATGCCGATTATTTCACGCATGGTTCCGAGGGCAGCGATGACATGCCATCGCATATCAGGATGGCATTGACCCGCACAAGCGAGACAGTCCCGATTAGCGACGGCAAAATGCAGCTTGGAACCTGGCAGGGCATATTCCTGTTCGAGCATCGGCGCGCCGCGCATCGGCGAAAAATCTCGGTCATAATAATTGGTGAATGATTTGGTTAAGCCGACCGCCCGGTGCGCCGATGCGGTTGGCGGACGGCCCGGCGGTCCGTCCTTACCCATAAATGGCGTCCACAAGCCGCAGTGATTTTTCGTTGGGCAGGATCTCTTGTTCCATTCGGTTCATCACGTAGGCGAAACTGAGTTTGTTTTCCGGGTCGGCAAAGGCGTGACTTCCGCCCGCGCCGGGATGTCCAAAGGCATTCCGTGACGGACCGAAAATTCTTCTCGCTGCGTTATGTGAATCTTTCATAAAGCCGGCGGAAAAGCCTGTTGGTATTTGGAAAACGCGGTCCAGGCCATCAGCGAAGGCGGCGGTCATCCATTCGATTGTTCTTTCTGTGAAGAAAGTCTGGTCATCGGATTTTCCGCCGTTCGCGAGCATGGCATAGAACTTCGCCAGCGCCGTGGCGCTTCCTATTCCACCAAAGGAAACAATCGGCTGTGCCCTAATTGCCGGATTGTTCATCGCGCTGACCGCATGTAATCCGTGCGGCGAGGTGAACGTTTTGCGCGCTAAAGTGCCCGGTGTGACAAGATCGAGGTAGAATTGCCTTGGTTCCGGCGGCTTGCCGCTTTTTGCCGCGTAGATCGTTGCCACGCGAGAATTCTCTTTTTCGGGCAACCCGATCCAAAGATCGAGATTGAGCGGCCGCGCAAAGACCTCCTGCCAATAATCGGACAAAGTTTTTCGAGCGATGCGACGCACGAGTTCATCGAGAAGAAAGCCAAACGAGCGGGCGTGATAGCCATGCGCAGTCCCCGGAGGCCACAACGGCTTTTGCGCTTCAAGCGCTTGAATAACCGCGCCGTAATCGAGCACATCGACGGGTCGATCCAAGGCGCAAAGCCCGGCTTGATGCGAAAGCAACTGCGCAAACGTGATTTCTTCTTTGCCGACCTGGGCAAACTCAGGCCAGAACTTCGCGACCCGTTGGTTGATGTCGATGTTGTGTTCTTGCAACGCATGCAGAACACAGGCGCAGCCGATTCCCTTTGTCGCTGACCATACCAAGACGAGTGTTTCAGCTGCCCACGGGCTTTCGCGGCGCGCGTCACGAAAGCCGCCGCAAAGGTCGAGGATCGGCTTTCCGTTCTGCCAAACGGACACTGCAGCCCCGAGCTCGCCAAACCTTTCGAAATTCTCCTGAAACAGCGGTTTCAACCGCTGAAGAAGTTGGCCGCTTTCCGGTTGCATCATTGGAATGGTAGGACGCCGAGGGCGACGTTCACGATGTAATTGTAGGGCGTTCCCGCGAACCCCGAAGACATTCGGGGCTGACACAGACACCCTACAGCAGGAGGTCTTCCAGTTCCTCCAATCGCCGCTCGAACAAGCGTAATGTGCTCTCAATGGGCGCTGGGGTCGTCATGTCCACACCTGCGGTTTTCAGCGTTTCGAGCGGAAAGTGCGAGCCACCAGAACGCAGAAAATTAAGGTATGCGTCCGCGCTTCCCGATTCGCCGGAGAGCACGCGCTCTGAAAGCGCGACGGCGGCAGAGATTCCTGTCGAATATTTATAGACATAAAACGCGTGATAAAAATGCGGGATGCGCAGGCATTCCAGATCAAGCTCGGCATCGAGCACGAAATTCTCAGCAAAATAGGTTTCGAGGAGCTTGCGATACTCCGATTTGAAAACATCGAGCGTCAGCGCGTCGCCGCTTTCCTCGATGGCATGGATAATTTTTTCAAACTCAGCGAACATGGTCTGACGGAAAAGTGTGCCGCGGAGATCGTCGATCTGCCGATTAATGATGTACGCCCGCATCTTCGGATCGCTCGTTTGCTGGAGCAGATGATGCGTGAGCAGCTCTTCATTGAAGGTCGATGCCACCTCAGCCAGGAAAATAGGGTATTTGTAGTCCTGAAACAGTTGGGATTCCTGCGCGAACCAGCTGTGCATCGAGTGACCGGCTTCGTGCGCCAGGGTGTAAACATCTGCGAAGACATCCTCCTTGTAATTCATCAGGATATAAGGGGGCGCGCCGTAGCTTCCGGATGAAAACGCGCCGCTGCGCTTGCCCTTATTCTCGTAACGATCGACCCAGCGTCCACGCAAACCTTCGCGCAGAATATCGACATATTCTTTCCCGAGCGGAGCCAGCGCAGCCAAGACCATCTCGACTGCCTGATCGAAGCTGGTCCGCATTTCAATTTCCGGAACTAGCGGAACGTAAGTGTCGTAGTGATGTAGCTCGCGTAAACCGAGCGCGCGTCGGCGCAAGTCGAAATAGCCAAAGAGCGGCTTCAAGTTCGCGCGGACCGATCCGATCAATCCGTCGTAAACCGCAATCGGTACATCATCCGGAAATAGTGCGGCTTCGAGCGCAGATGAATAATGCCTTGCTCGTGCGCGAAAGACATCCGCCTTGACCGAATAGGCAAGCGATGCGGCCAGCGTGTACTGATGGTCCCGAAATTCCGCGTAGAACTGATGGAAGGCGCGTTTGCGCAGTTCATGATCGCGCTTCACCAGGAATGAGCTGAACGAACTTTGGGTAAGCGGTGCCTCGCGACCGGTTTTGTCGGTCAAGACACCAAACTTCATGTCCACATCGGTAAGTTGCGAAAACGTGTCGTCGTAACCGCTGAGAGCGACACTCCCCAGCGCGAGAAGCCGCTCCTCGGCGACGGAAAGCACATACGGGTTCATTCTGCGAATCTTGTGCAACTTGATCCGCCAATCTTTCAGCTCCGGATCGGCAATGAACTGTGCGAACTTCTCGTCGTCGATCGTCAGGATTTCCGGAACAACGAACGCAGACGTTTCACCAATTTTTGTGAGAAGATTCTGAACCTGGCCGATCCGCGTGAGGTATTCGTTGTTCGTGCTGTCCTCCGCCAGTTGCAGCGATGCGTAGTGATAAACGCGTTCGATTTTCAACTCGAGCGATTTCTCGAACTCAAGCACGTCGGCCAAGGTTTGTGCCGATTCCCCCACTGTACCCTTCCACTCCTCAAGTTTCGGATATGCCCGCTGAAGCCAGGCGAAATCCTCCTGCCACTTGCTCACGTCAGCAAAGAGATGTGTGAGGTCCCATTTGTCGGATTCGGGGACCGATGAGCGAGTTGGTGTTTGCGCCGAAACCATTCAGAAAGAAGATGAATCTGGAAGCCAGGAAGCCAAGAAAAGAGTCAATTAATCCTGCATGAGATTTCCTGGATTCCTGGCTTCCAGATTAGTTTTGAGTTCACGGATCGCCGGATGATGCGCGATTTTGCGCAAGGCTTTTTCGAGCAATTCGTTTCCGGGCGAGATTTTATGCCAGGGCGAGGCACCGGATGGATGTGGGAGCGGAATCAGGTCGAAGCAGTGTCCTGCGCGTTCCACTCGAAATTTGCGACCAATTACTTTCGCCAATTTCGGGCAGTCGATGAATTGCACGATGGCCAGTCGGCCGACCGGAATGATGAGACGCGGCCGTGAGATTCGGATCTCCCCGTCCATCCACGACCAGCAATTGCGAATCTCGTCCGGCGCCGGAACGCGATCTGTGCCCCCAGAATTTTTTCCGGGAAAACAGCGACAAACTGCTGCGAAATAAATTTTTGATCGAACGGCGGGCTCACTGAGCCCGCAAAATTCTTCGAACCAGCGAAAGAGCGTTTTGCCAGCGGTATACGCAAATGGCCGTCGCAAGACCGGCTCTCTCGGGCCGGGTGCCTGTCCGACCACTATTATGTCGCTCACGATCGCGCCGCCGGACACAGGCGTCGATTTCATCCGCGGGCAGCGACGGCACTGGAGCAACTCTGCAACGTGCCGTTCGAGTTGAGCTTGGATAGGTTTTGTAGCCACGGCCCTGTGGGCCGTTCGCATACGGCCAGATAATGTGCAAGATCAGACGGGCCACAGGTCCGTGGCTACAGCGCTTGAGATTCCGGCGCGATTGAAAACCTCAGCGCCGAAAGATCGAGACTAACAAGCTCAACACGATGCTGAGAATGATGCAGGTGACGATGGGAAAATAAAATGCGGAATGCTCGCGCTCGACCCGGATGTCGCCGGGCAATCGTCCCAGCCATTTCGGTGCGAAGCCGCTCCACATTACCAGGCCTACCAGCGTCATGACGACGCCGATGATCACCACAAATTTTCCCAACTCGCGCACAGCATAGAGAAGGTTGCGCGAATTGCGCGGAGGCACAAGGTTGAGAGCCGATGGCGGTGCAGTTTAGAGATTATTACGAAACGCTCGGTGTCCCGAAAACGGCGACCGAGGACGAAATTCGTACCGCTTTTCGCAAGCTGGCGCGAAAACATCATCCCGATGTCGCCAAGGATAAAAAGGCGGCAGAAGAGAAATTCAAAGAGATCAATGAAGCCTACGAGGTATTGAGTGATCCGGAAAAACGAAAGAAATACGACCAGCTTGGCGCTGATTGGAACCAGCCCGGTGGATTTCAGCCGCCTCCCGGATGGGAAGCGCAACAACCTGGAGGCAGATTTTATCAATACGGTGGCGGCGATGGCGGCGGCGGAGTTCAATTCGAGTTCGGCGGAACGGGATTCAGCGATTTCTTCGAAGCATTTTTCGGCGGCGGTCGGGGCCGCTCTGCTTTCGGCGGATTTGGCGGACGTCAGGCGACGGCCGAACGCGGGGCCGACGTGGAAGCCGACATCATGGTCACGCTGGAAGAAGCGCTGCATGGATCGACCAGGACAGTCTCTTTGCGCCGCGCCGGTTCGAACAAAGTGGAAAACTACCAAGTCAAGATCCCGCGTGGTGTTCACGACGGTCAGAGAATCCGTTTGCGCGGCCAGGGCGAAGCGGGCGTGCGCGGCGGAAAAAGCGGCGATCTTTTTCTTCGCGTGCGTCTGGCACGACATCCGGATTTCACAGTAGAAGGCAGCGATTTGATTTACGAGGCGAAGATCGAGCCCTGGCGCGCCGTGCTGGGCAGCGAGTTACTCGTCCCGACCCTTGAGGGAAAGGTGCGCCTCAAAATTCCGTCAGGCACACAGGGCGGACAGCGGTTTCGTCTGCGCGAACGCGGTCTACCCGGAGTCTCGGGTAAGCGCGGCGATCTGTATGTTGTTGTTCAAATCAACCTGCCGAAAAAAATAACTGAGCGCGAACGAGAGATCTGGAGCGAACTGGCCAAGTTGCATGGAGCGTGATTCGTTGAATCGTTAGAAGTCATGAAAATCTCGCTTGGAACGGATCACGCCGGTTTTCATTACAAGGAAAAGGTGAAAGAATTGCTCAGCACGCTCGGGCACGAAGTGAAAGACTTCGGCACCTTTGATGAGGAACCGGTCGATTACCCGCTTTTCATCCGCCCCGCAGCGGAAGCGGTAGCGCGCGGTGAATGCGAGCGCGGAATCGTGTTCGGCGGATCGGGCAATGGCGAAGCGATGGTAGGAAACAAAGTACATGGCGTACGTTGCGCGCTTTGCTGGAATGAAGAATCAGCCCGGCTTTCACGACAACATAATGATGCCAATGTCCTGTCCATCGGTGAACGCATGATTCCCGAAGATCTGGTCCTGAACATTGTCCGTATCTGGCTCGAAACCAATTTCGATGGCGGCCGCCACGAGAGACGGGTCGCGATGTTGAACGCGATGTGATCGGTCAAACCAATCGATCGACGCACACTGCAATCAGAAAAACAGCGCTCACAAACGCGTTGCTTTGGAAAAACGCACGATTGATCCCAGCCAGATCAAGCCTGTCGGTGTTGTGTTCGTAAAACAGAGCAGCGGCAACAAGAGGCATTCCACAATAGTAAAAGAAGCCAAGCTTCGCAGTTAGACCGAACGCGATCATCGCGGCAAACATTGCGAGGTGTAATAGCTGCGCCAGCCGAAGACTGCGAGTTATCCCGAGTTTAACCACCAGCGATCGAATCCCTTCGCGCCGGTCGAAATCATAATCCTGCGTGGCGTAAATCAGATCGAAGCCCGCGACCCAGCAAATTACTCCGGCCCCCAGGACGAGCGGCGCCAGAGCGATGTGTCCCATCTGCGCAATCCAGGCGCCAATCGGAGCGATAGCGAGGGCCAGGCCTAGAAAGAAGTGCGTTGCGCTCGTGAATCGTTTCGTGACCGAATAGAAGAAAATTAGGAGCAAAGCAACCGGGGCGAGGACGAACGTCAGATGATTTATTGCCGCGGCCGATGTAACGAATCCGGCAGCGCTCAGTATTAGTAGCGCGAGAGCAACGGATTTGGAAACGAGCAGGTGACGCGAAGCGGTGCGCGGATTGCGCTGATCGAGCGACCAATCGACCAATCGGTTGAAAAGCATCGCGGCGGTGCGCGCAAACACCATGCAAATAACAACCAATAGAAACGTTCGCAAAGACGGAAGACCATTCGCGGCCACGACCAGGGCACCCAGCGCAAACGGCAGCGCAAAAATTGTGTGGGAAAAACGAATCAGCCGGAGAAATCGAGCAATTGGTCCTCCAACGCTCCCGGTCGGTTCACCTTTTGCGGTTTTCCAGTTCACAACCCTAACGATTCGAAGACAGCGACACTTTCTGATGCTTCTATTCGTGTCGATTCGTGTCCATTAGTGGTTAACTGCTTGGAGTGTCCAGCAGACCTTGCACCCGTTCGCTCGCCCGGGACAAAATCGGTGTGCCGGGTGCGAAAAGCATTCGCTCTGCGTTGTAATCCAGAAGTTTTCGTAATGACCGCAGCAGTTGTTTTTGGTTTGAGCAATGCTTCGCGGGCAGCAACGTAAACCCGTACGGCTCAAAATTAATCAGCGCGTCGCCAACGTTCAGAAGCATTACGTTCTCTGCCTCGCGTCGCATAACGTAAGGCCAGCCATCATCATCGCGAGCCAGGCTGAGGCCGCTTTACGATGAAAACGGTGATAGAACTCGCCTTCCGTTCCACTCCTTGCGCCACCACGCGCAGAAGCAAGTTGTCCGGTTTGACTACATCCCACGCCACAACCTTGTCGCTCAGGAGCGGCGCCTTCTCCAGTTCTCCGATCTTGTCGAATGGAATCTCCTTGCCGGGGCGGAGCGATCCAAGGATGTAGGTAATTCGTTCCTTGTCGTCGGTTTTCACAAGGAGCGAAGAGAAATCGCTTTTCGCAAGTTGCCAAAACACCTTGTGCTCGTGTTCGCCGCGTTCGGCCTCACCTGCTTCCTCTTTCGGCCGATGGGCCGAATCGCATAACGAATCAAGGATGGCATGCGCAGCGTCGAGGGACGAGCCAACTTTCACCCCCAGAATATCGGTCTTTACTTTCACCGATTTCGCAACAGCCAGTCGCTCCTTAAAGGGCGCGAGTTTCAGAGGCGTTTGGAGAGGAGGTGACGCGGCGACTGAGGCTGGTGGCGAAGCGGTAGGAAAAGGAGTTTGGGCACTCGCCCAGGCAAAGGCGGTAACGGCTTCAATCAACGCTGCTCTGAGGAGCAACCGGATAGTCACAAGCTACTAATTGCTCACTTGACCTTCAACTCGGTCCCTCCCCGCGTGAAATCCTCGAGCGCCAAGTCGCTCAGCTCGAAGGTCCGGCCTCGCAGACCGCACAAAGTCGAACCATTACCAATCGTCGGATGTCCAGCAGCCGTGAGAATGGCGTTAAGTTTTGTAGTCGAAACGCGAACCGTAATCGTGCGGTTTGTTTGATCAAGAGAACCGAAGTCGGCATCTCCCACGACGGTGTCGGTGGTGCTGCCGCCGAAGTTACGCACGGTCGTGCCGTATTTGTAGCTCGGCACGCCGGTCGAATCGGTGCTGGCCTGGACGAAGAACTGATCGCCATCGTCAGAGAGACCTTTGGAATATGAGTTACCACTGATGCTAACGATCCCCGTCTCGGGCGCATTGGCCGCGAAATACATTCGCCACGTGGCTAGCGGCGGGATAACAGCCAGATCCGAGACCTGCATTGTCCCCGTAATATTGAAAACACGGCTTATCTTCGGCGTGATGTACTTGATGGTA
>Ga0163162_10005759_pt1 | contig 11988 bp, 9 predicted proteins | sample S55metaG_FD_115310 | JGI IMG/M metagenome (GOLD analysis project Ga0163162, IMG submission 115310) | Switchgrass rhizosphere microbial communities from Kellogg Biological Station, Michigan, USA - S5-5 metaG | ecosystem: Host-associated > Plants > Roots > Rhizosphere > Soil | place: USA: Michigan...
CAACAAATGAGAATTTGCTTCAAAAAAGCGAACGATTGAAAGAGATAGCTAAGACTGGATTTTTAAGTGAGCAAGAAATCAAGCAGATAGAACATAGAATAGAGCAAGCACTAGTTTATTCACACCAATCTCTTCGTGAAATATTAAATAAAAAAGTATTGGCTGCTAGAGAAAAAATGGATAGTTTTTTTGGCGACAACGAGAGCGCTCCTTTAATTTTACGCTCAGATGCTCATGAAGCACTGGTAACTTCTTTAAAAACAATGCAGGAAGAAGTGAGCAATAAAGATGACCGTGAAACATACGTCGCGATGAGAGATTTGGCTAAGGAAAAATTGAAGTTAATTCCAAATGTTTTAAGTGAATATAGAATAAAAGCCATTCATTTTAAACAACAAGTAGAGGATAAAGCTAAAGCTGTTGAACAGGAATTAACGGCTATTTTAGCGGTTAAAGACCTTTTTCAAGGCTATGATTCTGATTTGGCAAGCTCGGGTTTAGTGACTGAATTTGCCGCGGCAATTAACAAGCAAGCAGCGCGCTTAAAAGAAAAAGAAACAATTTTAGCAAAAGCTGATTTAGCTTATAAAGGCCATGAAACAACGCTTACTCAGCTGCAAAATGCATTATTTCTTATGGCGAATAATTGTCGGCGCCATCTTTTACAATTTAAAGCGGTTGAATTAAATAGCCAAGTTGATTCGTTAATTAATGAAAAATCTGATAAGAGTTTAGCGATTTCCATTACTAAAAATCATGAAGAATTACATGCTGACTGTAAACGATTGAACTTTGCACTTGGAGAGATCATACCTGCTGATGGTTATGAAAACATTTGTAATCAGATTGGCGTGGTAAGAGTGATTGCAGCAGAGGCGGAATCGTTAGTAAATGTTCCTGTTACTGAAAAATTTGCTTATAAAGGCATTTCCGATCGCGCTATACAAGCCGTTCAAGCAGCTTATAGTCGAATGGTTGCGCAAATAACAGTATTTGCTATAGAGCCCAATGAAAAGACGCCTCAATATCAAATTAACTTTTTTAACCATGTAAAAAATCTTATTGAAAAATTACGTCAACAAGAACAAATCGCAATTGAAAATATCAGGCGTGTATTGGGCGATCGCTTAAGAGAGTTGGATCTGTTACAAGATGAGATCAATAACAATATTCTTTATCGCTGTCAGAAAACGATAGACAATTTAGCGTTAAAACAAAATTCCTATGAAGTGCAAATGGCTAGGTTGCTTAATAATGTTTATGAATGCGAAAGAGACCCCTTATTTAATCCTTGCAAAGAAATTAACATTTATTACATGCAACACATTGCAAAAGAATCTGATAAGGCACTTAGGCAGCATCCGGAAGATAAAGCTAAGTTAAGCCACACTTTGGAGCTGGTTAATCAATTTGTTGAACGCAAAAATAACAAATTTAATTTAAAAGCCATTTTCCAAGAAGGGGCGGGCTATGTAAATGACAGCCGACCTTATTTCCAGCGTCTTGGGTATAGCATGATTGCCTTGGGCGTGTTAAGTGTTGCTGGCTTGGCTGCCATCACCTTTCTTACTGGTGGAGCAAATTTAATTCCTATGATGATAGCTGGAGGCGTTTTGCTTTCTGCCGAATCAGGGCTTGGGACTTATTCAATTTTCCAATCGCGCGCACCCAAAATTAAACGTTTACTGGATAATTTTGCTGTAGAGACTGTCGCGCGTATAAAAGTAGGTTAAGATAACGTTTTAATGCATAAATGGATAGTTTAGTATGAGACAGTTACCAGTTCTCAAAGCAGGTGATGCAGTTGAAATTATTGCTCCCGCTTCTCGATGTACAGATTCCTTGTTGTCAGACTTGCAATCTCTGCTAAGTTCCTGGGGCCTGAAGTGCATCGTTTCCAATGATATTTTCGGCGATGATTTACTTTGCGCCAATTCTGATGAAAGACGTTTTACCTTATTAAAACAAGCTTTGCAGCGCCCTGAAACCAAGGCAGTGATTTGTGCTCGTGGTGGCTACGGTAGCATGCGTTTAATCCCAAATTTAGCATCAACCCTACCAACACCCTCGGCAAAATTATTTGTCGGCATGAGTGATATAACGGCTTTAAATTTATATTTACAGCAACAATGGAATTGGCCAACCATACATGGGGCGCTTGCTTTAGATAAGTTTTCGTCAGAATCCATTGCTGACTTGAAAGCAATGTTATTTGGCGATAAGCCTGAAGTGAAATTTTCAGGTGAACCGCTTAATCCATTGGCGCAAACAAATTCCACCATCAGCGCTAAAATAACCGGTGGCAATTTATGCGTGATACAAGCAGGGATTGGCACGGCTTGGCAAATAGATGCAGACAATAAAATTGTGTTGTTAGAAGAAATAGGTGAGCGTGGTTATCGAATTGACCGCATGCTTGAACACTTGTCTCAAGCGAATATTTTTGCAAAGGCAAAAGCGATTATATTTGGCGATTTTATTGGCGGTGAGGAACCTGATGGCTCTTCACTCACTCATCCTGTTATTCAGCGATTCGCCCGCTCTTTAAACTTACCAGTAGTGCAAATCGAAGGGGTAGGCCACGGTTATCATAATCTTGCTATGCCACTCGGCATCCAAGCTGAACTTAGATTAGGTGAGCAAGTTGAGTTATTGTGTAAATTGTAAGCATAAAGGCTGACCGGTTAAGATAAATTTAATGATTTTTCGTTACACTAATGGTGACAAAATTATTTTTTTTTGCTAAAAAGACCATTATGTTAAACCAAAGAGTTCTCCACCTCATTATTCGCATTAGAAGCCTGTTTTAGTGGCCGCTTTTTCGTGCACGCTAAAACAGGGGGTTTAACAGCACGAATAAGTCATCCGATCATCAAGTTCGTGGAGAAATAAACAATGAATGCCACCCTAAAACTAGAAAGAAAAAATAATCAGTTTTACCCTATCGTTGTACTTAGCTTATTTGCGAGTTTTCTTTTTTATAAATATATCTTGCAGGTTTACCCTAGCATCATCACCGAGCAACTCATGCGGGAATTTCATTTATCCGGCGCAGGCTTGGGTAATCTTGCCGCTACTTTTTATTATTCCTACTTAATAACGCAAATTTTTGTCGGTGTTTTGTTAGATAAATTTAGTACGCGCTGGTTAACAGCGGGCGCAATTTATTGTTGCGCTGGTGGATTAGTTTTGTTTGCGCAAACCCATTCTTTGTTTTTAGCGCAATTATCACGTGGTTTAATGGGAGCGGGCGTAGCATTTGCAACGGTTGCGTATATGAAAGCTGCTGCAGTTTGGTTTTCACCCCGGCAATACGCATTTGTAGGGGGGTTGCTCGCTACGGCAGCAATGGCTGGCGCCGTGTTTGGGCAAGCACCATTAGCGCTGTGGATTGATTATGCCGGTTGGCGTGACTGTTTATTTGTCGTTGGCTTGGCAGGTTTTGTACTGGCTGTATTATTTATTTTTGTTGTCCGTGATAAACCAAATGATGGACTAATTGGTGCGCACACTAAGTCACATATATCGATGAGAGATGTGTTTGGCTTATTAAAATCTAAACAAAATTGGTTATTAACGTTGTATGGCGGAATGGCTTTTTCACCCATTGCTATTTTTGGTGGTCTTTGGGGTAATCCTTTTATTCAGCAAGCCTATCAGCTGAACAGTACGCAAGCGGCTTCTATGATCTCCTTAGTCTTTATAGGTCTAGGTTTAGGCAGTCCCTTGCTAGGTCTTTTATCAGACCGTTTAGAGAGCCGTAAATCAGTCATGTTCGTTAGTACCTTGGTCTCTTGTGCGGCTTTGCTAGGGGTGTTGTACCTGCATTCCATGCCCACGTGGCTATTGTCTAGTTTGTTGTTTACGTTTGGATTTGGGCTTGGCTCTTTCATGCTGGTATTCACCATAGGCAAGGAGATCAATCATCCAGCTTTGACAGCCACAGTGATTGCCATGATCAACACTAGCGATGCGTTTTTAGATGCGCTTACCGAGCCTGGCATAGGTAAATTACTTGATATGCTGTGGGATGGGAGGATGGTCAATGGCGTGCAATATTTTTCCTTGCATAGCTATCGCTTAGCCTTGGGTGTTTTGCCGCTTTATTTGCTAGTGGCAGCCTTATTGTTATTGTGTGTAAAAGATGACCAAAAACCCCTGTCTTCCTAAAGGGGCGCATCACTACGTCATTGCGAGGGTAGCGAAGCAATCCAGGCTTTTAAAGCTGGATTGCCACGCCCTTTGGGCTCCAATGACACTGATGAATGCTGCAGGAGATTGAATAATATACACTCTTTTAGTTGGTAAATTAATAATCTCTTAAGGAACCCATGGTAAAGTGCATTAAGACTCAAAACGAGCAAACGCTATGAAAATATTTGTAAATTTCGTTACCATATTGAATACCGGTGCGTATCTTGAACGTACGCGCGAAGTTGATATTGATAGAGATGAAGACGAGATAGCAACAAGTCTCGTTTGCTTTGAAATTGCTGAGAAATTAGGTTTAGATATAAACCAGGCTCACCCTATCAATATTTATACGCATTATGAGAACCCGCTTCTTACAGCGGAAGCTCAGGGTTTAAGTGGGAAATTATCTTTACTCCAACTGCAAACAAACAATCCTCTTAAAAAATTCTCTCTTAGAATTCCTAGTGAGACATACAACCGTTTAGACACTTTGTTGGATCAAGCTCCACAACCAAGAGAGCGAAAAAAGAAAGTAACAAATGTGTGGCTCAGTTTTATGTTACGAGTGGGAGACGCTAGATATATTGAAGAGCGATACCCGTTTGAGATAGAAAATGAAGACAACAAAGAAGAAATTAGCGAGCTAGAATTAAAAGAATTACTTGCTAAGAAATTCGACGTGCCAGCTAAAACCTTTAGCATTCCTCTTTATAAACCAGGAGCCGTGGCAAAGCTGTTAGGCGGAAAAGATGAGCAAATTAGCCTTAAAGATTTTGCTGATAAAAACTCGGCTAATGCAAAACCTATTCCAATTATTATTAATGATGATAACCTGTGGCCAAAAATTGGTTCAATTTTATTATCGCCTAGCAAAAAAAATGAAAAAGCTACTGTACTAGAACATCAATTTGATAGACGAAGTTGGGTGCAAAAATTAGGGTTACCAAATCCCGGTGCAAAGTCGGAAAGAAATGCGGGTATGGAGCCAAAAGTACCGCTGCCTTCTTCTCCCAAGCCTGTTAGACTTTTGGCGGATAGCTCTAAAGAAGCGTTTGCAAGAAATTTACAAAAATTGCGCGCACGACTTGATGCTTGCCAGCCACCAATTTATTCTTCCAAAGTCAGCCAAGCTGCAGAAAATATTTATCAACAAGTGAATACTAAGATCAACAATAATGTCAATTTTGCGACTCTTAGTGATGATGAAATTAAAGATTACTTTAGATTGGTTGATTTGGTTGGTGATGTTCTTAAAGACTTCCCTGAAGCGTGTAAAGCTGAAAATGATATAAGCAGCAAAGTTCCTGACAACGATACGTTTGACAGAAGGCTAGTTGAGCTTAAATGCATTGCTAAGCGGGTTGAAGGCGCTCGTTCGATTGGAAAAATTATTGCCGGTGTGATAATCGCCTTTGTTGCCGTTTTAAGCCTAGGTGCTCTTGCTTTTGGCGCTGTTATGTCTGCTGGATTATTATCCATTCCGCACGCTATACCAGCTTATTTAAGTTTAAGTATGTTTAGTGTCGGTGTTAAACTTGTCGCCGCAGGTTTTGGCTTGAGTGCTGCAGGTGGCGCTGGTGTTGCGGTGGCGGTGAGCGGTCGCAAAAAAGGTATTGCTGATGCAGTTGATAGTTTTCCTGATGTTGTTCGTGAGGAAAGAAATGGTTATCGAAGTGTGCATGTGGAAACAATGCAACACCTATCTAAGTTTAAATTAGCGTAAATTAGGGAATTAACATGTCAGATTCATTGGTGCGTTGTAGCTGGGCGAAGACTGACCCTTTGTATATGCAATACCATGATACTGAGTGGGGCGTTCCGCTTTTTGATGACACCTTATTGTTTGAATACTTAATTTTAGAAGGGATGCAGGCTGGTTTAAATTGGCTGACCATTCTTAAAAAGCGCGAAAATTTTCGTGCTAGTTTTGATCATTTTGATGCGGTGAAAATTGCACAATATGATCAAAAGAAAATAGATGAATTAATGGAAACTCCAGGCATCATTCGTAACAAACTAAAAATTCAATCGGTTATCTCGAATGCGAAAGCCTATTTACAAGTCAAAAAAGAATATGGCAGTTTTGCGAAATATATTTGGAAATTTGTTAAAAGACAGCCGGTAAAAAATAACTGGCATCACTTCAATCAAATACCCACGCAAAGCTTAATTTCAGATAAGCTTTCCAAAGATTTAAAGAAACGTGGTTTCACTTTTGTCGGTACTACTATTTGCTACGCTTTTATGCAAGCAGTAGGCATGGTGAATGACCATACTGCAGATTGCTTTCGTCATAGAAACGTCTAATTGCTAATGCACCATATAGTAATTCAAATTAGACATTATCCATAATGTGCCAATAATTACTGTAATTAAAACTACGCCCGTAAAAACCAAGGACATGACATTCACGCGGCCTTGTTCTGTTTGTGTATTCAAACGTAAGAAAAAAATAAGTTGCGCAACAAATTGTAAGCAAGCTGCCGCATAAATAAAAACAAATCCTTCCAGTGAAGAAAACTGCCTAGACATGACTATCCAAAAGGCAAAAAGAGTTAGAAAGGTACAAATGCCAAGGCCAATTAAATACGTGCTTAATTTTTTTTGCCCGGTACCAAAATCCGGTTGGTGACGCTCTTTTGCTTGCATCTTATAAAGCTCCCATTAAATAAACGACTGTGAAAACAAAAATCCAGACAATATCTAAAAAATTCCAGAATAAGCCTAAATAAGTTAATCGACGCTTGCTAGCAGGTGATATGCCTAACAAAGGTAATTGAAAAATCATGATTAAAATCCAAAGCAAGCCAAAACTTACGTGTAACCCATGTGTGCCAACTAAGGTAAAAAATGAAGAGGCTTGAGCGCTGAGATCCCAGCGAAAACCTTCAGTGGCTAAACGTGCAAATTCAGTAAGTTCCATGTAAATAAAAGCGGCGCCAAATAGGAAAGTTATCATTAGCCAGAATTGCACTTTTTTAAGCTTAGATTGATACAAATTTAAAATAGCGAGACAAAACGTAAAATTTGAAGCAAGCAGTAAAAAAGTTTCAATTAAAATATCTGGCAAAGCGACAAAGTCTTTTAACATGAGGGTATGTTGCATGCCGCCGTTTAGCACAATATAGGTTGCAAATAGACAGGCAAACAAAATGCAATCCGTCATGATATATAACCAAAACCCAAATACATCGGTGCCGTCATGATCAAGTGTTTGGCTATGCATTACTTTGCCTCCTTTTGAAACGCAAGTTGTGTTCTTTTAATCGTTTCTACATCAATGTAATAGTCTGTTTCCTTTGTAAATGTGCGAGCAATAGTCGTGATGATGACGCCTAAAAAGCCGATAATGCCTGGTATCAGCATTTTCCATATCAAGGCAAATCCTAAGATTCCGGCAAACATAGCAATGATAAACCCAGCCGCTGTATTCTTAGGCATGTGTATGGGTTCAATTACTTGTTGTGAGCTAACCTTGTGATGGCGGCTTTCTTTGTCCACCCAAAATTGATCTAGCTCTTCTACCGATGGTAAAACAGCAAAATTATATAAGGGAGCAGGCGAGGAGATTGACCATTCCAAGGTGCGGCCATTCCAAGGGTCACCCGTCGCATCACGTAATGAATGACGGTTTATAATGCTAATAAATACTTGGTAAAGCTGTAACAGAATGCCAATGAAAATAAATCCGGCACCGATAGCCGCAACAACGAGATACGGGTGATAAACTTCATTCGCATAATAAAAATTGCGCCGCATAAAACCATTTAAACCTAATACGTATAAAGGCATGAAAGCGACGTAAAAGCCAACTACCCAAAATATAAACGCCCATGTTCCTGATTTTTCATCTAAACGAAAACCAAAGGCTTTTGGAAACCAATAAATGATGCCGGCAAAATAGCCGAATAAAACGCCACCGATAATAACGTTATGAAAATGCGCAACCAGAAATACACTGTTATGCATTTGAAAATCGACTGGGGGAATGGCAAGCATCACGCCACTCATTCCGCCGATTGCAAACGTTGTAAAAAATGCGGTAACCCATAACATCGGTGTCGCAAGTATGATGCGGCCTTTGTACATGGTGAATAACCAGTTAAATACTTTTACTCCAGTAGGAATAGCAATAATCATGGTGGCTATACCAAAGAAGGCATTAACATCGGCGCCTGCGCCCATGGTGAAGAAGTGGTGCAACCAAACAACGAATGATAGAAAAGTAATAGCAGCGATTGCCCAAACCATGGTGGTGTAACCAAATAAACGTTTTTGGCTGAAGGTGGCAACCACTTCGGAAAAAATACCAAACGCTGGCAAGATGAGAATGTAAACTTCAGGATGTCCCCATATCCAAATTAGATTGATATACATCATGATATTGCCGCCGGCATAATCAGTGAAAAAATGCATGCCCATCATGCGATCTAAAGCTAACAACGCCAAGGTAACGGTAAGAACTGGGAAGGCGAGCGCAACTAAAATCATTGCGCATAACGACGCCCAAACGAAGATAGGCATTTTCATTAAGGTCATGCCTTGGCAGCGCATTTTAAAAATAGTGGCGATAAAGTTAATGCCAGCGAGTAAAGTGCCGACGCCAGAAATTTGCAAAGACCATATGAAATAATCAACACCAACATCTGGGCTGTAATAGAGTTCAGATAAAGGTGGGTAAGCAAGCCAGCCCGTTTGCGCAAACGATCCAAAAATAAGCGAGGCATTGCATAACATGGCGCCTACAAATGTTAGCCAAAAACTTAATGAGTTTAAGTAAGGATAAGCAACATCACGTGCGCCAATTTGCAAAGGAATGACCATATTTAATAAAGCAAACATCATGGGCATGGCGACAAAAAAAATCATGATGACGCCATGCGCTGTGAAAATTTGATTAAAATGATCAGGTGGTAAAAATCCATAAGATGAGCCACCAGCTAATGCTTGTTGTGTGCGCATCAATATCACATCTGAAAAGCCGCGCAGTAGCATGACTAGCGATAGCAATAAATACATAATGCCAATTTTTTTATGGTCAACTGTCGTTATCCATTCATTCCAGATGTATGCCCATTTATGGTAATAAGTAATAACAAATAATATCGCCAATAGCGCGAGCAACATAAAAGCACTGGCACCCATCACAATGACTGAATGGAAAGGGATGGCTTCTAATGTAAGGTTGCCGAACAATAATTTCATGAACATAGCAAATCCTTAAAATAATTAATTAGAATTAGAGATAGGTTTTTGGCTTTCACCACGCGGATGAACCGTACCAAATGTTGTCATGTAAGTTGTAATGACTTGTTGAAATAAATCTTTTTCAACGCCGGAATAAAAGCTAGGTTTATCGCCAATTGAAGGTTTTAATAATTGAAGATATTGTGCCGATGTTAAATGGTTTGGTGATTTTTTTATTTCAATAAACCATTTTTGTAATTCATCATCAGGCACAGCTTGCACCGTAAAATGCATTTCTGAAAATCCATCGCCATTAAATTGCGTATTCATGCCATCGAACGTTCCTGGTTCGTTTGCGACTAAATGCAAGCGTGTGCGCATACCGGCCATCGCATAAAGTTGGCTACCTAATTGCGGAATAAAAAAAGCACTCATAGGAACATTGTCGGTTGTTAGCTGATATTCAACTTGTCTTTGTATGGGAATAACAAGGTAATTCACCGTTGCAATATTTTGTTCGGGATAAATAAACAGCCATTTCCAGGGTAGGGCAATTACTTGGATTACCATCGTGTTTTTTTCAAAATAATAAATTTTGTGATAAGGATCTAATTGATGGGTTTTTTTCCAGGTTAAAACCGAAAGCACTAAAATAATCGCGCAAGGAATTCCCCACCATAAGGCTTCTAAAAAGTAACTGTGGCTCCAATTTGGCTTGTAATCTTGAATGCGATGGGAGATTTGATAGTGATAAATAAATGCAAAACTCATAATGATGACAGGCAAAACGACGATTAGCATTAATGCCAAGGTGTCAAAGAAAAGTTTGCGTTCTTCGTAAGCTACAATCCCTTTGGGATTTAATAACCCTATTAATTGGCTTTGGCAGCCAGTTAAAGTCAGTAATAACCAGCCAACAGCTAAGAAAGGAATTAGCTTGAAAAGCTTTCGAACCAAATTTGCGCGCTTCCATGCGACCATGTTATCTCCAGTTAGTGAGATTGGCTGAGCTTTTATTAGTTTTAATATAGTGATAAAGTTTTCCGAAACCTACAAGTGATAATTAAGGGAAAAGGTGAAAAATGGACTATATCGTATTTGCTCGCTGGTTTGGGGTGGTGTCTGTTGTGTTGTCCTTGGGTATTCTTTTTAATTTAGAAGATGCTAGGAAAATGGCGCAAAACATGGTGGAAGATGAAAGCGGCTATATCATGGGCGGCGTGTTGCCAGTTATTTTTGGCTCTTTGGCTTTAGTGCTAGTTGGTAGCTATAGCATAGGTTGGAATTTAGTCGTTACCATGGTGGGCGGTGGCATGATGGCGATTGGTATTTATCGCATGTTTTTCGTCGATCAATGGAAAAGACTTATCTCTAGCCATTTAGAACAAATTCCGTTTTTGTTTAGTTTGTTTGGGTTGATGTTGGGTGTCATTTTGTTGTATATAGGATACATTGCCAAGGCATTTGAGTTCACAATACCTGGATAATTATTTTATAAATAATGGGTTACAATAATAACATGAAGTATTTTATTACTTTATTCCTGGCTATTACTTCACTTAACTGTTTTGCCGATGAAGGCAGTATTAGTCTTTTTCCCCTTCTGCATTATGACCAACATGTTTCAACCTGGATCAAAGAAAGTGATGCGGATTTTGATAAGTCTTTACTAAGTCCTGAAACTCAGCAAAAGCATTTAGAATTATTTTATAACCACTATTTTGGGTCGGCATCGCCTTGGAGTAGGGAATATGTTACGCAGATTCTGAATCAGGCGCCGCCTGAGAATTTGCAGACTATAGAACAATCTGTCTTAAATCATTTTAACAATAAGGCAAAACCAAACGACAAAATTGGCTACGGCGCAAATTTCCGTCCCTATAGTGACGCTTGGATAGCAGCGCTTACAAAAAATATTGATATCGAACAGTTGGGCCATTTGTCTTATTCAGCGAATCATAGAGCTATTGCGATTGATAATTTGGCAGCTAGGGTGTTGCCAACGCATGAAGTGCATTTTTTTAATTATAAATTAGCTGGGCAAGGCTATCCCTTCGATAATTTACAAATGTCGGCATTATGGGCTGGCACGCCGCTTTATGTGCTAACAACAACACGTGATCACGCATGGTCATTAGTTCTTGCGCCAGATATCGTTGCTTGGGTACCAAGTAATGGCATTGCTTATGTTAGTGTTGATTTTGTAAATACCTGGTCTGCTGCTGCAAAAAATAAAATGCTAGCTATTACACGTACCCAAAAAAGTTTGCTTGATGCAGAAGGAAATTATTTATTTTCTGCTTATGTTGGTATGGTATTTCCTGGCGTAGGCGATGGGGATGATTTTACTTTGTGGGTGCCAGTTGCAGATGGAAATCATCACGCGTTAATTAAAAAAGTGGCTATTTCTAGTGATGCGGCAACAATCATGCCATTACGCGCCACGCCGCAACATTTTTCTTTTCTCATGAATACGCTTATTTCACGGCCATATGGATGGGGTGGAATGTATTTTTATAATGATTGCTCGGCGGAATTAAAATCTTTGTTTACACCGTTTGGTATTTGGCTGCCTAGACATTCTTCTTATCAAGTGAATGCTGGCAA
>Ga0163162_10005762_pt1 | contig 11985 bp, 7 predicted proteins | sample S55metaG_FD_115310 | JGI IMG/M metagenome (GOLD analysis project Ga0163162, IMG submission 115310) | Switchgrass rhizosphere microbial communities from Kellogg Biological Station, Michigan, USA - S5-5 metaG | ecosystem: Host-associated > Plants > Roots > Rhizosphere > Soil | place: USA: Michigan...
ACCATTGCTGATGAAACTCCTTGCAGGACAGTTTGTACAGATTGACGTGGCAGATATGATGATCGGAATTATTAAAATGGTCATCCTTCCCATAAGCGCAGGTCTTTTATTTAACAGGCTTTTAAAAGGAAGAGCCGTTTGGATGGAGACGGTAATGCCGCTTGTTTCGATGTCTGGCATAACCTGTACTATTTTAATTATTACTGCTGCCGGCAGGGACAGCCTGCTCCAAATCGGGCCATTATTATTTCTGACTGTGCTCATTCACAATTTATCCGGTTACACATTAGGGTATTGGACAGGCCGCCTGTTTAAAATGCCCGAACGCGATTGCCGTACAATAGCCATTGAAGTAGGTATGCAGAATGGGAGCCTGGCCTCTGGCATTGCAAAAGAAATGGGTAAGATAGCAACCGTTGGGCTTGCCCCCGCTATATTCGGTCCACTGATGAATATCACGGGATCCTTATTGGCTTCTTACTGGCATAAAAAACCAATAAAACAAACGACAGGAATTAACCCGGGTACCAGCGAAACCGCGGGAGAATTGTCTGTTAATTAAACAAAATAAATCGATTACTTTGAAAAGAATACCACACCAAGATTTACAGGATGTTTTTGTAAATGTGTTGCTTAAACTTGGGTTCGCGGAAAATAAAGCATTAATCTGCGCTGAAATATTTACCGGCAACAGCCTGGATGGGATATACTCGCATGGAGTCAACCGCTTTCCTGTTTTTGTTCAGTATGTACAAGAGAGGCTAATTGACATCCATGCCGAACCGAAGGCGATCGAAAAGGGAAATTGTTTTGAAATATGGGATGGGGGTTATGGTCCCGGTATGTATAATGCAAAACTGGCAATGGAAAGGACGATAAATATGGCTACGCAAAATAATATAGGGTGTGTAGTTATGAAAAATACCAACCACTGGATGCGCGGAGGAACCTATGGCTTACAAGCGGCAGATGCCGGGTGTATCGGAATTTGTTTCAGCAATACGATAGCCAATATGCCGGCATGGGGTGGCAAAGAACCCAGGCTTGGTAACAACCCATTGGTAATTGCGGTACCCCGCACTCAAGGGCACATAGTACTTGATATGGCGATGTCACAATTTTCTTATGGTAAATTGCAGGAAAGCTTTTTAAAGAACGCTGTCCTCAGTGTGCCCGGCGGTTATGATGAACAGGGCAATTTAACGCAAAATCCAGGTGCTATTTTACAGTCCTGGCGGGCGCTCCCAATAGGTTTCTGGAAAGGGTCGGGCCTTTCTTTTGTCATGGATATTGTACTTACGGCCATCTCCGGAGGTAATTCGGTAGCACGTATAACATCGACGGGGAAAGAAACCGGCTTAACCCAGATTTTTTTATGTCTTCACCGGTCACATTATGAACAGCAACTCATAGAAGAAATTATCAGCTACAGCAAAAGCGGAGAAAAAATAAAACCTGATAGAAACGTTTTATTCCCCGGCGAAAGAATGCTGGAAACACGCCGGAAAAATATGGCTGAAGGAATACCTGTTGAGCAGGAAGTTTGGAAAACGATTTTATTACTGTAAATCATTGTTATTTCTACTATGCAGCACTTTTGACAAGTGTGAAATTGTCAGAAGGTTCGATCATATTGCGGCCAGGTCTTTGTGGGGTTTTCCTGCGAAATAATGTTCCACTGCTTTCATTGCATAGAAGTTGATAAGATATTGCCTGTTCAATCGGTAAAATTGTTTTTCAGGTGAAAGGTTTTGGATTTGTTTCAGTGAATAGTTTACAAAATATTCCTGTTTATCAAAACACATGATCCCTGGCGAATCATATTTGATATAGAAGAAGGCAATATCTTCAGTAGACACATTGATGTACTTGTTGTTTTAAAGACAAGAAAATTTTTTTCCCCGTTTGTGATGTAAGGTTTATTAAAAACTCATCCAACCCGGGTTTAGCAAACCATCCCCTGATTACTGTTTATTTGTTACCATATAGAGGATATTTTCCACCCCCTGAAACTCAATAATTTTGTACGTCCCTTTTCAGAAAAAACTTCGATGCCAGTCTGTGCGGGAGACGGAAAAGTAACCAGACTTAAAACTTCCTTGCCCTGGTTGGTAAATATTTCGATGGAAGACTGGTCAACAAAAATGTGCAGTTTGAGTAAATTCCCTTCAGGCTTTACAGGAGCAAACATTTTAACAGCGAATTTTTTTGTAAATTCGGTATTTGACAAAAAATCGGTACAATTTGTACGGTCAGCGCAAAGACTGGAGAGTTTTGGGTCGTAACTTACTTTGAGTTTTCTTCCTTCGCCCACGAAAAAATTAAACCCAAATACAGAGGATGTGCGGGTGTTAAATATTGCTTCGATCTCATAGGTATTCTTGCCAGGTTTAAATCCCCGGATATCTTCTGTTCCATTTATTATCTTATTGGTAAATTGTACACCATCTGTTCTTAATTCTTTAAGCGCCGGTATGGGTTCCTGCACCAGCCGTATGCCTTCAGGGAATTTCTTTAAGGCTATAGTTCTGGGTACAGATTGAAAACCAGTTCCCCAGGAAGTAGGTGAAATTCTTGCATATTTCCAGTTGCCTAACCAGCTTATTAATATAACAGAGTCACCCATTTTTTTGTTTGTATCATAATTTCTCCAGGTGCGGGTGGCATAAAAATCTTCGCCATAGTCTAACCATAAGGCATGTTCCGCCTGCAGATTCAAAAGATTGTCAGTAAACAGGATATGGTCTATTGCGATCGAACCGTTAACGATCTTGTCTTTTACATCGACAATCTCCAGGTGTGCCTGTTTGCCGGATAAATCTCTTACATCCCAACCCCTCCATCTGAATATCCTGGTATTGTCTCCCGTAGCACTCCTTACTACTTTTCCACCGACTACAAGACGAATGCAGAGCGAGTCATCGCTTTGTCCACCTGCAATTAAAAAATTAATGGCATTGTGGCGTATTGTAAATGATTTTGATTTCATTGTGCCGGTGGTCGTTGTATTAGACAGGTTGCCTGCAAATCCATGGCCCAGATAATTTATTGCCGAAGCCGTATCTGATCTTGGTTTGAATGCATCTCCATCGAGCGTCCAATTGATGAGAAAAGGGTTTTCAAAATCGTCAAAGACTACGCCCGGCAAACCGGTTCCATTTTTAAGGTACTTGTACAACCGGCTATCCGGGATGAATTTCCTGCCGTCAAAGTCTCCTGTAAAATACTGAACCCTGTTAGGCCCCCGTCCTATAATCATGACCCATTTTTTTTTGCCCTTTTCGCCCAATACAGGAAGTTCAAATAGATCCGGACATTCCCAGGCTGCATTGGTCGCGCCCAAATCACCGAATGTGCTGCAATATTCCCAATTTTTTAAATCAGCAGATTCATAAACGGGTATTTGGTGCAGATTGGCCAGTGCAACCACCATCTTCCATTTTCTGGTAGGCTCGTGCCAGAATACCTGTGGGTCCCTGAACGATTTACTGTTAATATCAAGAACAGGATTGTTGTCATAATATTGGAACGACATTCCCCCGTCATTGCTTACTGAAATAGATTGAGTTTCCGGTAGAGAATCACCTGCAAAATGTCTTGTATACACTGCTATAGCGCTGTTATTCCCGAATCCGCTGGTATTATTCTTGTCTATGACCACCGATCCGCTGAAGTAAGAAAACTGACCCGGTGCTCCTTTCATGGGCTTAGGAAACTCTTTCCAGTGAATAAGATCAGTTGATATGGCGTGTTCCCATTGGCCATACCAGTAAATATGGTATTTGCCATCCAGGATAAAGAGACCTTTTGGATCTGCCATAGAGCTGTTTTTAGCAGAGAAATGGAACTGTGGACGGTACTTCTCATCATACTGCGCATACAGATTGACAATACTGACCATTATTAAACACACGGCGATAAATGGTATTTTCATAACTTTCTTACTATAAGTGTAAATGAATATTATTTATTGTTGGTACTAAAGTGTCATTTTTTGTTCCTGCGGGATAATTCATCTTACAGGCAGCTTCAATAAAAAGAGGGAAGGACAGCGCAACAAATAAAAAAGATTTTTTCATAGTTATTAAACTTTACCGTCTCATGAGGGTAGCCTTTATTGTGGTTTTTCTTCTTTGTAAATATTTTTCATTTGCCAGGCATCCAGTGTCAGCAATTCAGCAGCTTTTCCCTGGGAACGAACGGAAACACCCATACTGTCATTCCGGCCGGGGTAGACACGGACGGCTACACATTGCCTCCCGTTTACAAATACTTCCACGACACTTTTATCTATAAATACATGAAGTTTGAGGGTTTCATCAGCAGCGACATACACTGGGGCGGTTTCCGGGGGCCGCGAAAGGACATCTGCCAACACAGATGAATAAGCTGTTTCGAGTGTAACCAGGCTATTGTATTTATATTGCCAGTCTTTCGGACGTGGTGTCTCATAAGAGCGGCCCTGGTGAAATCCTCTTTCTTTAAAAAAAGCAATGCGTGTAAATTCCTGTTTGTCCGGAGATCTCAGTACATTGATTTCAAACATGGGCGCATCATTTACCGCTATTTCTGCGATTATCTCCATAGCATTTCCCTTAATGTTTTTTAAAACGATCTCCTTATTGGCTGGAATTGGACGAGCATTAATATGCTGATGATTATACCGGAGGGATGCTATATCCCCGGCCGGATGAATGTTTAGCGTATCATTACCGGTAAGCGTCAATGTTCTTGGCAAAGTCATCACCTGGTTCCATCCATGGGTCGGTTTTCCGGGATTCATATTAAAGATGATAACAACGCTGTCGTTTCCATAAGTGGTAGCGGAAGGAGCGTGAACGCCAGAAGGTCCGGTTGCCCCAAAATTAAATTTGCCATGGCCTGTTGCTACAAACTCATCATGCAGTTTATCATAATCACCCAGGAAATATTGGCCACCGCTTCTATGGCTGAAAAATGGTAAAATATAATGGTTCCCTATTGGCAAAAAATAAGGGCAGGCGCCGTCATCGCCGGGTTGGGTAAACCGGTCTCCCTTTATAAACTCGTGCATGTATTCCCAGCTTATTAAATCCTTCGATCGAAAAAGATAATCAGCTCTTACTGTTTTCCCTCCGGGTCCACCGGTAGAACTCCCGGCTGAAAGTGCATAATAACAACTGTCCTTTTTCCAAAGGGTAGGATCAAAAACCGTGTAGGGTAATAAAAGCGTTGATTGGTGCAAAGGAATGACAGCATCACCCGTCAATTTCTTCCAGTTTAATAAAAACGGATCGGTCGCTATCGCAATCATATTTCCCAGGCGTGTGCCATGGTACATAGCTATCACACGATCTTTTTCGACCAGGGTGGACCCTGAATAACATTGATACTCGGGGCCCGGATAAATGGCATAGGGCAGGTCCCGCCAGTGAATCAGGTCTTTGCTTACGGCGTGGCCCCAATGCTGACGGGGATCTTCCGGAGGGTAAGCCTGGTAAAATAAATGCCAGTTGCCTTTCCAGAAGCAAAGGCCATTAGGATCATTGAGATTGCCTTCCGGGCTTACAAAATGATAAACAGGCCTGTATTTATCTGACTCACCGGCTTTGCGGGATTTCATAAATCTTTTCAGCAGAGGGTTCGAGCTTAACTGTTCCTGCTGTTTGCCTAAAGAATCAGAAAATACATATTTCTCCACCCTGGAAGTATAATCAGGCTGATTTTGTTGGGAATAGGACTTTGTTAATAAGCCGATCCCGTTGAAAAAGAAAAAGAGAGCAATACCTGAACTTTTCACACAGCGTTTTTTCGGTAATCGTTAAAACACTAATGTAAAATCAGTCGCATCATCCGTTTGTAACTATTGTAATTATTATTAGCAAAATCATATTACTCCATAATTATCACATATTAAATTGATTATGCATTATTGTTTTTTATTTATTATCATATTTGTACCTTCTCTTTATACATCCGGAGGGCCAGTTCGCTGTGACACGCCATTTTCCCTGAATTCAGAAGGGGTCACGGTAAATTTTGATTTGAACGCTGTTGAAAAATACGTTGCAGATGAGAAGCCGGTTCTAAATGCCACTTCAGAAATCGACAAATCTTCATGCTGAAGGTAATACCTCGCCTTTTGTAACCTGGCATTCATAATATATTCTGTGACCCTGCAATGCAGGAGCGATTTAACCTTCCGGTAAAGTTGTACATGTGAAATCTTCATTTCGCTGCAGATATCTTCAATCGAAAAATGTTCATTTGAAATATTATTTTCGACAATTAATGTGAGGTCATTGATAAATTTGCGGTCGGTTTTTTTAGCTACAACTGACCTGTTACCTGAAATGACTTCACCGGAATAATGTTCCTTTGATTTTTCCCTGTTGTTTAATAAGGTGAATATAGTCTGTTCAAGAAAAGGGAAATTAAATGGTTTGGTGATATATGCATCCGCCCCGGTCTTAATTCCTTCCAGCTTTTGATGTTCGTCACTGCGTGCCGTTAGCAGGATGACCGGGATGTGAGCGCTGCGGGCGTCTTCTTTAAGTATTTTGGTCAATTCAAGCCCGTTTTTGCCGGGGATAACAACATCGCAGATGATAAGATCCGGGGTGCTGTCAAAGGCCGCTTCCAGAGCAATATTCGCATCTCCCGCCTCTATGATATCATAAAAATTAAAAAGTTTGTTTTTCAGGTATTTCCTCAGGTCATTGTTGTCTTCTATAATAAGGATACTGTACTTTTTCTCTATAATGCTGTCAGGTTCCTGTACAGAGCCCTGGACCTGATCAATAAGTTCGGTTGTGTAGATCCTGGCATCTTCTGTGATAACTGCCGGGGATTCAGGAACTTCAACTTTTTCCTTTTCGGTAAGCTGGTAGTTATTTAATGGCAACCTGATTTCAAATGAAGTTCCCTTCCATTTTTCACTGCTGACCGATATGCTGCCATGATGAAGTTCTATCAGTTCTTTCGACAATGCAAGGCCGAGTCCGGTTCCTTTATAGTTTTCATATTCTCCCTGGAAAAAAGGTTCGAATACATGCTGGATCGACTCAACTGACATGCCAATGCCATTGTCTTCAATTTTTACAATAGCATCCTGTTCTGTTTTTTCAATCTTTACATAAATAAACCCATTTTCTTTTGTGAATTTAAAGGCGTTTGAAAGCAGGTTAAATATTACTTTATCAATCATTGTTATGTCGAACCATACATCCAGCCGTCTTTCCGTTGTTAAGAAATTAAGACTGATATTTTTTTGTTGTGACAGCACTTTATAAGAGTCAACAATTTCTTTGATAAAGTCAACAAGGTTGTTCATGGACGCTCTGACCCGCATTTTACTGAATTCAATTTTTCTGAAATCCATCAGTTGATTAACCAGCCTGTACAGGCGGATAACGTTTTTGTGTACCAGTTGAAGGGTTTGCCTGGTGGAGACCTGTACTTTTGGACTCAGGACCAGGTCCTCAAGAGGCGATAAGATCAGCGTCAACGGGGTACGGAATTCATGGGAAATATTTGTAAAGAAATTGAGCTTGGCAACATGGGCCGCTTCTGCTTTAGCTGATATTTCAATTAATTGATTTTTTTGTTCTGATATTTCATTGTTCTGTAACGCAAGCCGCCTGCTGATTTTTTTATTCTCGTTCAGGTAATAAAAAGAAAGACCTCCAAAAATCAGTGCAAGGCTTAAGGTGAGCGCTATGATTATTATAGCGGTCGACTGATTGCGTGTGATTAAAATTTGTTTATCAATGATTTTTTGCCTTTGTTCAATATCACTTTGCTGGTTCATTAATTTTTCACCCTGCATTTTCATCAGCATCACATTTGAAGAATCAATGACACTGGTAAATAATTGATTTTCCTTTTTGAACGGGTTACCTTCCAGAATATTGAGAGCAGTCGTTATTGCTTCCCTACCGCCCGTGGGATACAACACGGTAGCGGCTATATATTTATTGGCCACCATATCCAACCCCATGTTTTTCACAGGCAGGCCATCAATTCCAATGATTTTTACTTTACCAGCGATACCCAGTTCTTTACAAAAGTTATATACATCGAAGGCCATCATATCATTGTGCGCGAAAATCAGGTCAATGTGCCCGGATGACTGTATAGCCTGCTTTACTTTATTGTTCACAATGCTGCCATCAATTTTTCTGAGGTATTTCATATCGGGATAGCCATCGATGATATTTAAAAACCCATTATGCCTGTCAATAAAGGGGGAGGCATCGGGCTGGGCACTGACTTCCAGGATATTTCCCCTGCCTTTCAGGACTGACACTGCAAATCTTCCGGCATTTTGCCCCACTTCATAGTTTTCCGCACCTACGAATGCAGTATATTTTCTGGAATTTGTTCTCCTGTCAACCAGCACTACCGGTATACCCGCATCGTACACTTTTTGAATGGCGTCCGACAGGGGTTGCACCTCATTCGGTGATACTATCAGCAGGTCAATATGTTGTTTTGCCAGCTCCTCGATCTGTCGAACCTGCATGTTGCTGTTACTGTTGGCATCCCGGTATATAAACTGGACATTGTTGTGAAAAGCCAGTTCCCTTTTCATGTCGTCCAGCATGGTTTGTCTCCAGCTATCTGAACCCATACATTCAGAAAAGGCAATAATATACTTTTTCTCTTTTGCAGTTTGGCTACAGGAAGCGAAAAGCCAGGCAGCTAATACAAATAATAGGATGAGTTTTTTGTTCATATCAGGGCATTTTGTAAAGGGTGGCGCTATAAAAGTCAAGAATTTAATTGAATTCTTTGTAATATTTTTTAAACCGCTGTTTGGAAAATTGAAGGAAACGATAAAAGCGCTTTTAATGAGATTAATTTAATTGATTGACTTATAGTTAATTAAAAGCCTAATCAGGCAATGTTCAATTTTTTAAAGTGTTTGTATGTTTTTTTAAACGGCTGCGGAAGACCGATCAATACTTTTGGTACTCTAAAATTGCTTGTCGCATGCACCAAAGGAATGTATTTGTATGGTCAATCGTTATCGCCCTGGGTGGATTTTTATTCGGATTTGACACAGCGGTAATATCCGGAGCCGAGCAGGCTATACAACAATACTGGAACCTTAGTAATATCCAGCATGGCCTCACCGTATCCATTGCCCTGATTGGTACGATCATTGGTTCACTTTTTGGTGGCATCCCGGCCGATAAACTGGGCCGGAAAAGAACCCTCTATTTCATTGCTTTTTTATATCTCCTTTCTTCGCTGGGAACCGCCTTTTCAACAAATTGGTACTCATTTTTAATTTTCAGGTTTATAGGTGGTCTGGGCGTTGGGGCTTCATCTGTCACCGCTCCAATCTACATTTCTGAGATTTCTCCGGCCAGCAGAAGAGGACGCCTGGTAGGACTCTTTCAGTTTAATGTAGTGTTTGGAATAGTCATTTCTTACCTGTCCAACTATCTTATCGGAATGAACGGGGCGCATTCCTGGCGGTTAATGCTTGGCATCCAGGCAGTTCCATCCGCACTTTTTTTATATTTATTACAGTATGTACCTGAAAGTCCAAGATGGTTGATTTTAAAAAAAGGGAAAATTGATCAGGCCAGGAAGATTTTCGAAATGATTGATCCCAACACGGCTGTCGAATTAACCAGCCAAATTGAGGCCGCGGGTAAAAACAGTATCGGGGAACAAGGCGACAGACAATTGTTTTCCGGCAAATACAAAACGCCTGTTCTGCTGGCCATGTTTTTTGCCATTTTTAACCAGGTATCAGGTATTAATGCGATCATATATTATTCACCCCGGATATTTGAAATGACGAGGCTCGGGCGAAACTCCTCTTTGCTTTCAACTGCTGGCCTGGGCATGATAAATTTTACGTTTACATTACTGGCCATGAATTTCATTGATCGGATAGGCAGAAAAAGCCTGATGCTCATTGGTTCATTTGGATTAATTATAACGCTCGGTTTGGTATCATGGTCATTTTATGGGCAGCATTTTAACGGCTGGTCGGTCCCGGTAATATTGTTTGTATACATTGCTTTTTTTGCTTTTTCACAGGGTGCTGTCATTTGGGTTTTTATTGCCGAGATTTTCCCCAACCAGGTCAGGGCAAAAGGACAAACGCTCGGCAGCACCACCCACTGGATCATGGCCGCGGCAGTTGCTTTTTCATTTCCTTACCTGGCCGGGAAGGCCGGAGGAGGTAACACCTTTCTTTTCTTCACGGTAATGATGGTATTACAATTGTTTTTTGTTATAAAGTTTATGCCTGAAACCAAAGGCAAATCACTGGAACAAATCGGGCAGATACTGATTCTCCACTAATAATAAATAAATGGCCAATTGCATGTCAAAATCAAATCATCATCCGGTTGTTTGCTTTGGAGAAGTATTATGGGATATCCTTCCTGGCGGAAGGGTTCCCGGAGGCGCTCCTGTTAATGTCGCTTATCATTTAAAAAAATTAGGCAAAAACCCCTGTCTGATTACAAGAGTTGGTGATGATAAAGACGGCAGGGATCTTATGGAAGTATTTTCTTCACTTGAAGTGTGTACTGATTTTTTTCAAACAGACCACCAGTATGAAACCGGAAAAGTTTTTGGAAGGCCAAATGCGACAGGTGAAATGATGTATGATATTGTTTCACCTTCTGCCTGGGATTACATTGGCTGGGATGATACTTTGGAAGAGTTGGTAAGAAAAAGTAACTATTTCGTATTCGGAAGCCTTGCGTGCCGTAACCCAAATTCAAGGGATACACTTTTTCGTCTCCTGAAGGTAGCTGCCTGCCGTGTGCTGGATATTAATCTACGTGCACCTTTCTATGATATCCGGATTATTACTGAGCTCCTGCAACAATGCGACATCCTGAAAATAAATATGCATGAGCTTGAACTAATTACGGACTGGCTGTCGGGATGCAAAGATATCGAAGGAAGAATCAGGTTCTTAGAGGAAAGATTTAATATTCAGACGATCGTCCTGACGATGGGAGTAAACGGGGCATTGCTTCATGCAAAAGGAAAATCATATAGCCATCCCGGTTATACTGTTGAATTGGCTGATACAGTGGGTGCAGGGGATGCATTCCTGGCAGGATTTTTAAAAGAATTACTTAGTGGGCATTCTTATGATTCAGCTTTGGAATCCGCATCGGTTATGGGTGCATTTGTTGCATCCAAAACAGGTGCCTGCCCGTTGTACAATTTAAATGATATAAAAAACTTTACACATTCTCAAAATAGTCTCCATTCTATTATTTAGTAAATCAAAAAAAAACTGCTATGCCACGAATGATAACTTTTCTTGCCCTGCTGCTGGCACTGACCTCCTGGTCCCAGCAAAAAAAAATAACAGGTATTGTCACCAGCAGAATCACACAATCCCCCTTGGCCGGTGTAACCATAAAGGCCAGCAATCAAACAGTGATAACTGACAGTACCGGCCGGTTCTCAATTGCAATAACACAGGATGAAACACTTGTGTTTTCATATGTTGGTATGCAGTCAAAACAAATAAGGGCAGGCACTGCAGACAACTTATCGGTTCAGATGGAGCCAGGCAGTAACGACCTGAATGAAGTGGTGGTTACCGGGTACCAGACACAGAAAAAGGCTGATCTCACAGGTGCTGTGTCGGTTGTAAACGTTGCGGATCTGAAAAAGCAATCGGTCGCCAATCCCATTAAAGCATTGCAGGGCGGGGTAGCAGGAGTGTATATTACAAGCAATGGCTCCCCAAGTGCACCTGCTACGATTCGGATAAGGGGCGTGGGAACCCTGAACGATAATGATCCTTTGTTTATCATTGACGGCGTTCCTACCAAAGCCGGCATGCATGAATTAAACTCCAATGATATTGAAAGTATGCAGGTGCTCAAAGATGCATCAGCAGCCAGTATTTATGGATCAAGGGCGGCAAACGGCGTCATTATTATTACTACCAAACAGGGGAAGGCAGGCCGGATGCAGGTGACAGCAAATGCATATGGTTCGGTTCAATCA
>Ga0163162_10005763_pt1 | contig 11982 bp, 16 predicted proteins | sample S55metaG_FD_115310 | JGI IMG/M metagenome (GOLD analysis project Ga0163162, IMG submission 115310) | Switchgrass rhizosphere microbial communities from Kellogg Biological Station, Michigan, USA - S5-5 metaG | ecosystem: Host-associated > Plants > Roots > Rhizosphere > Soil | place: USA...
GGAGCTGGCGGCCGCTTCCGGAGCCCGTTGATATGGCCTCATCCTCCCGCAAGCCGCCTGGTTTCCTGGCCCGCCTCCTGGGGGCCAAGTCGCCACCGCAGGTCATCGTGCGCAAAACCGTCCTACGCCACGAGCCACACTCGGAGATGTGGGCCGTGCCAGATCCGGAGCGCAAGGCGCGCGGCGTCCGCTGGGAAGACCGCGCTGACGAAGGCATCGCCTATACCCCCACGACCGCCCTGGTCGCGGTGCCAGCGGCCCTGGTCGAACAAGCCCGCCTGGCCCTGGGCCAACACACCGGCGTGGTCGTGCCGCTCGATGTGGCGCGCACGCTGCTGGGCGCCGACCTGGGCCGTCGCCTGATGGCCGTGGGCGGGGTGGACGTGGAGCTGCGGATCGCCCTCCAGGACGCCCTGGGCCGCCACCTGGTCGGCCAGCCGTGGCCCGGCATCACCGAGACCGAACGCCTGAAGGGCTACCGCACCGGGATCCGCCTGGCCGCCCAGGCCGCCGGTTACGAAATGGTCAGCTGAGCGGCCGTTGCCGCCCCGTATCCCCGTCCTGGCCCACGATCGGGACCACGAATGGCCGCAGGAACGCATCCATCGCCCCGGCATCTGGATCGCCCAGCCCGACGGTCAGGTAGGCCGTCGTCGGCACCCGCGTCCAGGCCACTTCGATGGCCGCCCGCCAGCACAGTTCCTGGTGGACCAGCAGCAAGGTTCGCCCATGGCCATCCAGGAAACAGGGTGGCCATGGCCGCCGTGAACCTGAAGCCTAGCGCATGCGTCCCCCTTGCCAAGTCCACTTCATGGGCCTTTACTGGCCCCAGGTCCCCACATGAAGGAATTGATTTATGAGCAAGACCTACACGCACCAGCGCGCCCACGCTGAACGTGCCGGCACCGCCCCGCTGGGTGCCGCACCCTTCCAGGCTGAACGTTGGGGCGATGCGCGCCACCTGCGCGCCCGCATCAAGGCCAAGGCCCGCCGCAGTGAACGCCATGCATTGGCCGATCCGATGGCCGTGATGGAAGGCGCCGCCCCCGACCTGCCCCACCACCTGCGCCCCACACTCTGGCGCCATCCCAAGCCTCGAACGGGCGGTTAACCGCACCACTCTCGTCACCGGGCGGGTCCGAGCCTCGTCCCCCAACCGAACCTGAACCAACCGGTGGCCGGGGGCTGGCCCGGGCCGGGAGGGGAGATTAGGTTCAGGGCTCCAGCTGACGATGGAGTTGCGCCATGAATCGCCCCCTTTTGAGCATGAGCCTCGCCCTGGCCATGAGCGTCGTAGCCACCGCCCAGGCCGCCGATGCGTCCGTGCCCCCGTCGCCCAGTGCCACCCCCGGCAAAAGCAGCCTGGGCTACTTCGGCGCGTTTGGCCCTGATCCCGATGGCCCGGACATCATCCTGATCAACGGCCCCACGGTGAAGACCAAGCGCCTGCGCGCCCTGGAAACTCAGGCAGCGGCGCAGTAGCCCCGCGATCTGGCCCATCTCAGTCCGTAAGTCCCGCCGTCATCAGGCCATCCGCCGGGTTGACGCGGCAGTCGGTTCCGCCGAGGATCAGCGCCCTGGCCGCCGCCGCGCGACCGCGCGCTCGGCCGGCGCCGCCCGCCGGGCCAACACTTCCTGCGCCAATGAATCGGCATACCGTTCACGCCAGGCCGAATCACCCACCACGGTCGGCGTGATGCCGAACTCACGTTCCAACGTGCCCAGCAGCTGGGCGCGCATGGCCTGGCTTTCGGTTTCATCCTGGCGCCGGCCATGGGTGTCGTAGGCGTGGTGCCGCACCGTCGTGACGTAGCGGTGCTCTCCGGCCTGTTCAGCCAGGTAACGGTCAAGCTGGGCCCGCAAGCCCGGCAACCGTTCGGACGCCACGCGCTGGAGGGAGTAATAGTAGAACGGCGGCAACGCCCCATCGTTGACGATGACCTCGACCTGGCCGATCAGCGGCTTGGTGAAGCTGTGCTGCTGACGAAGTAAGCGTTCATCGAAGTTGCCACTACTCACCTTGGCCATGGCCGCCGGTGAGTAGGAGCGGTATTTGATGACTTCAGGCACGAACTCCGCGCGCACCCCGCGCAGCTTCAGCGCCTGGACCAGCCAGAACGAGAAGGTGCTTTTGCCTGAACCCGGTTCCCCGATGGGACTGATGATGATCGTATCCATGGGGTAAGTTTACCACAGCCAGCCGATCACCTATAGCCCCTGGCGCGGCGCATAAAAGCGCGGCTCACCTTGGCCGACGTTTGAACGAGCTGCTCCGGCAGTTTTGCTCGGACAAACGAGCAGAGTTCACGAAGTTCAATGAGGAGGTTGCCCTGGCTTTGAAGGTCGTATTGGAAGCCCTGGGCCCGCGATACGAGGCCGAGAACCGAGCCTTGCGGTTGAGGCTGGGCAAGGATTAGCGCGGGTCGCCGAAAGTGTAGGGTCCTACGCCACGGTGCTGTGCTGGAATGTGGCCGTAGTTGACAAGATCCACTCCGTCGCTAGGTTGCGTCGATCAGCCGGCGGACCGCAATGAACGCGCAGAAAACCCAAGCCTATTTGGCAAAATTCGGCCTTGAGCTTATTCGTGGCGGCGACGCGGCAAGGCCGTGGCTCCTCTGTGGTCTGCCGTTCCCTGGTGAATGGGAGGAGTACAGCTGCCTTGCTGAAGTTTGGCAGAGCATCGAGCTGTGTGAGCAAGAGGCAATGATGGACTTCCGCTTGGCACAGCGCATCACGAGCGCGCTGCCATCCATGTCACCGGAAGCGATTAAAGAGCTTAAAATCTGGATACACGAAAAAGGCAATGGGCCATCGTGGGTTAGCCACTACCGCGAAGACGTCGATGCCTACCCACCGCTGCCCAGGATGTGGCGGGCATGGCTGGCCGCTCATGTGGCGCCGAACTTGTTGTCAGAACCGTTCCTGGTGAGTTTGCTGGCGCCGATGTTTGAGACCCGTGGCGTCGCACCAAGGTATGCTTCGGACAGTTCCAAGTCAGAACAGGCGTGCCGCGTCCATGAATTTAGAAACTGCTCTTCGTCTGCTCTTCGTCGACCGGCTTACAGCTCTAGGCTTGCCACCGCGGACGGCCGAACCCCTCCACACGCTTAAGACCGCGTTTCAACTTGCTTGTTTGGGGCTGATCCAGCTTGACCTGACGGATCGTCTCGACGAAGAGACGATTACAGGTGCCCTGCTGGGCGCGCTGAATGCGGAGATTTCGTGGTTTGAACATGCATCGTTCGGGACGAACCTAGCTCAATGTTCATGGATGAGCTATACCAAGCGGGACAAAAGTTCGATGGCGGAACCGATCAGCGGTGCTGACTTCGCTCTGGCACTTCGATTTCCAGGTGGACTATCGCGGGTCGCTGTATTCCAAGCCAAGCGTGTGACTACAAACGCTTCTCACACGAGCATTGACCGCCGTTCCAAAAAGCATCCGGAGCAACAATTTTACCGGCTCGCCCAATTTCGATACCAAGGCTCAACCTCTGCCAAGACCATCGATATTTCGTCAACAGTCTTGGCTGACTGATCCACCCGCCGGATGCGCTTTTGGGGGCCTGCGGGAAGATGCCAAAATTCGGCATCGGCTGCACCTGGCTTCTTGGTTCAGTTCTTGCCGTTGTATTCGTCCATTTTAAGGACCCGTCTAAAGGGAATGATCCGGTTTTTGCGCTAGGGGGACTTACCTTGGCTGGCTTAGTGTTAGGCGATTTCGCTGTGAAGACGCGAGAGGTGCCTCCGATCCAGAATGAAAGCTTCTGGTTCACCTTTGCCATCTTAGTAGTAGCTAGTTCGCTAGCCGTTTTTTCCCTTATGGATGCCGACACGAGGCCGGTGTTCCGAGTAGGTAAGATAATCCTGGTGGTGGCGTGCCTCGTGGGACTACTGGTCAGCAAACCATGGACGCGCGCTCACGGGTTGGATGGCAGATTGACGAGCGCTGGGTTTCTGTTTATAGGCCTACAGGTCGTCTATTTGATAGCGCTTTATGCTGTGCCGATAGCAGCAGGTTGGCTATCTACTATATAGGGCCGCGATGACATAGATCATGCAGGCGGCAGCGAAGACCGTAAGTGATTTCAGCCAGCGCTGCATCATCATTGTTTCTGAATCGACTTGAGTAACTGGCCTATTCATGTGCACCTCTGTCGTAGGTATCCTCGGCCTGTGACCCTAGCGAAAGCCAGCCACCTGTCAAATCGGCTCCTGTAACCGACCGATAGCCAGCGACAAAGTATCCGTCGCCGCCCCGTAGCCCGGCTGCGAGCGGCCCGCAGGTCCCAGCGGATGAGTGGCGTTGATTACTACGAAATCCCCACGTCCGCTGCGGGAAGCACAGGCATTAGCACCACGATCAACGGTCAGCCTGCCGGGACGTATCATCATGTGCAGATTGACGCCAGTCGCGGTGTTCGCGCCTATGACCCGACCGGCGTGTTGTGGCCGATGTATCTCGGTAAGGGTGGCGTGTAGTTCAGGCCGACTGGAATCCACAGTTACCTGGAGACGATCGGCGGATAACAGGAGCACGTCATGACATCCACATGGAGCACCGCAGATCTCCGCGCCCTCGATCTGAAATATGCCAAGGCTGGCGTGAAGCCCCACGCCCGCCCCTAAGGGCCGCAGTCGAGTTGCTTGGCGGCGACTTCTCGATGGGCATGTTTGGCAATCCAGAGGTCAAGAAAATCACCGATGCCTACAGGGCGCTGTTCCCTCACGTTGACGAGACTTGGCCTGGGATGGGTATTGGATTGGCGGTATCGGGGGACCAAGCACTAAAGGTGACGTTAGGTGTGGCCTCCGGATCGCCGACTGTTACGCCGTGGCAGGCCATAGGGTTCAAAGATGAGGGATCTTGGTGGTTGTGGTGCCAGGAAGATCCGCAGATCGCCGCGGGAACCGCACTAGCCTTCGCTGACCTGCACGACTTTGCAAATAGTGTGGAGCTGTTGGCGCCGTCCCACGCTGGCGCCGCGGAACTCTGGCATATGGCAGGCTCGAACCTATCCGACGTTGGCACGATCCTGCCAACGACGCCCGGCGTGGATAGCGTGCTGCACAACCCATATGCCTCACCGTCGAGTTGTCGCTGAAAGGGGCGCTGACTTACCTCGGCGAAAAGTATGATCGCATTCATCACCTATCTGTGCTTGCCACCTCCTTGGCGAGGTCAAGGCCCCACAGAGACGATGTTTTGATCTTTGATGTCATCAAGCGGTTCCCGGACTACGTGGACAGTCGGTATAAGGCGAAAGGATTGACGCGCTTCGATGTCGTCAGACTTGCCCTGGCTGCCCAGTTTATTGCTGCATCTTCGGTCCGCCGGCTCAGTCCGGTGGATCTCGCGCAGGCGATGGAGGGTGATAGTTGGCCTGGGAAGCGGCAGCCGTTCTTATAGCGATCAATCTCATTCTGTGCGATGGCAACGTGAGCCAATGGCCCAACCGTCCAACTGCGCCGTGACGGATGTCACCCCAGTCGCTCGGGATTGAAGATGGAGAGGGCAATGCGAGAGTTCCGCGGGTTCGACGATGCCACGCGTCATAACCTCTGGGTTTTGGAGCAACAGGCCGAGGCCGAGCCGTATGGTGACCATGGGGCCCTGCAAGGGCTTTTGGAGCATGTGATTACGGTCGTCAAAATGCTGCCGACACCCGTCAGGGGCCTCTTCCCGATGGATAACTGCTTTATCGGGGATCGCCATTGGAAAAAGCCGCCGTCTTGGTGCCATGAACACTGGCGCGCCATCACGGCGGACATTAACGTCGGGCTGGACCGTGTTCAGGCCGAGCGGGACCGCCTCCTCGCCGATCCGGTGGGCTTGGCCGATCGCAAGCAGAGCGTCGGCGAGCAGATACTAGAAGCGTGCCGCGATCTGCGCACTCAGGGGAACGCCGTTGCGATTGCCCGACGTATCCAGCGTTTAGGCGCAGGGACAGAAATGGCCGGGGATGCCAGAGCGTTGGAACGCCTGTTTTCGAGAAAGCGGGTGGCAGACTGGGTGGCTCACGAGCAAGAAATCCACCGGCGTATCGCGCACATTGAGATCATCGCGCGTCGGTTTCACCACCGCTGATGGTTCGTCTACGCGTGGTGAACTGCGACACAGGGGTTTATCCATAAAAAGCGCAGACGCAAAGAATCTGACTTTGGTTCCCAGCTCGACGCTTGCCCATTGACGAGGCGCCCCTTAACCAGACTAAGATTTAGCCACTGACCGGCAGTAGCTGGTAGAGAAATCGCCCCTCCGCTCAGCTTTGGGGGGTCCCGGGACTGGCGCCGTCGGCGTCGGCCGGTTTGACCTTGAGCGGACGGATATGACCAACATCAAAAAAACACCGCCGGAAGGCATTTCAGGCTCAGCATGGCCTTTGTCTCTATTGCCGGTTGCCGATGTGGGAGGACGACATCGAAACCTTTCGGCAGCGCTGGAACCTGACTGCCAGACAGGCCGGGCTGTGCAAAGCTACAGCGGAGCACTTAAAGGCCTTGCAAGACGGCGGTCGAAATACTTCAGCCAATATCGCGGCTGCCTGCCATGCCTGCAATCAAGCAAGGCACCTGCGGGGCAAGTCTCTCGATCCAACAGCATTCGCCGACCATGTGGCGCGGCGCATCAAAGCCGGAAAATGGCATCGAACGCGCTGGCGATGAGTTTCACTCCATCGAGTCCTGCCGGGAGTGAGCGGGCGAAACTTAAACGCCGCCGGTAGTTAACTGGCTCCCACCTATGCCCCTTCGCCGCGCCAGGTCAGCAGTGGAGCCGCCTCGGCGTCGCTACGTGGGCCAGGAAGGTCTTCTGCCGCCCGAAGAACGTGCGCAGGTAGCGATCCATCGCCGGCTGCGCCCGCGCCAGCCCCTCATCCATCCAGCGCTGGAGGCGGAAGGGCAAGTCCAGATCTCGACAGCCGGGGTGAAGGGCCGCCAGGGCCGCTCGCCCGAACGGTGAAAGGGCCCGTCGATGATCCCCGGTGGCCTCAAGCCACCCGTGTGCCATCAGCTGGCTCAGGATGGCTATGCGGGAAGCCGCCGAGCCGATGCCCTCGTCCCAGTGGTTTTCCCTGGCCTGAGCGGTGTATTTACCCGTGCCGGGCCAATTTTGCATAAGCTGCAAGATCGCCCGTTCGGTCTGCGCGGGTTCTTCAGCCAGGGCATACAGGACCTGGATTTGATACTTGGACACCCACGGCGTCGGCTGGCAGGGGGTGGCGAACGTCCGCCCGAAGATAGCCAGGCTGTTCACCAGGAACTGATGATCGAAGTAGGCCTTCACCTGGCCTTGGCGAGCCAACTGATCGAACCAGGGAGCCGGTTCGCCGGCGCCATCAAACGCGCGCTCAACGGTGGAGGAAGACAGGTCGGGGAGATAAACCTTGCGGAAAGGCACTCGGCCGCCAAATTTCAGCTGCAAGATCGCCGCCGCCCAGCTCGCCGACGGAGACGGGTCAACCGCCACGAAGACCTGGTCGGCCTCGCGGATGCTGCGCTCATACAGGGCCGGGTCATGGAGCGTCGTCTGGGTGCCATCGGGGGCACAGACTTGCAAGAACGGCGCCTCCCATGGCGCCTGGGCGTTGGCCACCGGCGCCACATAACGATCCACCTGGGCAAGGGTGGGATCCAGCAACGGGTAAGCCGTCCAGCCGACCCCGCGCGGCAGGGGTGAGCGGTAAAAGCCCCGTCGCAGGATCAAGGGGAAATACAGGGTCTGTCCCGGAAACCGGTGCCGGATAACCTGGGCAATCGTTTGGGCCAAATGGGGTTTGGAGGTGATGAGGGTGACAGACATAGCGAGCTCCGGGCTTCGGCAGGCGGCCGAACGGTGGGTGGAGCACGGCTTGGCCGTGGACTGGGCGCACTTTAGCCGGGGCCGGGGTCAGGTGTCAACGCCCCGGCGGTTGCGATCCGTCGGACAACCCGGTACCATGCCCGCATGACCCCCGTCTTCGCCCTCCAGCCGCTGCCCAAGTCCATTTTCCTGGCCGGTCCCACCCCGCGCAACGACCAGGCCGCCTCCTGGCGTCCCGACGCCCTGGCCATCCTGGATGAGCTGGGCTTCGACGGCCAGGTCTACGTGCCGGAAAACGCCACCTGGAAGCCGCATGATCAGCACGAGGCGGCGCAGGTGCCCTGGGAATGGGAAGCCTTGAACCAGGCCACCGTCATTGCCTTCTGGGTGCCCCGAGCCCTCGATCACATGCCAGCGTTGACCACGAACGTCGAGTTCGGCTTCTTTGCCACCAGCGGCAAGCTGGTGCTGGGCTATCCCGAAGGTGCGGCCAAGATGACCTACCTGGCCCGCCTGGCCCAACGGTTCCATGTGCCAGTCTTCGGCAGCCTGCGCGCCACCTTGGAAGCGGCCGTCGCCCAGACCCGTCGGCCCTTTGGCGCCCCGATCTCCTAGCCATCAGCGCGGTCTCGCTCGTCCCTTGACGCATCCACGGACGTAGGTAGCTTAAAGCCAATCAACGCGATCATGCGTTCATCGCTCAAGGAGACACCCATGGCCGTCACCATCATCCGCCGAAACCCCGATGGCACGATCAAGTCGGCGGTCAAACTCGGTGCCGCCGTGCTCGACAGCGTGGACTACAAGGTCGCCAGGTCCGATCCCAAGTCGTTCGTGGCCAACGCCGAGTTTATCAAGCAGCACACCCACCCGATCAAGAAGCGGTAAAGCCGTTCATGCCGTCCCATCCGTTGGCGCCCCGAAGTCGTCGGCGTTGTTCTCTTCGGCCAGGCGTGTCAACGCTTCGGATTTTGCTTAAGCGGCCGGACCGATCACCTGCGCCCCCAGTGCTGCCCCCAGTGCCGCGGTCGCCGCCGACGGCGGAGTTTCCACCGCCACCAGCACCGTTTCATAGTTGGCCCGCGTGTAGTTATACACGAACTGCTCCACCCCTTCGCCATAGTGATCCGGCCCCAAGCAGGTGGCCGGCATCAACGCCGGCGAGCGGGTGGTAGCCTGGAAGGCGACACTGTCCACCCCCGGCCGCTTGGCCAGGATCTCAGCCAGCTCCAGCGGCAAGGCCATGAACTCAGCCGTGCCCAGCATCAGCACCGATCCTTGGACCTTCACGCCGGCCAGCCAGGCCTTGGCCTGGCGCACGGCCACTTCCCGCCCATCCCGGTCCAGTGGCGCGGCCCGGCCAAAATCAGCACGGAGCACTGCCGGATCCACCGCCTGCCCTTCCGCCAGATCCGCAGGTTCGGGCGTGCCGTGCCAGATCCAGGCCCACTCGCCCTGCAGCAGCGAAATGGCTTCATGGTCGAGGTAGGCGGCGGGGCGAAAATCGGTCAGGCACACCCAGTCCACGGCCTTGACCTGGGGCAACTGGGCGCGCAGCACCGCTTCAAGCGCATGGAAGGTCTGGCCCGTGGACAGCTCATCATCCACCAGCACCACCCGCGTCACCTGGGCCAGGCGCGGGTCATCCAGGCCATGGAGCCACTGTGACGGTGCATGGCTGTGTCGTTCTTCGAACGCCCAGGCTGGCTGGTTCAGCCGATACCGCGTGGTTTGGAGGAAATACGCCCGCCGATCGCCTGGCTGGCCCGCCAGGGTGCTGTCCAGTGCTCGCCACACCCCGTAGCCGAGCATGGTGGCTGTCTCGGCCATGCCGATCACCAGCGTCACGTCTGCATCGGGCCGTTGCGCCAACACCCGTTCGGCCAGCTTGATGTGAACCTTGCGCAGCCGCCCCACAGAAACCGGCAAATGCTTGCCCAGCAGCGTGCTGACGAACAAGAAGCCGCGTTTGGGGTTGCGCCGGGCCTCGACGTGGAAATAGTCGTCCGGGTTGACCGCCAGCGGCAGGCATAACGTCAGCTCTCCCGTGGGCAAATTGAAGGAGTGGGTCGCAAAGGCAGCCATGCGTGCATCAGAAGTTGGAGGGCAGATCATCCCGGGCCATCAGGATACTCCCATCCCGCCGGCCGGGGCAACCCCATGATCCTGGCCCCTCGGAAGGGCGCGCCCGCGCCCAAGCCAGGCCCCGGCGCGCCCGGCGGCGCCGTTGTGCAGGCGAGGCGCCGGCGCCGGCGCTCCGCCCCGCGCCAAGTCCCGAATTTTCTTGCTTATCCCAGCCACCCTGGGCTATCCTGCAGGTTCTGGGCGTCCCCGCCCTCCCTGCCCTTGGATCGCCCACCCATGCCCCCCGCTCCCTTGGTCCTGACCGACCTGGATGACACCCTCTTCAGCACCGCGCGCAAGCAAGCCGAGGTGGCCACCTGCGCCATGGTCGCCCTGAGCAAGAAAGGCACCCCCTCGGCCTACCAAAACCCGGTCCAGGCCGCCATCTGGGCCTGGCTCAACCAGCTGGGCGCCGTCGTGCCGGTCACCGCGCGCAACCGTGCCGGCCTCGATCGGGTAACCCTGCCCTTCAGCCGGCATGCGATTTGGAACCATGGCGCCTCCATCGCCATCGATGGCGAGCGGGATGAACCCTGGCATGCGGCCATCCTGGGCGATCTGATCGCCCTCGAACCGCTGTGGGAGCCCTTGTGTGCCGCCCTGGCCACCTGGGCCCAAGCCACCCCGGGGGTTGAGCGCGCGGACCTGCGCAACACCCCCCACGTCGAATTCGGCGGCCACCGCTTCCAGCTTGAGATCAAGGCGCCGGGCATCGGCGCCCATGGTCCGGCGATCGCCGCCATCGCCCGCAGCATCGTCGGCGATGCGCTGTGGGTCTACCCCCACTATGACGTGATCGCCCTGTTGCCCCGGCGCGCGCACAAGGAAACCGCCGCCGCGCGTTTGCTCGCCACCCTCAAGCCCAACCTGACCATCGGCGTGGGTGACAGCCCCAGCGACCTGTCCTTCATGCGGCTGTGCCACTTCGTCATGGCCCCCAGCCAGTCCTTGCTGGTCAAGATGGCCGTGGCCGGCCTGACCGACAACCTTGCAGTGCCCACCGCCCAAGCCCCGGAGCGCGCATGATCCCCCACTCCTACACCCGCAATCAGGTCACCTGCCTGCTGGCCCCTTACCCCGGGGAGCTCTTGTCGGTCTCGGACAAGGAGCAGCGCCTGCGCGCCGGCGACTACTACGGCGACCTGCTTTCCATCGAAGCACTGCTCCATCCCGACTACCTGGCCGTGTTCGATCGCCAGATGGCCACCTTGGCCGACCACCTGGCCCCCTACATCCTGCGCCTGGCCGATCGCATCAACGCCGATCGCCCCGGTCGCGCCGACATCGTGCTGGTGTCCCTGGCCCGTGCGGGCACCCCCATCGGCGTGGTCCTGGCCGACGTGCTGCGTTGGCACCATGGCCGCACGGTCATCCATTACACCGCCTCGGTCATCCACAAGTATGGCTTCGATGCCCACGCCCTGGCCTACCTGCTCAGCCGTCATGCGCCCCAGGCATTGTTGTTCCTCGATGGCTGGATCTCCCAAGGCCGCATCAGCCGGGCACTGAAGGAAACCATGGCCCAGGTGCCCGGCGTCGATGGCACGCTCTACTGCCTGTCCGATCCATCGGGCATCGGCGATGCCTGCGCCACCCGGCGCGACCTGCTGCTACCTTCTGCCGTGCTCAACGCTGCCGTATCGGGCCTGCTCTCGCGCACCGTGCATAACCCGGACGGCTTTGACTTTTCTGCCCCCTACCCCGATCACGCCGCCGTGGACCGCACCCAGGCCTTTGTCCGCGACATGCTCGCCGCGGTCGAAGCCTGCCCGGGCCCCGCCGATGACTTCGTCGTCCCGGGAATCAGCCAGCGCCCGCTGGCCCAGGCTCAGATCCAGGCCTGGTGCACCACCCACCAGACCACCCCCGAGCGCATCAAGGCGGGCATTGGCGAGGTATCGCGCAGCCTGCTGCGGCGCACGCCGTCGTTCGTCGCCCTCGAACCCGATGCGGTGGACGAAGCCGAGCACCTGTTCTACCTGGCCGCCCAACACCAGGTGCCCATCGAAGTGCGGCCGCTCGATGGCCCCTACCGCGCGTTCTCCATCCTGGACTGA
>Ga0163162_10005766_pt1 | contig 11976 bp, 9 predicted proteins | sample S55metaG_FD_115310 | JGI IMG/M metagenome (GOLD analysis project Ga0163162, IMG submission 115310) | Switchgrass rhizosphere microbial communities from Kellogg Biological Station, Michigan, USA - S5-5 metaG | ecosystem: Host-associated > Plants > Roots > Rhizosphere > Soil | place: USA: Michigan...
ACACAGACCGGCGTGAGCAGCGGCGGGCGAGGAGAGTTGAGCCCTTCAGCCCCTGCAGTTGCAAAGCCGAACGATGTCGTCGTCCCGCCGGTGCGGGATGCATCACCGCCGGCCCTGGCGGCGTTGCAAGCCTCCAGTCAGGATGTGGTGGCCAAACTTGTGAAGGAGTTGGGTCCGGAGGCACACTTTGTCGCCTACGCGTCGCCGGGCTTTGTGGCCTTCCGCCAGGGGGTTTACCTTGAACTTTCCCTTAACACGACTCTGCCCGAGTCCGCGGCCGGATCGCGATACAAGCTGGCCGCGACGGCATTTGACGACCACGTGGCGCATCTGATTCGGCCCACGCTCACCTACTTCACTGGGGAGTCGAACTTCGATGGGATTAGTTTCAGCACTACCGTACATTTGGCCGGCCGATCGCCTGTAGCCGGCAAAACTGAAGCCGTAGAATTCTTTTTCCCCTTCACAGCATTGCGCTGCTATGAGAAATACGACTGTACCGGCCAGCAACTCATCGACACTGGCGTAGTGCTTATCAACGGAGAGCGGGTTTCCCTGAATTTGCAGATCGCCGAAAGCGCCGCTGGCCGTTGATGGCAAAAGTTCTATCCGGCAGCCGGTGGTTTACTGGCCTGCTTTGATTCGTGAGAAGATTTCAAGAAGGCGAAAAAGTCAAAGGAACTAACGATCATGACGACGGCAGTCGGTGATCTCGACTAGCTCAGCCAGCTAAGAGGCCTACGCGGCTCGCGGCCTTACCAGATCTGCTTTCGCTTGTAACCAGTCCTCCAGCGCATGACCATCCGCTTTGCCGCGTTCCTCATAGAGCTTATAGGCACGACGGCGGATTTCAGCCGCGAGTTCAACCTGGGTGTGTCCTTCACTCCTCGCCTTGTCTTGGTTTAGAACTTTGCGCGTTTTCATGGGATCATTTCTCCGAATTCGTAAAATCCCTCTCGAACTTCCTTTGGTTGCAGGGTTGTGTTGTATGGAATCGTCAGTACCGGGCAGTGGGCATGGGAAATTACCTTGTGCGCTGTTGCCCATGGCAGATGCGTAGCTGCGACCAGGTTGCCGGATGCGGCCCGAACACCGAGCACGATAAGATCTGCGCTGGTGTCCAGAGCCTCCAGTAGCACGCAATCAGCGGCTGCACCAAATTGAACCTTGGGTCTGGGGGAGCACCACAAGCTGGCTTCTTCCGGCACCAGGTTCTCCAGTCGTTGCAGGGCGAGACCGATCGCTTCCGGCTGGTGGTTCAGCTCCGCGAACTTCTCGATCACGTGGAGCAGAGTGAGCTTCGATTGAAATTCCTGCGCCAGCGAGGTAGCAAAGGGGGCTGCGACGAGAGACTCCGGGCTGAAATCGGTGGCGTAAAGGATCTGTCCCACCGAAATCTCAACGGCCGTGAGATTCTTTCCCTCACCCTCGATTGCGGTTAGCCGGGCTCTGCCAGCGAGTTTTGGACCAACGGTAAGAACTGGGCAGGGAGCCAGGCGCAGGATCTCTTCGGCCTTGGAACCGAGTACGAACTTTTCCACGCCGGTGCGGCCGTGCGTTCCCACGACCAGCAAATCGATTTCATGAGTCTGGACAATTTCGGCCAGGCTCTCCCAGACTTTGCCTTCGCGAATGTAAGTGTGATGCGGGACGGTCTTCACATGCGCCGCGACAAGCTCCATCCGCTGACGGACGTCCGCACGCGCAGCTTCGTGGATGGAATCCATCGTAACTGAATCGCCGGGCTGGGAAGAAATTATGAAAGCGGCCGGCGACAGGATGTGAGCGATGTGCAATTGACTTCCGTAGCGGCTTGCGATGGCTATCGCATAGGGCAGAGGTGCCTGGGATGCTTCGGAAAAATCGGTGGCGAACAGGATGTTCTTCAGAGAAATACCGGTATGACTAGAGACTTCCAGGGTCTTCATAAGGCATCTCCTTATAAAATCTCTACTGATTCCAGTTCATACCTCTTCTGTTTGGATTGCTGTGCCCGGTGTCACCAGGAGTTGTGACCAGGCTCACCTTGGCCTCGCTAGTGGTTCGCGATGCTATAGGATGATGTCCGCGTCCGGTCCATCGTGGCTAACCTTTGTCGAAATGACCTTTGAACATACCAACGTGATTGGAATCGCCATAGCAGCTTTGGGTGGTGCTGCGGTTGGTCTGGAGCGCGAGTGGTCGGGTCACGCCGGCGGTGAAGGGGCGCACTTTGCTGGCATCAGAACCTTCACCCTTCTGGGCGGAATGGCGGGTGTAGCTGGTTGGTTCTGGACCGTCGGGTTACAGGCTGCGGCGATCGTTCTGCTGGCCGGTGCTACCGCTCTGGTGGTCGTTGCGTATGCCGCTGCCAGCCGGCGCGACGTCGACGGCACTACAGAAGTCGCCGCTCTGGTGGTGCTATCAGCCGGTGTCCTGGCCGGAACGGGCTACCTCGTATTAGCCAGTGCCATCGTGGCGATCACAACGCTCCTTCTGGTGGAGAAATCACGGCTGCATTCGATGATCGCTCGCATCGACGACGCGGGTTTGCGAGCTGGCGTCCGCTTCGCGGTGATGGCGGTTGTCATTCTCCCTCTGTTGCCGGATGGCCCGTATGGTCCTTTTGGTGGAGTCCGGCCACGCCAACTCTGGCTCTTTGTGCTCTTGTTTTCTGGATTGAGCTTCATCGGCTACGTGGCGCGCCGCTTCGTAGGCTCTGAGCGTGGGTATCCGGTGTTGGGCTTGCTCGGCGGATTTGTTTCTTCTACGGCGGTTGCGTTTGCTTTTGCACGCACAAGCCGTCAAGAGCCGGAATCCTCCTTTCCGCTCTCCGTCGGAGTCGTAGCCGCATGCACGATCATGAATTTGAGGGTTTTGGCCGCTACGGCGATCCTTAGGCCCGCGCTTGCCCTGGCCTTGATCCCCTATCTGGTGGCTCCGTTTCTTGTGGGTGCGATCATAGTTTTGATCGGACTGAAGCGTAGCGAGCAAAAAGGTGCGGTGGAACCTCCCTCCAACCCGCTGCAGGTCATGGCGGCGTTACAGATGACAGTGCTGTTTCAGGTTGTGTTATTTGCCGTCCAGGCGGTTCGTTCGCACTGGGGAGCAAGGGGCCTGCTATTCTCGGGCGCAGTTCTCGGGCTCACCGACGTGGACGTTCTCACCATCTCGATGGCGAAGAGTGCGGAGGGACAGATACCGATTCCGGTCGCAGCCGAGGCCATTGCCATCGGCATACTCTCCAATACAATTCTGAAGCTGATCCTGGGCACCGCCGTTGGAAGGGGCAGATTTAGAAGACTGACCTCGGCATGGCTGGCCATCATGGCAGTCGCTTCGTCCGCCTCCATCGCGGCGTTGCGCTGAGCTTTCAGATGGTGGTCGGCATTCCTGCTAGGCTCGATGAAAAAAGTGTTGTGACCGGGCTGGATTGCTATTTATTTCTTTGCGTAGCAAGGCCAGGTAGGTCATAAAAGACACGGTCGAAACCAGGATTGTGTAGGCGAAGAGTGTCATTATTTCGGCGAAGTTGCGGAAGTGAATGTGAGTTCGACCGAGTAGCGCAAAGATCGCCAGCAGCGCGATTGGGCCAACCGTAGCACCCACAATCAGGGCTCGCGGCCACGACAGGCGTGTGATTGAGCGTGCAGGGAACAGCAGGGTTGCGGGCAGGCCTACAAGCATCCAACCTACGAGCGAGAAGATCGCGTAGAGGATGAAGGTCTCAACGGCGTCAGGAAGAGTACGGGCAGGCGCTCCCTCGATGATGGTGGTATGGATTGCGTGTTGGAGAAGAAAAAAGAGCAGTATCAAATCACCCGCCAAGAGTCCCACGAAAGCGTAGACAAGCCGTTTGGCGGGACTGATGCGTGGAATCTGCGTGTTCTTCATTTCGCCACCTCTGTCGTTCCAGCCCTTAGCACCTCACGGCGCTGTTTTGTCGTCCGACGGTTTCTTTTTGGCTAGTGAGCGGACATAGTTCACCAGATCCCAAAGTTCGTCGGTCTTCACACGAGCGCCTTCGGGAGGCATGTCGCCTTTTCCAACCTTGATGATGTAAAAGAGTTCACCGTCCGTCATGTCCTTCAGCGTCGCGGGATCGGTGAAATCGGTGACCTTCAACTTCATGTCGGCCCCGACTTCTCCCTTGCCGTCGCCGTCTTTGCCATGGCACATGGCGCAGTCATACCCGTACCACTTCTTTCCGTGAGTGATCGACTCAGGAGTGGCTTTTACTGGATTGGCCTGGTGGACCGCCTCTTGAGGAATTGTGTAAGGCGTACCTGGCGCTTTCGCCGGCGGTTGTTTGGGTTGTTGTGCCTGGGCGCTGAAGCCGACTACGAGGAGAGAAACCATCAGCAGGATTTTCACCGGAGAGCCTCCTGGAATTCACGCTATGACTTGCGGGCCGATTTCTTGCAACTCTTCTGACTCTCTTGTCTTAGCGACATTTTCTTCCTGGTGCATCAGGACGGATACAGCTTGCTGATCGTTTCGTATCCGCTCAACTAGTGAGAGGCCGCCTGCGGTGGCCGCGATGTTCTGGGCCGCTTCAAGAGCGCGACCATAGAGTGCGTGCGCGACAGCATAGTTCTGGTTATCATGATGGCGGCTGGCGAGCAGGTACAGATTGTTGACAAAGACCAGCCACTGTTTCTTCTGGAGTCTGTCGGTTTCGTTTGCGTTGGTGGTGGGGAACTTCGTCGTCGGAGTTGAGGAGGCCCGCTTGCGCTGTTCTTCGATTTGGCTGATTTGATCTCGCAGCCAGCCAGCGAGTGCTTCTTCCAACTCGAGTTGGGTCCCGCAGCGATAGAAGTAATCCGCGGTCTCACCCTTCGGAGTAAGAGGAATAAGGCGGCACGGCGAAACTTGGTCCTTCATCTCAGCAGGGACAAATTCCATCAGCAGGCATTCGCTGCAGGGGACACTGTGGTTGGGGTCACCAAAGTTCGGGCAGGTAAGCGAGTCCTCAAACACCAACGGACGACGCCACGGCGTATGGGGAGAACGACCGTAGCCTCCATCTTCGAGGAATTTCAGTTCGAACTTGAGAAGGTCCAGCAGGTCACGCTTGTCCTTTGCCATAAGGCACCTCGCACGATCACAATCGCAGGAAGGAACTTAAGTTGCGATAGCGAGGATCACAGGTGATCGTGATTGAAGTCACAGAGGCAGGAGGACTTTGATTAACGGCTTGGTAGTGGCTGGTTGAACCTATTGTGGCGATTTGCCAGGATGGAGTGTTACTCGGAGTCGATGTGGTTCAGAAAGGCTTGCTCCAGAACTGCGTCCTGGCCGTAGATATCCCGAAAGAAGTGAACTTCGCCATTTTCCATCGTCACTGCCGTACCGTAAACAATGAAGACCGGAACCGGACGTTCGAGATCCACGCGAAGAGTTGTGTCCGCAAGGGTAGCGCTACGAATGTGATCCGCAGTCCATTCGGGTTGATCCTGCAGGAGCCAAGCCGCGAGTGCAACCGGATCTTCCACGCGGATGCAGCCGTGACTGAAATCGCGGCGAGATCGTGAGAATAATTCCATTGCGGGCGTACCGTGCATATAGACATCGTGCTGATTAGGGAAGTCGAATTTGAGCAACCCCAGGGCATTGTCCGGACCAGGGGTTTGTCGTATTCCCAATTTCCCGCGGCGAAGCTGGCGTTTCATCACCTCGGTGACGGTGGCGGAAATCACAACCGTCCCCGACGCATCGACCACTTCGTAGGAATTCTTCATCAGGTATGCAGGGTCTTTCTCCATGTGCGGTAACACTTCGGACCGCACAATCGAGAGTGGGACATTCCAATAGGGCCGGAAGATCACTGATTTAATGTCGGACGCAAAGACTGGAGTCTGATGGCGGTATGCTTTGCCGACAACTACCCGCATAAAGAGGGTCCAATGGTATTTCTCATCAACCGCGCGCAGACGAAATTCGGGGATATTCACGACGATCGGCGGCCGCTGAAACTGATGGGGCAACCAGCGGAGGCGTTCCAGGGTAAGGCGCAGTTGGGTCACACGTTGACTGAGCGGTGTGTTGAGCTCTTTGACGGTCGGTGCGTCGATCAGGCCATTCTCCTCTAGACCGTGGCGCTGCTGGAAATGGGTCACGGCGGCGACCAAAGATCCCTGGTACAGGGTTGGAGAAGAAATGTCGTTCTCTTGCTCCGCCAAATCTCCCAGCAGGAGTAGAAGGCGATTCAGTCGACTCAAGCCAGGGTAGGCCTCGCCAGGTTTGATCGCCTTGTGCGGCACCGGCAGAAGTTCGCCGTCATCGCGGCGGGCCAGGTCGACATACGTTCTAAGTGCGCTGAGGGTCCTCTGATAGATGGGGAATGGCGGTTCGACCGCGTCGATGACACTGCCTGGATCCGAAGCGTTGACTACCTGTAGCTGGAGAAATTCAGAGAGGTCGAAGTTTGCGTGATCGATGTCGGGTACAAAGTGAGACCGGTCAGGATTCACTCGGCCCGCATGCAGATCCGATATAAACCGCATCGCGGAGACGGTGAGAGAGACATCAAAATGAATCAGTTCCGATTCCGGTGCTGGATCGGGTTGCTGGAGAGCGCTGATACGGCCTCTCCATCGGAGGCCATCGTAGTCCTCCGAATTTAGCCCTTCGTTCTCAGCATTCTCCAATCGTTGAATGACGGCGATAGCCTGGGATGTCGGTCTAGACTCGTGGGTCCACGGCAGTGAGCCATTAAAAGCGTTGTAGAACTTCTTCAACTCGGCTTGGTACTTGCCGAAATCTGGCCATCGAAGATTGGCAAGGTCTGCAGTGTCGAGGATCGCGTTGAGCTGGGTCTTTCCTATAGGGAGTCAGAGGTTGCGACAATAGGATCACGCTGACGGATCCGGGTTGCCTCTCGATTGCCGACCCATGCGTGCCGCCGGATGGCACAAATGCCAGCAGGGCAAACAGCACCACAAGGGAAGCGAGGCGGGAGATATCGGAGGCTCGCTTTCCGTTGGTCCGGTGTCGAAGACAAAAAGAGCCCCTATTCTCAAGCGGTAGTTCGCCAACCTGTGTGATGAGGCTGCGTTTGGAAGGATCAGTTTCACTATATGCGGTTGCGTGACGGCATCCAAGGCAGTGGCGAACCCAGCGCCGGCCCTCGCGGAGGAGGGCCGGCGACCCGGATGGCTACGGTTTGTGGCCATCGTCGGTTTCGACGAACCAGGGCCGCCATCCTGATTACAGATTTGTGGAACTTGCTATCCACGCACTGTCAGCACCGGGCACCGGGCTTGCGCGACTACCTGAGAGGCGAGGGGCCATGGCATGTGCTCAGGCACCGCGCTTTCGCCCGATCCTCGGACGCCCATTACAATCAGGTCGATATGCCGTTCCCTGGCGAAGCCCAGAATGCCTTCCGCGGGGAAATCGAACCGCGCGACGAACTCAGGTTTACACCAGTCCTCGGCCTCCGGCGGCACCAGGAGCCGCATCGCTTCCCGGGCCGTGGCCTCTTCAGATTCGCGGTATTGGGGAGGAACCATGGGCAATAGCTGCAAGAAAATCAAGTTCGCCTGATTCTCTTCCGCCAGAGACAGAGCGTAAGGCAAAGCTTTTAGCGAGGCCTCCGAGCCGTCGGTGGGGAACAGGATGGTCTTGAGTTCCCAGTCGGTGTCACTTGGCGGAATGACATGGGGGCCGATCGTCAGTACGGGGCAAGTTGCTTTCCTGAAGATCTTTTCCGCTTCCGATCCCAGCACCACCTTCTGCAGTCCCTGGCGCCCATGCGTACCCGTAACCACCAGATCAATCTTGTGCTTCTGAATGATGTCTGAGGTAACGCTCCACACTTCGCCACGTTTCAATATCATCTCGGCGGGTCTCACTCCCAGAGAGTTACCGAGAGAAAATTCCGCGAGCCGTCCTTGCGCCTCGAGGAAAGCGCGATCATCCTCTGCGCGCAGCGGATCCATGGGCACGCTCATATGCAGTTCCGGGCTGAGCGCGTGAGCCACAATGATATGTGCCTCGTATTGGCGGGCCAGAGCAACGGCAAATGGCAGAGCATTTTTTGAAACCGTTGAAAAATCGGTGGTGACCAGAATATTGCTGAGTGATATCCGCGTGTTCGTCTGAAGTGCTTCCATGTGTTGCCTCCTTTTAGGGTGGCCTGTACAGGCACCATTTACAGTCGTCGCGGAAAATCCCGCAGTGACGCCGATCACTTCTCCCGGTGACCCGAACCACTGTAGGTTCCCTCCGTGCCAGTTAGAAAGGAGCAGTGATGCGGGCAGGAGCAAAAGATGATCGCTAACACAGCTATTCTGGACGGAAACGAAGCTGCGGCCTCGGTAGCGTACCGGCTCAACGAAGTGATTGCGATCTATCCCATCACTCCGGCGTCGCCGATGGGGGAGTGGGCGGACCAGTGGAAGGAAGAAGGGCGCAAGAACATATGGGGCGCAGTACCGACGGTCATCGAGATGCAAAGTGAAGGAGGCGCAGCCGGCACTCTGCACGGCGCGCTTCAGGCTGGAGCCCTGGGAACGACGTTCACCGCATCCCAGGGCCTTCTGCTAATGATCCCCAATATGTACAAAATCGCGGGAGAGTTGACGCCAACCGTGATTCATGTGGCCGCCCGCGCTCTGGCGACGCATGCGCTTTCCATTTTCGGTGATCACAGTGACGTGATGGCGGCGCGCGCAACTGGCTTTGCGTTGCTCTGTTCGAATTCTGTGCAAGAGGCCGGTGATTTTGCGTTGATTGCCCAGGCGGCCGCTCTGGAATCGCGTATTCCTTTTCTGCATTTCTTTGACGGCTTCCGCACTTCCCATGAGGTGAATAAGATTTCGCAGTTAGACGATAGCGAGCTGCGCGAGTTGATGGATGACACCCTGGTTCGGCAGCATCGGCAACGGGCCCTGTCTCCCGACGATCCTCTACTACGGGGCACGGCACAAAATCCTGACGTGTTTTTTCAAGCCCGTGAGGCCATCAATCCGTACTACCGAGCGTGTCCGACGATTGTGCAGGATGTAATGGACCGTTTTGCCCTGCGAACTGGCCGAAGCTACCACTTATTTGACTACGTCGGGGCCCCAGACGCGGAGCGGGTGATCGTGATCATGGGCTCGGGCACTGGCGCGGTGGAAGAGACTATAGAACGTTTACTGCAGAAGGGCGAAAAGGTTGGGCTGCTGAAGGTGCGGCTTTATCGGCCTTTCGCCGTCGAGGCGTTTGTTGCGGCGCTTCCCAAAACCGTGCGCAATATTGCGGTGCTGGACCGCACCAAAGAACCGGGCAGCCCGGGGGAGCCGCTCTACCTGGATGTGGTTACTGCATTAAGCGAATCGAGGGCGGCAAACGATGCAGCCCCGCAGACTGCTGCGAAGATCATCGGAGGCCGTTACGGTCTCGCATCGAAGGAATTTACTCCGGCGATGGCGAAAGCTGTATTCGATGAGATCAAGAAATCCGCTCCCAAGAACCACTTTACGGTCGGGATCCACGACGATGTTACTCATACCAGCCTGGACTACGATCGCGAGTTCTCTACGGAAGATCCTGGCACGGTCCGTGCGCTTTTCTACGGTCTCGGTTCGGACGGAACAGTTGGGGCTAACAAGAACTCCATCAAGATTATTGGGAAGAACACGGAAAACCATGCCCAGGGATACTTCGTGTATGACTCGAAGAAGGCGGGGTCGGTCACGGTTTCACACCTGCGTTTCGGGCCTCGTCCGATTCGCTCGTCTTACCTGATCACGAAGGCCAGCTTTGTTGCCTGTCATCAGTTCCAATTCATCGAACGGACGAACGTATTGGATTGTGCCGAAACTGGCGCAACGTTTCTGCTGAATGCACCGTTTGGACCGGACGAGATATGGGGACACCTGCCGCAGCTGGTGCAGGAAACCGTTCTTCAAAAGAAGCTCAAGTTCTACCTGATCGATGCCTACAAGGTGGCGCGCGAAACCGAGATGGGCAACCGCATCAATACCATCATGCAGACTTGTTTCTTTGCGATCAGTGGTGTTCTGCCGCGCGAACAGGCGATTGAAGCCATTAAGAATGCCATCCGCGAGACTTATGGGAAACGTGGAGAGGCAGTTGTAGCCAAGAATTTTGTTGCCGTGGACCACACTCTCAGCCATCTGCACCAGGTCATTGTGCCCTCGGTGGCATCGAGCGGTTTAAGGCTCCTGCCTCCTGTTCCTGAACGGGCACCGAAGTTCGTACGGGATGTGATTGGCCCGATGATCGCTGGCCGCGGCGACGACCTACCAGTAAGCGCCATGCCTGTCGATGGTACATTTCCGACGGGAACAGCGACGTGGGAGAAGCGAAATATCGCGCAAGAGATTCCGGTCTGGGATGAACAACTCTGTATTCAATGTGGAAAGTGTGTCCTGGTATGCCCCCATGCCGTCATTCGTGCAAAAGTCTATGACTCCTTACTTCTCGGAGGCGCGCCGGCCGGATTCAAGTCGGAAAAGCCGCGCTGGCGCGAGTTCGAAGATCTCCGATATACCCTCCAGGTTTCTCCGGAAGACTGCACCGGATGCGAACTGTGCGTCGAGGTCTGCCCGGTTAAGAGCAAGAGCGAGTCGAAACATAAAGCCATCAATATGCAGCCGCAAGCACCACTTCGTGAAGCTGAGAGCGCCAATTGGGATTTCTTTACCAAAATTCCGGACCCGGACCGAAGACATCTCTCCCATGGTCAGGTGAAAGACATCCAGCTTCTGGAACCGCTCTTCGAGTTTTCCGGAGCCTGTGCGGGCTGCGGTGAAACGCCTTACATCAAATTGCTCACGCAGCTTTTTGGCGATCGTTTGATGATCGCGAATGCAACCGGCTGCTCGTCGATTTACGGCGGCAACCTGCCGACAACTCCTTACACGATTAACTCGCAGGGGCGAGGACCTGCATGGTCCAATTCTCTCTTCGAAGACAATGCGGAGTTTGGCCTGGGCATGCGACTGGCAGTGGACAAGCAGGCAGACTATGCGCGCCTGCTGGTGGCTCAGATAGCCGGGCAGGTCGGAGATTCCCTGGCGAACGCGCTTCTGAGTGCAGACCAGTCGAACGAAGCGGGTATCGAAGATCAGCGGAAGCGCGTAGATGAGCTTATGCAGAAGATCGGTTCACTGGATACACCCGCCGCGCGCGACTTGGAGGCGATTGCCAAGACGCTGGTGCGCAAGAGTGTGTGGCTGGTGGGCGGCGATGGATGGGCCTATGACATCGGCGCGGGTGGGCTCGACCACGTGCTGGGCTCCGGCATGAACGTTAATGTCCTGGTGCTGGATACAGAAGTTTATTCCAACACCGGCGGACAGATGTCGAAGGCAACGCCGCGGGGCGCGGTGGCGAAATTCGCCGCCGGAGGCAAACAGGGCGGCAAGAAAGATCTTGCGATGGAAGCGATCAGCTACGGATCGGTTTACGTTGCCCGGGTAGCGATGGGAGGCAATGACACGCACACAGTGAAGGCGTTTCTCGAGGCGGAAGCCTTCGACGGGCCATCGCTGATCATCGCGTACAGCCACTGCATCGCCCACGGCTATGACATGAGCCAGGGAATGGCACAGCAGAAAGCTGCGGTGCTCTCGGGTTACTGGCCTTTGATGCGCTATAACCCGGAACTGCGGCAGGAAGGGAAGAATCCGTTTCAGCTTGATTCACGGGCACCCAGCATTCCATTCAAACAATATGCATATCAGGAAGCGCGCTACACCATGCTGGCGCGCAGCAATCCGGAAATGGCGCGTGAACTGCTCGAGCTCGCACAGGAGGACGTTCACCGGCAATGGGGGGTGTACGCAAACCGCGCGGCCATGCCCGGAGATGCAGAAGCCCTGGGCAGCCATACTCCTGAGCCTGCACCATCCACTCCGCAACCGGTTACCGCTGGAGAGACGAAATGATTGACATCACCACTACATATCTTGGTTTTCCGTTGAAGTCTCCGATTGTGGCCTCAGCGTCGCCGCTATGCGAGTCGCTGGAAAATATACGGCA